>Ga0316194_10000302_pt1 | contig 30331 bp, 31 predicted proteins | sample CroRivsedime1_MG_FD_204936 | JGI IMG/M metagenome (GOLD analysis project Ga0316194, IMG submission 204936) | Coastal sediment microbial communities from Maine, United States - Cross River sediment 1 | ecosystem: Environmental > Aquatic > Marine > Coastal > Sediment | place: USA: Maine...
ATAGGGATTTTGTCTCAGGATATGCCGCATATAGGGGTGGGGTTTGGCCAGGTTGGTTGCGTAAATTCTACTAGTTCGGCCGATAGAGGCGGCTGAGTTAGCGCCGTGTGGTTCGGGGGTGGGAAGGATTTTCTTCACCTCGCGCAGCCGCTCCGCGGTGCCCTCGAGCGCGAAACTTGCCCCTTCGGGTCAATTTCGCTTACTCGGCTGCGCTTCACGGTTCTGAAAATGCTTCCCACCCCCGAACCACACTGGATCCTCCAGGGTTCAACGTCTCTGAATCATCAGTTACCGAGGAAAACTCCACTCTGCCAGCCTGGATTACCCGCGAGATCGGGTGGGGTCGGGCAAGGTTTGTGAAGCCGTGAAGCGAAACCGAAGGCGTCCGAGTTGATCCCGCAGGGAGCAAATCGGCAACGCAGGGCACCGCGGAGCGGTTGAGCGAGGCGCAACAAACCTTGCCCCGGCTCCGCCCGATCCTGACAATTCCCGCTTCTGAGTCGACTGATTTATCAGGAAACTGGCCACATCCCATCTGCCGCCATCAAAACACGCAGTCAATTCAACTCTGGAACTGTCACCTTCTGGAGAGCATTTCCGCCGCCCTGACCGCAAAATACGTCAGCACCCCATCAGCTCCCGCCCGCTTGGTGCACAGCAGCGACTCCATGATCACGTCTTCAGATAACCAGCCATTGTTGATCGCCGCCATATGCATCGCGTATTCCCCGCTCACCTGATAAGCAAAGGTTGGTACACCAAACTGATCTTTCACTCGCCGGACCACGTCCAGATAGGGCATACCGGGTTTGACCATGACCATGTCGGCGCCTTCTTCGAGATCCAGCGCGATCTCCTGCAGCGCTTCATTGCTGTTGGCCGGATCCATCTGGTAGGTCTTCTTATTGCCCTTGCCGAGGGTGGCGGCGGCGCCAACGGCATCGCGAAACGGGCCATAGTAGGCAGAAGCGTATTTGGCGGAGTAGGCCATGATCTGGGTGTTGGTGTAGTCACCGTTTTCCAGCGCTGCGCGGATCGCGCCGATACGCCCGTCCATCATGTCGCTGGGTGCAATCACATCAGCACCTGCCGCAGTGCAGACCAGTGCCTGACGGCACAGCGCTTCGACGGTTACGTCATTCAGGACATAGCCGGATTCATCGATGATGCCGTCCTGGCCATGGCTGGTATAAGGGTCCAGTGCGGCGTCGGTCATCACCCCAAGGTCCGGCAGGGCCTGTTTCAGGGCCGCGACAGCCCGGGGTACCAGGCCGTCCGGGTTATACGCCTGTTCGCCATTTTCTGTGCGCAGCAACTGATCGAGGTTCGGGAACAGGGCCAGCATCGGGATGCCCAGATCGAAAGCTCTGCGAGCTTCCTCCAGCAATAGATCGATGGACAGCCGATCGACGCCGGGCATGGATGAAACCGGCTGGCGCTGTTTTTCTCCATCGATGACAAAAACCGGGTAAATCAGATCGCTGGTGCTGAGTTGGGTTTCTTGCACCAGGCGACGGGCAAATTCGCTGGCTCGATTCCGGCGCATCCGGGTCGCGGGGAAACTGCGTGGCATGATTGTGGTCCTATTGTGGTCGTACTGCGGTCGTGTGGTGTCTGGACTGGAGTGGTTATGTTAGCGGAGTCTTGAATTTATCTGATAGCAGGTGAATAGATGATAGACAAGCGCACACTCGGGCAACACCATCGTCAGACTTGAATATAACCTGACGGCTGTGGAGGCCTGATGACAAAAAAACTGGTAATCGTCGCCGTGGTGCTGATTGTCGCAGCCGTTTTCTATAGCAGCGGTGTCGGCGACTATCTGACCTTGAGTTACCTTAAATCGGCGCACACGGACGCGGTGGCTTATGTCGGCGCGAACCCCCTATCCGCCAGTGCCGGCTTTTTCAGTCTGTATGTGCTGGTGACCGCGCTGTCTCTGCCCGGAGCTGCGGTGATGACCGTTGCAGCCGGCGCGATATTCGGTCTCATCTGGGGCCTGGCGATGGTGTCTTTCGCGAGCACGGTGGGTGCCACCGCCGCCATGCTGATTTCCCGCACCCTGCTCGGCGACTGGGTTCAGCGGCGTTTTGCCGGGCAGCTTTACTCGGTCAATGAAGGCCTGCAGCGTGATGGCACCTTCTATCTGTTCAGTATCCGTATGGTGCCGCTGTTTCCATTCTTTATCGTCAATCTGGTGATGGGGTTAACGCGGATTTCGGCCTGGCAGTTTTACTGGGTCAGCCAGTTGGGGATGTTTGCGGGCACTATCGTCTTTGTGTTCGCCGGTACTCAGCTGGCCGGGATCAGTTCGCTTGGCGATGTGCTAAGTCCGGGGTTGATTGCCGCGTTATCGCTGCTGGGTCTGTTTCCGCTGCTGGCCAGAAAGTCCATTGGCTGGCTGCGCTCGAACCGGCAAGCGGGAGATGCTTCATGAGTCGTTACGAAAATAATCTGACGGTGATTGGTGGGGGTTCAGCTGGACTGATTGCAGCGCTGATCGCTGCCACTGTGCGGGCCACTGTGACCCTGGTGGAAAAAGGTGCGATGGGTGGTGATTGCCTGAACACCGGCTGTGTGCCCAGTAAAACGCTGATTCGTTCCGCCAAGGTTGCCCATGAGATGCGCCACGCGGATCGTTATGGCGTCACCAGCCAGGTACCTGAAGTCAATTTTCCTCGGGTGATGGAGCGGGTCCAGGCAGCGATCCGGACCATCGAGCCGAAAGACTCTATGGCGCGCTACACCGAACTCGGCGTTAACTGCATTGCCAGTGCAGCCACGCTAGAAGATGCCCACCATGTTCGCGTGGGTGACCGGGTTCTCAGCACGAAGAGCATTGTTATCGCCTCGGGCGCGCGACCCTTTGTGCCACCGATCCCCGGCCTCCATGAGGCCAATCCGCTCACTTCTGACAGCCTCTGGGCACTGCGTGAGCTGCCTCGCCGATTGCTGGTGATGGGCGGTGGTCCCATTGGCTGCGAGTTGGCTCAGGCTTTTCAGCGGCTTGGCGCCCAGGTCACTCTGATCGATATGGAATCCCGCCTGTTGCCCAGGGAAGATCCAGAAGTGGGTGAGTTCATGGCCAGCGTGTTGCGCGAAGAGGGTGTGGATGTGCGCCTGGGTCATCGTGCCAGCGAATTTGGCGCCGGCGTGTTGCATGCGCACACGGATGCCGATCCGGTGCAGATAGAGTTTGATCGGGTGCTGGTTGCGGTAGGTCGGCGTGCCCACACTGAAGGTCTTGGCCTGGAGGCGCTGGGCATTAAGACCGCTCCCAACGGCACCATCGAAGTGGACGAGTACCTGCGCACCCATTGCCCAAATGTCTTTGGTTGTGGTGATGTGGTGGGGCCCTATCAGTTCACCCACATGGCTTCTCATCAGGCCTGGTATGCGTCTGTGAACGCTATGTTCGGCCGGTTTAAGAAGTTCAAGGTCAACTATGACGTAGTGCCCTGGTGCACCTTCACCGATCCGGAAATTGCTCGTGTCGGCCTGTCAGAAAGTGATGCGGCTGCCCAGGGCATCCCGGTGGAAGTCGTCCGCTATGATCTCGATGATCTGGATCGAAATATTGCCGACGGCGCGACACGCGGCTGGGTCAAGGTTCTGGTGAAGCCTGGCAGTGACAGGATTCTGGGTGCCTGCATTGTAGGCGGCTCGGCTGGAGAGCTGATTGGTGAGTTTGTCAGTGCAATGAGCCACGGACTCGGGCTGAAAAAGATCATGGCGACTATCCACATCTACCCGACGCTGCTGGAAGCCAATAAATTTGCCGCAAGCACCTGGCGGCGCGCCCATACGCCGCATCGCCTGCTGGATGCAGTCGCGGTGCTGCAGAGCTGGTTAAGGTAATTCGGGCAGGGCTTTTTTCAGCGCCTTGATGCCGCGGCTGAAGTGTTGCGGCTCCTGGTGGAGCCTTGCTGTCAGCAGATAACCATAGAGTCCTGCGACCAGCGCGTTGGCCTGCCGCATCGCCCGCTTGGGTTTGTCACCGGTTTCTTCGAAGACGCCGGCAAGAAGCTGCCGCCAGCCGCGAAACTGATCTGCAATCTGGGCACCGTGGCGTTCACCAATAGTGCCCTGAGCCAGAATGGTCACCAGACAGTTGCGTTCGCCATTGTCGACATATCGCTCAAAGCCATCGACGAAGCGATGCAGACGCTCAGCGGCCGGGCGCTGTTCTTTAAGCCGCGCGAACGCGGTCTGATCCAGTCTGGCCACCGCGTCTCTAAGCAGGACTGCGGCCATCTCTTCTTTGCCACCGGGAAAGTGATGATACAGGCTGGCTTTACCCAGTCCGGTCGCTCGAGCCAGTTCGCTCAGCGTGGCTCCCTCATACCCCCGCGATAGAAAGACCGCTCTGAGTTCGGTCAGCAGGGTGTCGCGGGAGCGGTTTTTCGTGGCCATCCGGGCAGTTTATCAGCACTTGTCGTAAAAGCTGTCCACGGAGGTGGTGCGTTTACGCGAGCCACAAACTATTTTGGTCGCGGTTGCGACCATTTGGCGTTCTGGAGCATCTATACAGGGTATGGCGAGTTTTTCGGACATCCAGCTGGATGCCGGCATCGCCCGCGGCTTGAAGCGCGGGGATGAGCAGGCACAGACGGTGGCCTATCGGGTTTTATCGCCCGCGGTCATGGGTATGGCTGTGCGTATCCTCCAGGATCATGGGCTGGCTCAGGAAGTGGTGCAGGACACCTTTGTCGAGCTGATTGAACATGCTCATAGCCTCAAGGAGCCATCTTCGGTGATCGGCTGGGTGCGCAGAGTGGCGGTCAATCACTGTCTGATGCGGCTGCGTTCGCCCTGGCACCAGCGGCGCACGACTGCAGAAGATGACGGTTACAGCGAGCCGGTGGATCCTCGCGCCGCGGGCGAAAGAAATGACGACCTGTGGGATCTGGAGCATGTCCTGGCGGAGTTACCGGCAGATACCCGGATGGTTTTGTGGCTGCATGATGTCGAAGGTTATACCCACCAGGAAATAGCGGCCTTGGCGGGAAAGACCACGAGTTACTCGAAGTCACAGTTGGCACGAGGCTACCAGAAGCTGTCGAGTCGTTATCTGGAGTCGCAGTCGGACCAGGACGGTTTTGAGCGAAAAAACCGCACTCAGGAATCGCAGAGCAAGGACCCAGCAGGAACGGCGAGCGCAGCAGGTAATGCTAACGCCACGGAGGTGGGGCTACCGGCACGATAGAGCGCGCGGAAAAAGGTACCCAAGAGAATATGAAGATGACACCGGAAAAAATTGCAGATCTGCTGGCACATCGCGATGGCGAGCGGCTTGCTCCGCAGCGGGCTGCTGAAATCGAAGCTGACGTCGAGCGCCGTTCGCAGCTGGTGGTGTTGCGGCAGCTGAAACATGAACTCAACGAGTTGCCGTTGGTGGCGCCGCCTCCGGATGCGTGGGCACAGATTAAGGCGCGAACAGCGAAACAGCCCAGTTCGTTCAGTCGTTTCACTCAGCGCTTCCCGCTGGCGATGGCAGCCACCGTGGCTCTGGCGACGATGCTGGGCATAGTCATCTGGGATCCGGCAAATCTGCAATCGCAACGCCCGGATGGTCCCGCAGTACCGGTGGCAGATCTCAGTGCGGTCGCCAGCGGTTCGCAGGCCAGTCGCTACGCGGCTTTGGTGAACCGCTCGCAGCAACTGGAGTCGGCTTTGCTCTACCAGCCTGAGGCCACGGTCACCTGGAGTGAAGATCAGCAGGCATTGTTGTATCGCATTGCCGATCTGGATTCTGAACTCACAGCCGCGCCGGCAGGTGAGTTGCCATCGCTCGATGCCCGGGAGCGACTCTGGGAACAGCGGGTACGACTGCTGGAATCTCTTGCCCAGTCGCGTCGCGTCAGTGCGCAATCGGCCGTGTTTTGAGCATTAAGGAGAAGACCATGAAAGTAATAGAACAGAAGCTGAGTCGGCTGCTCAAGATACTGGTTGCGGGTTGCCTCATTGTTGCCGTCCCGATCGTGATTGCGCAGGAAGTCGATCTCGAGGAACTGAAGCAGCAGATAGAAGAGGCGCGTCAGTCTCTGGATGAAGCGGCGACCCGGCTTGCTGAGCTGAACATGAAGAAGTTCCAAGTCGAGGTGTCGGGTGAACGCAGTTCGAGGCCCATGCTTGGGGTCCTGGTCGAAGACCATGACCAGGGTGATGGAATCAAGCTTGTTGGTGTGACTCCGAACATGGGCGCAGCCCAGGCGGGTCTGCAGGCAGGCGATCGGCTGGTGGCGGTGAACGGTTTCCGGCTGGATACCGGAGCAAGCTCCATGCACGCGCTCCAAGATGCAATGGGTCCGGTTAATGCCGGCGACATCGTCGCGGTTGAGTTTCTGCGCGACGAGGTCACCCGGATTGTTGATGTCACTACCGAAGAGCGTGGCGCATTCGCGATGAAAATGGGCAGAAGTCTGGATCTGGATATTGATCTGAGTGATCTGGAGCAGCTGAAAAAACTCGAAAAACTTGGGGCTTCAGGGGTGCTATCGCAGCTCGAGGGTCTTGCCGATCTGGAAGCGCTGGAGATCCTTGGCGAGCCGGGTTCTGTCACTGCTGTATCGGGTTTTGGTACAGCGAATATGCAGGATTCGGTCAAACTGCAGGACGTCAGCGGTGATCTGGCCGCCTACTTTGGTGTGGATGAGGGTGTGGTGGTCATGGCTGTGCCTGACGGCTCTCCGCTCAAGGCCGGCGACGTGCTGCTGTCGCTGGCCGGCGAGCCGGTCCCCACAGCCCAATCGGCAGCGGTCACTGTGCGTCAGTCGGAAACGGATCTGGCGGTGAGTGTGTTGCGTAACCGCAGCACTCTGGAGCTGAGTCTGGCTCCAGGGACAATGATCTTGCCGAGTTCGGGTCTGATCCCCGGCGGCAGTGGCTCGATCAGTATCCACATCGAATCCGGCGACGCGGATCATCAAGCGGACAAAGGCAGCGCCGACGATGACAGTTGACCAGACGCCGGTTTCGAACCCCTTGGACGCGCTGTCAGGATTGTTGGATAGTTTCTAACTCTTCGCATGTGGTTAACCATGCCTGTTCGGTGTCGTCCCTTTTTTTTCTCAAGCTGCCCGCTTCTTTCAACAGCTTATCCAGATCCTCAGCCGGAAGGCTCTGGTAGAGGTCAGGGTCTGCAAGCCGGGTTTCCACTGCTTTCAGTTGCTCAGCGAGGCTATCCAGCTGCTTTTCCAGTTTGCGGACCGCGTCCCTGAGCGGTTTTTCCCGCGCTCTCGCGGTGGCAGCTTCCTGACGTTGTGATTTGCGGCTGGCAGTCGGGTTTGCAGCCCTCGACTCGGTGCCCTGGTGCTGGTCAGCGCCACCGTTGCTGGTCGACTCAGAGCCTGTAACAAGGCTGGTCGTTGACCGATTGTGTGCCTGAGCGTAGCTGTCCAGATTGCCCTGAAGGCGGGTGACCGTGTGATTTTCCACCAGCCAGAACTCATCTACTGTACGTTCCAACAGGCTGCGGTCGTGGGCGACGATCACCAGTGCGCCAGCAAAGTTCTGCAGCGCCATGGCCAGCGCTTCGCGCATATCCAGGTCGAGGTGGTTGGTGGGTTCGTCCAGCACCAGAATTGCCGGCTTCTCTGCAGCCAGATGGGCGAGTACCAGTCGGGCCCGCTCCCCACCGGACAGCGTTGAGATCGGGCGTTCCACCTTGTCCCGGGAAAAACCCCAGGTGCCGAGATAGTCGCGGCACCACTGTTCCCGCTGATCGGGCTGAGCGGTCTGCATGCTCGACAACGCGGTCGCATCGGGATGCAGATTCTCAAGCTGATGCTGGGCAAAGTAGCCGATGCTGGAATGCTGGCCACGCACCAGTTCACCCGACAGCGGCGCCAGGTCGCCCACGAGACACTTTAACAGCGTGGATTTACCGGCGCCGTTTTCACCGAGCACACCGACTCGCGCTCCCGGTAGCAGGGAGGCTTTTACACTCGTCAGCACCGGCGTTTCGCCGTAACCGATACTCAGGTTATTCAGGCTCAGCAGTGGCTGCGACATCTTGTCCGGATCAGGAAACGTGAAGCGATAGGGTGAGTCTGCATAGACCGGGGCGACCGCCTCCATACGTTCCAGTGCTTTCAGTCTGCTCTGCACCTGTTTGGCTTTGCTGGCCTTGGCACGAAAGCGGCTGACAAATTTTTCGATGTGAGCGACTTCTCTCTGCTGCTTTGAGAAAGTGGCCTGCTGCTGCGCCAGCGCTTCAGCCCGCTGGGTTTCAAAAGCGCTGTAATTGCCTCGATAGGTATAGGCTTTGTGGCCTTCCAGGTGAATGATGTGGTCGACCACGTGGTCTAGAAATTCCCGATCGTGGGCAATGGTGAGCACGGTTCGATCAGTGCGCTGCAACCACTGCTCAAGCCACAGCGTCGCTTCCAGGTCCAGATGGTTGGTCGGTTCGTCAAGCAACAGCAACTCGGCCGGAGACATTAGTGCCTGAGCGAGGTTCAGGCGGATTCGCCAGCCACCGGAAAAGTCGGCATAAGGTTTTTCCGCCTCGTCACCTGCGAAACCGAGGCCATAGAGGATTTCCCCGGCCCGTGCGGTGGCGGTGTAAGCGCCCAGATCATCAAGCTCTCCGTGCAGCTCGGCAATCGCCATATTGTCGCCGGCGGCCTCCGCAGCCGCGAGTTTGCGCTGGGTTTTACGCAGTTCCTTATCGCCGTCTAAAACGTAGTCGATGGCGATCCGATCACTGACTGCCGGGTCCTGCGCCAGATAAGAGATCCGCCATTCCCGCGGCATGTTCAACTCGCCGCTGTCGCTGTGCAGGCGGCCGAGGATCAGTTGGAACAGAGTCGATTTGCCAACTCCATTGCGTCCCACCAGGCCAACCTTGTGACCCGCGTGCACGGTGAGAGAAAGATCTTCGAAGAGAGGAATCCGGTCTCTTTCGAAACTTAAGCCGGTAATCGTCAGCAAGTGCCTGAACCCGTTGCGTCTGCTCGTTATTGCGCAGCAAAGCTGCGGCCTCTGGCGCGGCAGATTAGGCGGACAGCGGGCGTTCGTCCAGCGATGTGGGAACTTCACAGGTTGCAGATGCAGCAGCCGGTCGACGTCGCAGGTCGTCTACGGTTGTCGGCGAAGCTTTCGGCTGAGCGTCGATCCATTTGATCAACGAGCGCCACGCGGGGGTTTCTTTACGCGCTGCGCGGGAGTCGAGCATGTCAACGACGCCTTTGCCGAGTTCGACGGCTTCGGTGTATACGGGACTGTCGCGGAATGTGGCGACCGCGGGTACGTCCAGACAGCCCAGGAAATGCTCGAGCTTGGCGTGAGTTTCGGTGTTGGGCTGGATCCGGTTGGCAATGACACCAACGGGTCTCGGTGAATTCCGGAATGCCCGATGGGTGAGCAGGGTGGTAATAAACTGACCACCGGCGCGAATGTCGATCGCCGACGGCAGCAACGGCACCAACACAACATCGGCCTGTTTCAGCAATGCTTCCAGATCCCGGTCCCTGGCATTGGAGTGGCCGTCGACGATCACCCGCTCGGCACTTGCCGGCAGGCGGTGCTGAAAAGTGTGGGTCTGGTACATGTGGGTGCGCTGGTGTGCCGCAACCAGCTGCACTGGTGGGAGTTCGTCGCTGCGTATTTCCGTCCAGTAGGTGCTCGATGCCTGCGGGTCGTTGTCGACCAGGGCTACCGAGTAACCAGCGCTTGCATAAGCTACTGCCAGGTTGGTGGCGATCGTGGTCTTACCACAGCCGCCTTTGCCGTTGATCACCAGAATACGCCGAGTAGTCGCGTCCATTTTATCGCTTCCCGGTTGTCGTAATGCGGCTCTCTATTTCTAGTTGAACGTTGCCGAAGTGAACGTTCTGCGCGGGTCACCCGAACGCTGGAACTTTGTTGTCTGCAGCTTTGCCGCAGCTGATCCGGCCGGAGCAACCGGGCCATCCCGGATCGCGTCTGGCGTGCGTTGTCGACCGGACGGTGCTGCGTATATTCGCAGCTTGATCGTCCGGCGGGTCAAAGCGCGTGAGAGCTCTGCTTAGTTGAGTCGGAACGTGTTCCGGCTCCAGGCTGCGCGACCGTCGCAACTGAGATTGGCCAGTTGGCCTCACCACAATTGCTGAGAGAAGTACAGCCTCCCTTTCTTTATGGCTCGGACTATAGCTACGGCCCTGATCAAAAACCAGTGGAGATAATCTGCAGAATTAGCGTAAACAAGATCAATTGAAACAATTAGTTACACCTGGGTTCTGGAACAGAAGTTGGCTTTCTCACGGGGTCAATTGGACCAGTCTGCCGTCACCGGCCAGGGCAAAATACTGGCGGTTGGATTTCAAGCCGACAGCGACAATTGCAGCGCCGGTCGCATGCATGGACTTGCGGGCTTCCATATCCCATCTGTCAATAATTTTGCCATTTTGTACATTCCACCGTCGTGCAGTTTCGTCATCACTGCCGGTCAGCGCAAAACCTCCCTGGGCAGCCACGGCAACACTGCCAACCACACCGTCATGCAGCAGTGTGTGCAGAAGGTCGCCACTGCAAGCATCGAAAATTACCGCGCGGTGATCGTTCAGGCCCATCAGCACGCCGCCCCCAGCAGGTAACGCAGTGACAGCCATGACCGCTGCGGGGTTTGTCCAGCCGGCGAGCGCGGCACCGCTGGCTGCAGTTGCTGAGGGCCTCAGGCCCTCAGACGGTCAGCGGGAACCCGCCCGCCACTGCAGTGCCGAGGCTATGATGATGGCTGCGAAACCGACCAGAGCCCAGCCAGGTATGGTCAGGCCCAGGAACTGCCAGGAAACAGCAGCACAGTCGCCGGTTCCCTGTGTCATCAGTTGCAGCACCTGGCCAAGTGGGAAGTTCTCAAACAGATAATCCATGCTCGGACCGCAGGCGGGAACCTGATCCGCAGGTAGACTCTGCAGCCACAGCTGGCGGATCGAAAAGCCGCCGCCGATCAGACTGGCAATGATGGTCAGCAGCGGATAGATGCCCCAGCGCGGGTTGTGCATCAGACCGGCGAATGCGATGACTCCGGCAAAGAAAAACCAGACCCGCTGCATCAGGCACAACGGGCAGGGCGCCATCCCGAACGCGTGTTCCATAATCAGCGCGCCACACAACAGCGCACCGCACAGCAGCACCGTGATGCTCGCCAGAGCTTCCGCCTGGCTGCGGTATACACCGGCCATCATCGGACGTTGACCACGACTTTGCCGATAGCCTGGCGTTCGGACAGGCAGCGCAGCGCCTCCGCGTACTGCTCCAATGAGAACTCTCGGCCAACCAGTGCCTGGATCTTGCCGGCACTGTGGAAGTCCAGCACCTGCTGCAGATTTTCCCGGGCTTCGGTCGGAAAGCGGGCTGACCAGGAGCCAAAGAACACTCCGACCAGCTGACAGCTTTTCAGCAGAATCAGATTGATTGGCACTTTCGGGATATCGCCGGCGGCAAAGCCGATCACCAGAATACGCCCGTACCAGTTGATGCTGCGCATGCATTGATCGAACAGCGCACCGCCCACGGGATCGTAAATCACATCCGCGCCTTTACCGTCTGTCAGAGCTTTGACCTTGTCTTTGAGTTCGCCGTCACTGTAGTCGATCAGCTCATCAGCCCCTGCCGCTTTCGCGGCGGCCAGTTTTTCTGCGCTACTGGCTGCAGCCAGAACACGGGCGCCCATGGCTTTGCCCAGCTCTACCGCGGCCAGACCAACTCCCCCTGCGGCGCCGAGAACCAGCAGAGTTTCCCCCGGCTGCAGGTCTGCACGCTGTTTGAGTGCGTAGTATGAGGTTCCATAGGTGGTGCTGATTCCGGAGGCCTGAGCAAAATTCATGCTCTCGGGTATCCGTAACAGCGCTTTTTCGCGGACCACCACCTGCTCGGCGAATCCTCCGACACCGGTGGCTGCGAAAACCCGTTCGCCCACTTCGAAGCCTTCCACGCCGTCTCCAAGGGCGGCGATCGTGCCGGCGAGTTCGCCACCGGGCGAAAACGGAAAAGGCGGCTGGCTCTGGTATTTCCCGGCAATCATCAGCACGTCCGGGAAGTTCAGCGCGCTGGCGTGAACGTCGACGAGCACTTCACCGGTGCCGGGCTGGGGAGCGGGAATATCTTCCAGCACCAGACTTTCGGGGGGTCCATAGGCTTTACAAAGTACTGCTTTCATCAGGTCCTGAGTATTGTGGAAAACCTGCAAGGGTACTGGTCGATCCTGCAGCGTCAACTATCCTTCGACAGATAACGGCATTTGAGCAGCCAGATGGCCCGAAATTGCCGATTTCTGAAGGATTTCCGGGGGTGCGGTCGCCCCTCTGAGAGGATACTGACGCTGCTGGCTGTTTTTAGCCATGCCCCGGGGTCCGTGGTCAGCGCGGAAGAAACAGCCGTGGCAGATGAATGTGAGGAAGGCGATGCGATGATTGACGACCTGATGCTCACCAACTTTGTTGTTCAGCGCTGAGCCATTCAATCGCGTGCTGTTGAATCTCCGGGAAGTACACGTCGAAGTCCTGCTGCAGATCATTGATCAATCCAGGGACATCCCGGGACAGATGTTCGTCTAGGTCCTGGCGGCGCAGTCGGCGGGTTACTGAGCGCATTCCGCGCTCGACGGACGCCCATTCGAGATAGCTGGTCAGCAGATCGTTATCCACCATCCATTGGAAGAATTCCTGTCCGCGTACCGGCAGATGTGCGTCGCTGGCACCGATATGCTGATAGGTCTGTTGTGCGAACGCGTTCAACGGCTGCTCATGGTGATCGTGCCAGGCATGTGCCAGCAGATGATCCGCGACGACGTCGACCAGCGGTGGCGCCAGACGACGCAGGACAGCCGGGAAACGATTGCAGCTGCGACGGATGGCGTCATTCTGGTTGCTGTAGGCATCGATGCGTCGATGCAGGCGCACTCCGACCCCTAATGCGGCAGGTAGACTTTCGGACACCGGGCCTTTCAGGAAGTCACCGATAAACCCCCCGGCGATGAGCATCCGGGTTGCGTCAGCTGGCAGGTTGAGCCGGGTTGCCGCCTGCTCGGCGAGCAGGCAATGGGCCAGGAAGTTCACTGGAAGGCCAGATAGGCCTTGAGAAATTCGTCGAAATCGACGCTGTCCTGGGTCTCGATTTCACGCTGGCGGACCAGGGATTCTGCTGCCTCCTGCTGCATCTGCTGCAGCTGGTGTTCAGGCAGCGGGTGTTCGTTGAAGTAACCTTTTTGAGCGATTGACTGATTCATCGCAAAGCGGAAAAACGGCAGCTGCTGGCTGCGCATGATTGCCAGAACCCTGGCCGACGGGGTCAGTTCCGGCTCGTTCACTTTAGCCAGCTGTTCGCCCCAGGATTGACTGAAAGCTCTGCTGGTGCTGGTGCGATCAAGCAGGTCAGCCAGCGGTCGGATAGCGGTGAGTAGTTCCCTGGCCCAGTCGTCGAGGGCAATCTGATCATGGTCCCGGTCCAGTGTCAGACCGGGTCGGCGACCCTCTTCCACTACCTTGAGTTGGTTGGCCTGCATCCTTGCGGATTCGTCTTCACTGTCCTGGGGGCTTTCGCACAGCAGGCAGTACAACAGGAAACTGTCTAGAAAGCGGATTTCTGGAGCATCGATACCCATCGGCAGAAAGGGGTTGAGATCCAGGCAACGAACTTCCACGTATTCGACTCCCTGGCTGATCAGAGCTGTTAGTGGCCTTTCGCCTGAGCGGATAGGACGCTTTGGCCGAATGGTGCCGTAGAACTCATTTTCGATCTGCAGGATTGCTGTGTTGAGCTGGCGGTACTCACCGTCCACCTTGACCCCGATCGCTTCGTAGGGTGGATAGGTCTGAGTCAACGCCTGGCGCATGGTCCCGGCGTATTCTTCGAGACTGTTGTAAGACACATGCAGCAGACTCTGGGCATCACTCTGATAACCCAGGCGGCCCATTCTCAACGAGGTCGCATAGGGCAGATACAGTGATCCTTCGTCGAACACTTCCAGTGGATGGGCTCGATCTTTCACGAAGCTCTTGCAGATGGCGGGTGAAGCACCGAACAGGTAAATCAGCAGCCAGGAGAAGCGTCGAAAATTCCGGATCAGCCCGAAATAGGCGCGGGTTCGCAGATCCTGATCCAGCGCCACCTTGTGATGATCGGCATAAGCCTGCCAGAAGGCGTCGGGCGCGGAAAAGTTGTAGTGAATGCCCGAAATGGTCTGCATCAGACGCCCGTAACGATTGCCGAGGCCCAGGCGGTAGACGGTTTTTGCGTTGGCAATGTTTGCGCTGCCGTAGCGTCCAACCGGAATGTCGCTGTCTGCGCCCATCATGCAGGGCATGCTGGACGTCCACAGCAGCTCGTCTTTCAGGTTCTGGTAGACGTAGCGGTGTACTTTCTCCAGCTCGTCCAGGGCACTTTCGGTATCGTTGTGAACGCCGGTGATCAACTCCAGCTGAGCTTCGCTGAAATCTGTGGTGATCTGCGGGTGGGTGAGCGCTGAACCCAGTTCGACTGGGTGCGGTCGCTGCGACAGGCGGCCGTTGGCGCTGACCCGCAGACTTTCTTTCTCAATGCCTCGTTGCAGCGCGTTGATGGCGCCGGGCGCATCACGTAGTGCAACCAGAATCTGAGGGTCCAGCTGCCCGGTTCGATCCGCCACTGCCACTCTCCTGGCTGGGCCCGGTCGACAACGACCGGGCTGGGTTAGCTAGAGATCCTGAACCGGACCAGCGTCGATAATGGCCTGATCAACGTCGTACTTGGTGAAATTCTCAATGAATTTACCAATCAACGTTTTTGCCGTTGCATCGTAGGCGTCTTTGTCTGCCCAGGTATTTCTGGGGTTCAGAAGCTGATCGTCAACACCTTCGATGCTGGTGGGAACAGCGAGATTAAAGCCAGGCAACTGCTGGGTTGGTGCATTGTCTAAAGCCCCTGACTGGATCGCGTTAATGATTGCCCGGGTGGTTGGTATGCTGAAGCGTTCGCCAATGCCATAGCCGCCCCCGGTCCAGCCGGTGTTGACCAGAAACACTTTCGAGCCAAAGTCTTCGATCCGCTTGATCAGCAGGTCCGCGTAGACGCCGGCTGGTCGCGGGAAGAACGGTGCCCCGAAACAGGTTGAGAAGGTGGTCTTGAAGGCTTCCGTTGAGCCGACTTCGGTCGAGCCCACCTGAGCCGTATAGCCGCTTAAGAAGTGGTAGGCGGCAGCCTCTTTAGACAGTGCCGCCACCGGCGGCAGCACGCCACTGACGTCGCAGGTCAGAAAGATTACGTAACCCGGCTCGCCACCCCGATTATCGGGCACCTTGGCTTCAATATTATCGCGTGGATAGCAGGCCCGGGTATTCTCAGTCAGAGTTGAGTCGGCGTAGTCGGGGACGCGGGTTTCCGAGTCGATCACCACGTTTTCGACAATCGCGCCAAACGAGATCGCATCGAAAATTACCGGCTCATTCTTGCGGGTCAGGTCGATGCACTTGGCATAGCAACCGCCTTCAAAATTAAACACGGTGCCTTTGCCCCAGCCGTGTTCGTCATCACCGATCAGGAAACGATCCGGGTCTGCGGACAGAGTGGTTTTGCCGGTGCCGGACAGACCAAAGAACAGGGTCACATCACCATTTTCGCCCATATTTGCTGAGCAGTGCATTGGCAGCACGTCTTTTTCTGGAAGCAGGAAATTCAGCACGGAGAACATCGACTTTTTCATTTCGCCCGCGTAGCGCATCCCGGCGATCAGGACTTTGCGCTGGGCGAAATTGATCATCACTGTGCCATCGCCGTTGGTGCCATCGCGCTGCGGGTCGCAGATGAAACCGGGCGCGTTGACGATCTGCCAGACTTCTTTGTTGTGCGGATTGTAGTGGTCCGGCGTGATGAACAATGCCTTGCCGAATAACCCATGCCACGCATATTCAGTGGAGACTTCAATCGGCAGGTAGTGCTCTGGATCAGCGCCAACGTGCAGATTAGAGACAAAGGTCTCGCGATCTTCCATGTGCAGTTGCACCCGGTCCCACAGCGCATCGAAGACTTCACCGCCGATCGGCTGATTGATCGCGCCCCATTCGATGCTCTCTGCGGTGGAGGGTTCTTCAACAATGAATCTGTCGCGGGGCGAGCGTCCGGTGCGCTCGCCAGTCTGAACGACAATTGCACCATTGCTGGCGAATTGACCTTCGCCGCGCAGGACCGCCAGTTCGGCGAGCAGGGTTGATGAAAGGTCCACGTAGGTGGTGTTCTTCGACGTTGAATCGATGTCGACGGCCATAATAAAAAACTAGTGTCTTCCCAAAGGGCGATTATGCCAGACCCGAAGGTGATCTCATAAGCCCTTTGTAAGCACTGCTGGTGGATTTGATGCAGGGCTGTATATCCGGGGCTTTAACAGTTTCAGGCCAGTTCAGCCCGGGAGCAGGTCGCTTCCGGACCTGGTCAGGGGCGCTCAATGAATGGTGTCGCTGCCCGGATCCAGCAGCATGTGAATGTCTACCGGCTGGTAATCGTAGCTTGCCCCGCAGATTTCGCAGGTCACATTGATCGAACCGCGCTCTTCCAGCAGTGACAGGATTTCCTCCCGGGGCAGGGAGCGCAGAGTATTGCTTGATCGGGCGCGGGAGCAGGAGCAGTCGAAGCGAAGGTGTCTTGGAGGGTGCACAGTGATGGTGTGCCCGGCAAAAGTCTGGCTCAAAAACAGCTCCGGCTCGAGTTCCGCCAGCTGTTGGAGGCTCAGCTGGGCAGCCTGCTGGCGGATCTGCGTCCACAGCCTGTCGTCACTTTCAAGGTGCATGTCGGTGGCCAGATCATCGCTGGGCAGGCGCTGCAGCAGCAGGCCGGTGATGCTGGTCTGGTCGTCAGCTGCGAAGTAGAAGTGGGTTTGCAGCTGTTCGCTGTTGGCAAAGTAGGTATCCAGATTCGCCGCAAGACTGTTGCCAGTGAGCTCAATCAAACCCTGGTAGGAAAAAGGCTGATCGGAGTCTCGGGCAGCGGGCCGGGTCATCGTGATGGTGAGCTGGCCGCCACCAAGCAGATCCTGGAGCTGGGTTTCGGTTGGCGCGGCAGCCTCTTCGGGCCAGCGCGCGATACCGCGCAGCAACGCCCCCTGCCGGCATTCAGCCAGCACTGTGCTCAGCGGACCAGAGCTGCGTGATTGCAGTGATACGGCGCCGTCAAACTGGATGCCTTCACTGACCATCGCGACCGCGGCCAGCATTTCACTGAGCAATCCGGCGACGCCTGGCGGATAGTCCTGGCGCGCTCGAAACTCGTCAAGGACTCCGCTCAAGCGCACCCACTGGCCGCGGATTGGTGCGTTGGCGAAGCTGAAGCGGTGCAGTCGGTCAATGCTCAAGGCGTGTTTGTCTCCGCTCAAGGCTGTCTAACCCGCTCAAGGCTGTCTAACCCGCTCAAGGCTGTCTAACCCGCTCAAGGCTGTTCAAACGTCTCGCCTTTGAGCTTTTTCAGTTCGCGGCGGTCGCGTTTTGATGGGCGGTGTTCGGGCATTTTCAGGCCGGCGCGTTCCATGCGTCGCCGGGCTACTTCGGTTTCCCGTGCTTCGATGGACTCATCTGTTTCCCGGTACAGCTCCCCGGCTGCGGTGGCGTTGCCGCGCTTATCGCTCAGTCCGGTCACCACGATTGTCTCAGCCGTCCAGCCGCGACGAATGGTCAGTCGGTCACCGACTGCCAGCTCTTTGCTGACTTTGGGCCTTGTGGTCTGATCGTTGCTGGCACTGACCAGGTGATAGTCGACTTTGCCGCCTTCGATAGCCGTTTTCGCCTGGGCGCGGGTTTTGAAAAATCGTGCTGCCCACAGCCAGCGGTCGAGGCGCACTGGGCTATTCATGGGTCAGCAGATCCTGGAAATCATGCAGGGCCGGGAAATCCAGCCCCTCCCTGTGTGGTTTGCCCGAGTCCGGCTTGGCAATTGTCAGTAGATGGGCAATGCCGAACTCGGCTGCCGCAACTAGCACCTGATGGTTGTCGTCGATGAGCAAGGTCCTTTGCGGATCGAATGGGTGTTCGTCCATCAGGCGCTGCCAGAACCGCTGGTCTTCTTTGGGGGAGCCGTAGTCGTGACAGGAAACGGTTTCATCAAGTCGACGGATAAGGTCGGCGTGCTCATTTTTAATGTTCAGACTGTCCCGGTGGGCATTGGTGACCAGCACAGAGCTCTTGCCGTGTTTGCGTAGCCAGTCGAGAAACTGCTCGGCGGAAGGACGGTAGGCAATCAGCTCTTTCAGTTCATGGTGCAGTTCAATCACATCCAGACCAGTGAATTCGGCCCAGTAGTCGAGGCAGTAGAACTCAAGTTTACCTCTGGTTTCATCCATGTGGGCAAAAAGGTGAGACTCAGAGTGTGCCAGGGGCAACTGGTGGGTCTGACTGTGACGTTCCGGGAGCAGATTAGTCCACAGGATGTTGTCGTAACGCAGATCCAGCAGGGTGCCGTCCATGTCCAGGAGTACTGTGTCGATAGATTCCCAGCTGACCATCGGGCTGCTCAATACGCGGTGCGCGTATAATAGCGGCTTTCAAACTTTGAAAGTTGAGGTGACGTGCCGGTACCTAAAATCAAAGAAATTCGCACCATCGCAAAATCCAGATTCTTCCGGATCGAAGAGATGGACCTGGAGTTTGCCAACGGCGTTGAGCGCACCTACGAGCGTCTGCCCGGATCCGGCACGCCGGCGGTCATGGTGGTACCGGTGACCGAGGCCGGTGAACTGCTGCTGATCCGCGAATATGCGGCCGGTTTCCACGAAATTCAGCTGACGCTGGTCAAGGGGGCTGCAGAGTCCGGTGAATCACTCGAAGAAGCTGCCAATCGTGAGCTCAAAGAAGAAGTTGGCTTTGGCGCGAAAAGCCTGCAGTTCATCCGTAAGCTGAACCTGGCACCCGGACACATGGGCTTCACCATCAATGTTTTTCTGGCACAGGGGCTGTATCCTGAGCAGCTGCCAGGCGACGAGCCGGAACCGCCGGAAGTTGTCAGGTGGCCAATGGCTCGCTTCGATGAACTGATCAGCAGTGATGATTTTCGCGAAGCCAGGGCGATTGCCGCCCTCTGTCTCGTTCGCCAGCATCTTGAATCGACTGGCGGGAACTGAAACTCCGCTCTACCGTCTCCAATACAGGATTCTTATGGACACAAAACTCACAGACGCGCTCATCGAGCTGACGCGCCGCGCCGGCGACGCCATTCTGGAAATCTATCAGACTGATTTTTCGGTTGAGACAAAGGGTGACGACTCGCCGTTGACCCAGGCCGATCTGGCTTCGCACCGGACCATTGTTGAAGGCCTCAGCGCGCTGACGCCGGATATTCCTATCTATTCAGAAGAGTCCGAACCGCCGGATTTTGCCACTAGACAAAGCTGGACGCGCTACTGGCTGGTCGACCCGCTGGATGGCACCAAAGAATTCATTAATAAAAATGGCGAGTTCACCGTGAACATCGCGCTGATCGAAAACCATCAACCGGTCTTCGGCGTGGTAGGTGTGCCGGTCCAGGACGTGGTTTATACCGGCGACGCTGAACTGGGTGCGTTCAAGTACACGGCCGCTGGCCGTGAGACCCTGACCGGTCGCAAGATGGGCGATGGCGGCGTCACTATTGTGGCCAGCCGCAGCCATGGCGGCGAGCGACTGGAGAGTTACCTGGAGTCGCTCCAGGCTGAATTTGGTGAGGTCGCACGGACACCGGTTGGCAGTTCTCTGAAGCTGTGTATTCTCGCTGAGGGCGCGGCGGATTTTTATCCTCGCCTCGGGCCCACTTCGGAATGGGACATTGCTGCTGCAGACGCAGTGCTCAGAGCAGCCGGGGGTGCTGTATGGGCGGTGGACGGTTCTGACCTCGACTACAACAACAAAGAATCCATCCTCAATCCGGAGTTCTTTGCGGTGTCTGACGGCAGCTTTCCTTGGCGGCAGCGTCTGCCCGCTGTGCCGGACTGATACCGACTGAATTTAACTGCAATCCACTGACAAGACGACGAACGAATCGCGGAGGCAACCATGTCCAGACCCATACCTGTACCGACGCCGGAAACGGCACACTTCTGGGAGGGCACCCGGGCCGGAGAGCTTCGCCTGCAGCGCTGTGCTGACTGCGACCATGTGTATTTTCCGCCTCGGCCTTTCTGCCCGGGCTGCAGTTCCAGGGCCGTTGCCGTTTTTGCTGCGAGCGGCCGCGGCGCGCTGGCCAGCTATGTGATCAGTGAACGGCCTCACCCTGCGTTCGAAGGACCTTATGCAATCGCGCTGGTGGAACTCGAAGAAGGCCCGCGGATGATGTCGAATATTGTTGAATGCCCCCAGACGCCGGAAGCCCTGGTGCTGGATATGCCGTTGCAGGTGACTTTTGAAACCCTGAGCGACGAGATATCACTGCCGCTGTTTCGGCCAGCCGACGGAGAAAAATCATGAGCCTGCCACAGGTTGCCGTGGTGGGGGCTGCAGAGACCACGGAACTTGGCAAAGTGCCTGGGATGAGCCAGCTGCAGCTGCATGCGGACGCGGCTCTGAACGCCTTTGCAGATGCCGGGATCACCGCCAGAGACATTGATGGCGTTGCCACCGCGGGTGAGTCACCAACTGCTGTCGCACACTATCTGGGCATCACCCCCAGTTGGGTAGACGGCACCGCGGTCGGCGGCTGTTCGTTCATGATTCACGTGCGCCACGCGCTGGCAGCGCTGCAGACCGGCCAGTGTAAAACGGTACTGATCACCCATGGCGAGAGTGGTCGCTCTGGAATCGGCCGCGGTGGTTTTCGTGGCAACGCGTCGTCACTGCAGGGCCAGTTTGAGACCCCATACGGGCCCATGGGCCCGCCCACGATGTTCACCCTGCCGGTGCTGCGGTTCATGAAGGAATATGGCTTGAGCCATGAGCAGCTGGCTATGGTGGCGGTGGTTCAGCGGCAGTGGGCGGCGATGAACCCGCGGGCAACCTTTCGGGACCCGATCACCGTCGAAGATGTACTGAACTCCCGCATGATTGCGTATCCTTTCCACCTGCTCGAATGCTGTCTGGTCACCGATGGTGGTGGTGCGCTGATACTGACGACCGCGGACCGGGCTGACGATTTCCCGCAGCCGCCTGCCTACATTCTTGGCACTGGCGAGAGCGTCGAAACGCCGATGATCAGCCAGATGGAAAATCTCTGCAGTTCGCGGGCCTTTTCCGTGGCTGGTCCGAGGGCGATGGCGGACGCCGGAATCAGCCACGCGGATGTCGATCACCTGATGATCTACGATGCGTTTGCACACCTGCCGATCTACGGACTGGCCGATCTCGGTTTCTGTGAGCGTGGTGACGCTGGGGCATTTATTGCCGAGGGCAATACAGCGCCTGGAGGCCGTCTGCCGACGAACACGAATGGTGGTGGTCTGTCGTATATGCATTCGGGGATGTATGGGATGTACGCGCTGCAGGAAAGCGTCCGGCAGATCCGCGGCAATGCGCCTGCGCAGGTAGGTTCCTGCGAGGTCTCTGTGTGCCTGGGCGTGGGCGGCATGTTTGGTGCCAGCGGTTGCGTGGTCTTTGGGCGTCAGCCTCGCTGAACGCATAGTCACGCAGAACATTGAACTGAACCAATCAGATTGGAAGTGGCGTAAAAACTCTATCAGAGCAAGCTGCAGGGGTGCGGTGGGAAGTTGGCCTCACTAGCCGGAACCGATGTTCGTGCGTTCGCCCTGCCGAGGAGAAGTACACTGTATGTACATACAGTCCCGGCTAGTGAGGCTGCTCAAGATACCAAAAAAACCCTGCAAAAAAACCCCATCTATCCACCTTTATTGTTCTTCAGAACGCAAAACCCAATGACATCAAGACGTTAGCGCTTGCGATTCCATACTTCCTTCATTTTTCGCCGTTTCCGGCTGATCTCACCACCGAATCAGCGTCAGGATTACAATCGGGTTACAGCAAAACAGCGTCATAGAATTGCCGCTGCCGGCAATCAATGGTTCTAATGGGTGGTGCGGTCAGGCGTTAACGCCACCGGGACATGGACATACCGCCTCATAGGCTCGCTGTTTGAAGCAGAGCGTCGCAAGAGGGACACATAGTCGGGGACCCCGAACCGATGATTGGTTGGTTGGCTGTGGCACGGGAGTTGGAACATTCACAGTAGGTGATGGATTCCGTATTGATTCCGCATTAAGGAGAAGTCCATGAACGGACCGCAGGAGCGGTATGAGCGATCAGACGACAGGGCGGCGAAAATGATCGCGTTTCTCAGCCCATACTTGTTCTGGGCTACGGTTGGTGCGATTGCTGCGGGGATCGTGGTTCTGAACGGTTGATCAGGGTGCCTGTGCTGTTGGAGTGAACTCGCAGTGCTCACATTGCCGGAGGGCTATAGCGCCAGCGCGTCATCAGAACGCAGACAACGTTACAGTGCAGTCGCGAATTCCCGTCTGATCAGCCACTTCAGTGCCATGTCGTAGTCTTCGAACATCTCGCAACCGCTGACTGCGCAGTTCAGCCAGTAAACGGCTGCGCACAGTTCTTTGTTCATATCATGGTCTACGACAACGGCAATACTGGCGCTGCGGCATTTTCCGAAGTGTCCGATGATGTAGCGATTGAAAGGTTTCAGCGCAGCTTCTTCCAGGGCTAGCCGCATATCTCGGAGGTCGACCAGCAGTGGCAGCGCTGGATCGTAGTCAGCGTGATCGTGCAGATCTCTAGCAGTCTCAAAAATCTCGACCAGATCCACCTGTTCGGAGATCTGTACCGTGACGAGTCCTTCATCTGGTTTGATGCGAAACTCAGAAGCCATCTTTGTCCTTGCCGGGTCAGTTGCTCTTTGTGTCGATTGTTGTTCACCCATTACAGCAACAGGCTAGATGGAGAATTTTAGTCAGTCAGGGAAACCGGAAATGTGAGCCAGGTGGCATTAAGATTCCGGTAATGCAAACTTGTGACAAAATCCCACAGGGAGCACATTGTTTTGGAGAGGCATTCACCGTGAATCCGGAAATAGTGCAGCGATTTGCCGACCTGGCAGATCTGATTAAAGCGCACAGCGCTGAAGCTGAGAGTGCGGGGAAACTGTCCCGGCCGGTCGTGCAGGCATTGCTTGAGGCCGGTATCGCGCGGCTTTATCTGCCGGCATCGCTTGGTGGCCTGGAGGCTGATCCGCTGACAGTAGCGGCAGTGACCTCGAGCCTTGCTCACAGTGATACCGCTGCGGCCTGGTTTGTGATGGTTGCCAATGCTTCCCGGCTGATGGCCCAGTACTGGTCCGCTGATCTGGTCGAAGAGCTCTGGAAGGACGATCCGGATCTCATTATTGCTGCCAGCGGCAACAAGCCGTTTACAGCGACTCCAGTTGCTGGTGGCGTGTTGGTGGATGGAGTGAACAGTTTTGTCAGCGGCTGTCATCATGCCAGCTTGCTGCTTTCACCCGTGCACCTTGATGGCGCCATGGCGATGGCTCTGGTTCCCATGGCCGAGTGCAGCATCGAAGATAACTGGCGCTCCCTGGGTATGCGCGGCACCGGTAGCAATGACGTTGCTGCCGAAAAAGTTTTTGTCCCGGATACTCATGTGATTCCCATGCTGGATCCGCCCAGCGAGCGAAACCATCACTACCAGTCTGCGCTTTACCTGTGCCCCAGCCGGATTCTGTTTGCGACCTATGTGCCGGTGACACTGGTGCTGGCGGAGCGGGCGTTGGCAGAATTGTCAGATCTGGCGGAAGGAAAGACAGCTTATGCAGACGATCGCAAGCTCAAGCATCGTTCGATTGCTCAGATCAAATATGGCAAGGGTCTGGCGACCTATCGCGCCAGCCGTGAGTATTTTTACAGCGCGCTGGACGATGCCTGGTGCAGGGCGCAGCAGGGAGTCGGTGCGAATGCGCAACAGAAAGCCGATCTGTATCTGGCTGGTACCCATGCAGCCCAGAGCTCGGCTCAGGTAGTGCGTTGGGTGGCAGATGCTGCGGGCACCAGCGTGATCTATTCGGACAATCCGCTGGAGCGGATTTTTCGCGATATGGAAACCCTGCGCCATCATGGCTTTGTCAGCGAAAGCCGATATGGCAGCGTCACGCAGGTACTCTGGGATGCAACGCTGGACTACCAGCTGCTGCTGCGTTGACGGCTCTGTCAGGCCGTCGTAACCGTCAGCCGTCGTAGAACATATTGGGATGTAGACCCAGCAGAGTTCGTTCCCGGTCGCTGCGCGCACGAGCCAGCGCCTGCGCTGAAATCTGATTAGTTTCACTCGTCGACAGCACCCGCTGGGCAATGTCCCTGCGGCCATAGTGTGCCTGCAGAAAAAACCGGCCGCGGTCTCCTTGCCGAGTCGGCAGGCGGCGGTGCCAGGCGTCCGACACAAACAGGCAGACGTCACCAGCGCTGGCTGGCAGTGGCACGACTTTGCGACCCTGATAGTCGAGTTCGACATCATCATATTGTTCAGGCGGAGGCGGCGATCCTGATTTGTGGCTGCCGGGGATGACGCCGGTGGGACCGGAGTTGAGATCGCAGTCTTCAACGAAGATATGCGCACCGATTGCAAATACCGGGTAAGGGATCCGGTCGTCCCAGGGAATGGCTGGGTCTCTTGGAATGTGTGGGCCGGCATCAATGTGCCAGAAGCCGCCGCCGTGACCACTTTGGTGTCTGGGGGGATTCTGCCAGCAGGTATTGGCAATCACATGACAGTCTTCGCCAAGCAGCGGCTCGATCACCTCAAGAATGGCCGGGTGAGCGATGGCGCGCTGAGCCAGCGCGCTGCGATTGAACATCTGATAGCGAAAGTCCTCGTCTTCAGCCGCCTCGCGCCGGTCTCCGGCTCGACCATCAGCCGGATAAGACTCATAAACGCTGTGCAGCTGGCTGCCGAGCGCAGCTACCTCTTGTGCTGTAAATACCCCTTCAAGCAGCGTATATCCTTCACTTTCGAGTTGTTTGCTGGCGGCAGGTGCCGGATCTTTCCTGGGTAGCAGATAGCCTCGAACTCTCCGCAACATGTTCTTGCCCTGATCTCATGAGTGCTAGGCTAGACTGCCAGCCTGGGGTCAAGCAGCCAAGACCCTGCGCATCGCTGCGATTGGAGGGCGCGACTTACATGAGATTCATCATTTACGGTGCCGGCGGTATCGGTGCAACCATTGGTGCCAGACTGCATCAGGCAGGCTCGGAAGTAATGCTGATTGCCCGTGGAGAACATGGCCGGGTGCTACAGCAGCGCGGTCTGCGATTTGTGGCGCCGGACGGTGAATTTGCGTTGTCCATACCCTGCGTCAGCCATCCTGACGAGATCGGCTGGCGCGAAGACGACGTGGTGCTGCTGGCGATGAAGTCACAGCATACGATTACCGCGCTTGCGGATCTGGAGCGGACTGCACCCGCAATGCTGCCGGTCGTCTGCGCGCAGAACGGGGTGGCAAACGAACGTATGGCGCTGCGACGGCGAAGCCGGGTATACGGCATGGTCGTGAATCTTCCCGCGTTGCATTTGAATCCCGGTGAAGTCGTCACCCACGCCGCCGGTACCGGCGGCATTCTGGATGTGGGCTGTTATCCAGACGGAACTGATGAGGTTACGCATGCTATTGCCGAGCATATCAGCCGGGCAGGATTCAGCGTTCGCTCTGAAACGGACGTGATGCGCTGGAAGTACGCAAAACTGCTGATGAATCTGGGTAACGCGCTGCAGGCGGCGGTGACGCCGGAGCAGCTGGACCCGCAGCGAGAGCCGGATGCTGGGGCAGCTGAGGTTGGTCGGCGGCTGCGTCGTGAAGGGCTCGCCTGTTTTGCCGCTGCGGATATCGCTTGTGCTAGCCGGGACGAAGTGATCGAGCGTCATGAGAACACCTATCGCATGGTAGATATCGCCGGCTGGCCTCGGACCGGAGGTTCATCCTGGCAGAGTGTGCAGCGTGGTACCGGGGATATTGAAACTGACTTTCTCAACGGTGAAATATCGCTGCTGGGCGGTCTTTACCGAATAGCCACGCCGGCCAATCGAGTCTGCCAGCAGCTGGCCGCGCGCATGATCCGTGAGCGTCTGCCGGTTGGCAGTTTCACCGGTGACCAGATTCTCGAGCTGATCGAGCAACACGCCACACATTCGGCTGCGGTGTTGTGAGTCGCTGACCAGATTCATGGCAGGGCCAATGGACAGCGAGCGCTTTTATCTCGGTAGTCGTGTCTGGTATGCCATCTGCTGGAGCTGCATGATCACGGTCAATCTGGTGTTCATGGTCCAGGTTGCAGGTCTCGATCCGCTGCAGATGGTGCTGGTAGGCACAGTGCTGGAGCTGTCGGTATTCGTGTTTGAAGTGCCCACCGGAGTGGTCGCTGACGTGGTCAGCAGAAGGCTGTCGGTGATCATCGGACATGCCATCATGGGCCTGGGCTTCGGCATGATTGTCATCTGGCCCAGTTTCGAAATGATCCTGTTGTCCCAGGTGATCTGGGGATTCGGCTATACCTTCATCAGTGGTGCCTATGCCGCCTGGCTGACTTCCGAGATCGGCGTCGATCGGGCCAACGCCACCTTTCTGCGCGGTTCGCAGCTTGGTCATCTGGCCTCGTTTTTTGGCATTGTTGCAGCTGTTGCGCTGGCGCACCTGTCGCTGGCTGTGCCGATTGCGGTAGGTTCGGCAGGACTGGTGGTGCTGGCCGTGGCAATGGCCGTGTGGATGCGTGAGGATAATTTCTCCCGCGCAGCCGGAGCAGACAGAGACAGCTTCGCTGCAATGGCAGAGACTTTTAAATCCGGGGTTGGTGAGATCCGCGGTCGACCGGTGCTGTGGCTGATGTTTGCGATCACGATGGTCTATGGCATGTTCAGTGAAGGCATCGACCGCCTGTTCACGCCCTACCTGCTGGAGGATTTTGTGTTTCCGGATCTCGGCCCGCTGCAGCCGGTGACCTGGTGGGGCATCATTGCCGCGGTGTCGTCGTTGCTGGGTTACGCGTCGACGACGTATGCGCGACGCCGGGTCAAACTGGAAGACGGTGGCACCCTCACCCGGGCGCTGGCGGGCTGTCTGCTGGCGATTTCGTTGCTCGTGCTGTTGCTGGCCAGTATCAGCGGGTTTGTTGCGGTGCTGGTATGTTACTGGCTGATTGGTGCGCTGCGCTCAGTCTACGGACCGCTGATGACAGCCTGGCTGAATCGTCTGTTGCCGGAGGCGTCGCGCGCCACTCTGTTTTCGATGTTCGGCCAGGCAGATGCCCTTGGTCAGACGTTTGGTGGTCCCATCATTGGCGGTCTGGCGAAACTGCTGAGTATCTCGTTTGCTCTGGGCGTCTCCGCGCTGTCGCTGTTACCGACGCTGCCGCTGTTTCGTCGGCTTGCGGTGGATCTCGCTGCCGATAGCGCGGACCGGTTCGATTCTGACACCGGGCGTTCGTGACCCGAAAAGCTGCCAATCAAACATAGGGAGATAGCAATGACCGATACCTACTGTTTTCTGCATTTGCGCGGAGCAGGCAACAACACTCAGCAACTTGAGCAGGAACTCATTGCTGTGCAGTCGCGTTGGCGAGAGCAGGGTGTCGAGATCTGGGGAATCTGGCGCGGCCTGTTCGGCGTGGCCAGCAATGAACTGATCGTGGTGGCGAGCGTTGCTGGAGATAGTCCGCAAGAGGTGTTCTCTGCAGAACTTGGAGCGTTGAAGTTGATCCGCTGTTCGCTGTTTAAACCTACGCTGCGACCTTCGTCCCGAGCTTCGCTTGAGAAGCCGGGTATCTACGTGTTTCGTTTTTTTTCGGTGCTGCCGGAGAACCAGGCAGAATTTGTAGAGCTGTCCGGCGACGCCTGGACAAGTTTTGAAGGTGCTCACGATTATGCTGCCGAGCCGCAGGGGTTGTTCAATGAAGTCAGAGAATCCGGCAACGACCCCGCGCTCGATATGCTTCTGGTCACCTGGTATGACAGCCTGCAATCCTGGCAGACTTCAAGAGCGCCTGCGGACTCTGCCAGAGCACGCTTTGTCCGCCGTCACCAGTTGACGCAGCGGACCGTCGCGCTGGCGACCACCTTGCTCCCCGGGGTTTCAGCAGCGACCGATTGAGTGCATTCACCGACTCAACTGCAACTATGGCGTAGAAGACGTTGGCCAGCTTGTGTGATGGTCGTCGATTACGAATGGATGGGCATGACGCTGTGACTCATGACGATGTTCGTGGGTGTGTTCGGCCTCGTCACTGACAGTTGTATCGTGGTGATGCTGATGATGCTGGTCATGTGAGTGCGGGTGGCTGTGAACGATGGCCTGGTGTTCGTGCACGAGAACTTCGATGTCCTGTTGCGGCCAGAGCCGTGACGCTATCAGCGTAAATAGCGAGATCGCACCGGCGAGTATGAGCGCGGTTGTCTCCACGCCGAGCCGGGCGCCCAGCTGCCCGGCAATAGGGTAAAAAACCAGCCAGCCGGCATGGGACAGCGCAAACTGCGCTGAAAAGAAAGCAGTTCTGTCGGTGGGTCGTGAAGAACGTGTAACCACTCGTCCAGCCGGAGTCTGCACCAGGGACCAGCCGATACCAATCAGGAACCAGATTGAGATAACCCCGATAAAGTCCGGGCCGATGCTGATCAGCGCAACACCGAGTGCCATCAGCCCTCCACCAAACAGCATGACCGGACGGTCAGCGAGCTTGTTGAGCAGTCGCGGCAGGCTGAGTGCCGCGATCATCGATCCACCCCCGGATGCAGCCAGCGCAAAAGCGACGTGCGTTGACGTCAGGCCGAGGGAGTCTTTCATGTAGACGATCGTATTCACGATGATCATAGCGCTGGCTGCGGCGACACCCAGGTAGAGCGCAAAAAGACCCCGCAGTCGTGGAGTTTTCAAATAGGCCACCGTGCCAAAACTGATTTCCTGCCAGACTGAACCGGCTCGTTGAAATTTCTCGCGCAGGGGGAACGTGGTGATAACAATCAACGTGGCTGAGCAGGCAAAGGCAAAAGAATTTGCGGCAAACAGGCCGCTGTACGTTATAGACAACAGCGCAATTCCGGCAATCACCGGACTCAATAGATTCTCCAGATCGTAGGCCAGTCGTGACAGCGAAAGCGCACGCGTATATGTCGGCTCGTCGGTCAGCAGATCCGGAATGGTTGCGGCGAATACCGGCGTGAATCCTGCGGAGAACAGGTTCAGGGTAAACACCAAGGCGTAGATCTGCCAGACCTCGGTGACAAACGGCATCAGCAGAACCAGACCAGCGCGGATGATGTCCATTGTGATGAGGAAAGGTTTGCGTGCAAAACGATGGGCCAGACCGCCAACAACTGGTGCGAAGAACACGTAGGCCAGCATCTTGCAGGCCAGAGCGCTACCAAGAACGGCTGCCGCGTTGCCCCCGACCATGTCGTAGGCCAACAGGGTCAGCGCCACCGTTGACAGGCCTGTGCCCGTCAGCGCGATCACCTGAGCAGCAAAGAGTTTGCGGAATTCGCGATGATGCAGAGGATTCTGCGATTCTTGTGTGTGTGCTTCGACGATCATTGCGCGGCGAACCCTGCTGCCGGGAACTCACGCAGAAACTAACACATCAATTGCGTGAATCGGACCTGCAGCTATTGGGTCACGGTCACTGGCGCCAGGTGGCCATGAGTTGCTTAGGGCCGCGCAGCGTCATGGTCTGTTTCCAGTCGACGTTGATCGGATCGTCGAGTTCCAGGTCAGGCAGTCGTTGCAACAGTGCAGCGAGCGCTTCCTGAGCTTCGATGCGCGCCAGTTGTGCTCCCAGGCACAGGTGTATGCCGCCGCCAAACGACTGAACCTTGCTGCGCTCACGGGTGATGTCCAGACGCTCGGAATCTTTGAAGATCTCCGGATCCCGGTTACCGGCACCAAGCAGCGTCAATACAGAGCGACCTCTCGGGAGTTTGATGCCGCAGATTTCCTGGTCTTCTAACGCCGCCCGACCGGTAATCTGAACTGAGCTGTCGTAGCGGAGAAATTCTTCCACCGCGCCGGGCATCAGGTCGGGATTGGCTTTGAGCAGAGCGAGCTGATCACGATTGCGGTACAGCGCGATCAGGGCGTTGCCCATCAGATTGACGGTCGTCTCATGGCCGGCTGCAAACAGCAGACCGATGTTGCATACGAGCTCGTGTTTGCTCAACGTGCCGTGCTCTGTTTCGCTGTTCACCAGGGCGGTAATCAGATCGTCCTGAGGGGTGTTGCGGCGCTCGTCACATAACGCCGTGAAGTAGTCGGCACTCTCTTGCGAACTGCTGTTGGCTTCCGCGAGTTCCTCAGGTGTCATTGGCGATGGGTCTATCAGCCGTCCTGAAATTCGTGTGCCGCGAACAAATTCATCCTGATCGGCTTTAGGAATTCCGAGCATGTCGCAGATCACGATAACGGGTAGTGGATGGGTGAAGGCACTGACCAG
>Ga0316194_10000303_pt1 | contig 30310 bp, 26 predicted proteins | sample CroRivsedime1_MG_FD_204936 | JGI IMG/M metagenome (GOLD analysis project Ga0316194, IMG submission 204936) | Coastal sediment microbial communities from Maine, United States - Cross River sediment 1 | ecosystem: Environmental > Aquatic > Marine > Coastal > Sediment | place: USA: Maine...
CGACCATTGCGATATCTGCGCCCCTTCGGCAGATGTCAGTAACAGGCTCGCCGGATCAAAGACAGTTCTGCGCCCCTGTTGACTTGGGAGGCTGGCCAAAAGCAATGGGTAGTCGTCTGCAACCAGACCTGCCGCACGCTGTCTGCGGCGTGACGTGGGAACGATTAGCGCGTCAAGCGTCGCCAGCAAGGCATCGTCCCTGCGTTCTTCACGCATGGCAGCAAGCGACTGCCGGTCCCAGAACGAGGCTCTAATCGCGTCGGGCTGTCCCTCCTGCCCTGGAAGTTCCTGGGATAACGCCGCAATGGCATCAATCTCATCCATCGTCGTTGCAGCAAGCGCGCGTTGTTCGACGAACGTCCGGAACAGGCGATCTGCCGTGTCTGCGTGCCCGGGGAAAGACCGCAGGTTCTCGTAGGCGGACAACGCCGAGTCGAGTTCTACAGAAGGTGACGTCAAGACCGCCATGTAGGGTCGCGGCAGCCACTGCGTATACAGGAACGGAACCAAAGCAAGCAGCAGCATTAGTCCTGCGGCCATCGCCGGAATACGCAAGCGAGTCGGCAGGTTCTCGTTCGCCCAGCGGGCTGTAAATACGCTTTCATAAAGCCGGTTGCGAACACGCAGATTGGAGTCGTGATCGATCTCCACAAGCCCGACGGCCATCAACCTGCGTTGCAAGGCCGAGCCGAGATCGGCTGGCACCTCGATACCTTTACGGATTCGTCCGTACAGGTTGAGCAGTGCCTCCTTCTGTTTGTGATCGCTGACAATTACACGGTGGATATGGCTCATGTGCGGTTCGCTGTGCAGAGCAGCGCGACCCGCCAACTGGGTCATGGCTATGTGGTCGATCTGTGCCGTCACGTCCTCCTGGACATCCTCGCGCGCAACCTGACGTGCAAGTTTCTGGCACAGGTACGGTTGTCCCCGCGTCCAGTAGTAGATGCGATCCAGCGCAATTTCGGCGACGTCGTGTTCAAGATTCAGCTCGGTCGCAAATATCTCGAGTTCGTCACGCGAGAAATCGTCCAGCACGACCTGCTGCGTCACGTTGAATGGCGAGAGCTCCGGCTCTGCTATCAGGTTGACCGGATCGCATTCGCCCAGCAGGACGAAATTCAGGCGCGAAAAATCGGGGTCCGTTGTCCGCGCGTTGTGCGCTGCACGAATGCTCGCGAGTAGCTGATCGGCATGCAACAGGTTCTGGATGCATTGAATCTCATCAACGAAGATGACGATACGTTCCGGAACAAATTGCAGGACGATCTCGGAATAAAACTCGAGCAACCGCTGCCTGTTACTCAGAATTGACTTGTCATGCCACCAGGTTTGCAGGTCGTAGCGAATCCGCAGCTGGCGCAGAATCCGGTAGGCGACATTGTAGTACCACCGACCCGGGTCCCCACCGCCATCGCGCTCGCCAATTTGCGCCAGGTCCAGAATCGCGATCTTGCTGCCGTTAGCCTCTAATCGTGCAGCGATTGCCGCGATGAGACTGGATTTGCCACTGCGATCGGGCGCAAGTACGTGTGCATAGCGACCGCTGACAACGGTGTCGTACAGGAGATCGTCCGCCTTGCGGCGCACGTAGCCCGCGCGCACCGCGTGCAGCGGCGCGCCGACACTGAAGAATTCGCCGGTAGAATCCGTCTCATTGCGTTCACCAGACGGTTGCTGATTGGTGGATTCGTCTCTCATATCCAAAATCTCGCCCTGGCTGACCATTTTGGCATTATTCTTGATAACTATGCAGAGCGAACGCCGCTTAAAAAAGGACCTGTTTGGCGAAGTCGCAATACGGTCCGGTGAAAGTGCCCCGGTCATAGTGCGCGATGCAGGCAAGGCCAACTGGTGCGTGCGGCCCTTAGCGCGCTACCTTCTGCGGCGCGAGGCAACCGCCCTTGCAGCCCTGGAGGGCCTCGATGGTGTACCGCAACTCATTGATATACAAAATACTGTCCTGGTCCGAAGCTACCTGGACGGCTCGCCAATGCAGGACGCGAGGCCGTGTGAGGCCACCTGGTTCAATGCGGCATCCCGCCTGCTTCGCCGGTTGCACCAGGCCGGGGTCGTGCACAACGACCTGGCCAAGGAGCCCAATATTCTGGTGCTGACGGACCACAGTCCCGCGATTATCGACTTCCAACTCGCAACGTACAGTTCCCGGCGTGGTCGCCTGTTTCGTATCGCAGCCTACGAAGACATTCGACATTTGTTGAAGCACAAACGTACATACTGCGCGCAGCACCTGACGCAACGCGAAAGGAACATACTGGCAAATCCGTCACCGGTCTCTCGTGTATGGATGGCGACGGTCAAGCCGATATACTTGTTCGTGACGCGCCGCGTGATGGGTTGGGCTGACCGGGAAGGCGCTAACGACCGGGGCGCGCAGCAGTGATTCGGCCGACGACACTACGCTATACTCGCGCTGCCGGAACCATTGACCCGGGCAAACCAGGAACCGATTAGTGGACTACTGTCATCAACACAACCTCGTCGAGCCAGAACTAGCCGGCCGCGAGCGCAATTTCGGCATTCGTGTGACGCTGCCCCAGGCGGACACGCTGCGCAAAATACTCGGTGATAACTGGGAACGTGTTCACTGGTACGCGAGTGAGGTTGAGCGTGACGCCGCGTTCGAGCAAATGGCGATCCGACACGGCTACTACCGCAAGACAGATAGCCCTACCCAGGTTCTCGAAAAGATCTCGCGCTGATTAGTGCGGCAAAGCGCCGACCCGCAGATAGATATTGGACTCGCCCTGCTCTCCAAAACCGGCGGCGAGGTACACCGGACCGATGAACGTATCGAAACCGGCAAAGACGCTGCCGTTCAAGAGCATTGAGTCGATACTCATATCCGAACGCTGTTGCCACACGTTGCCGGTCTCAGCCGAGAAACCAAGGTAAACCGGCGTGTCGAGAAGCCCGCTGCTTTCGCCTATGCGCCGGTAGTACACCAGCCTTGCCAGCGCCGCGTGTGGTCCCCGGATTTCACCCCTCTTGAGCCCGGACAAACGCAGGAAGCCACCGAGTGGAAAATAGTCCTGGATAGCGCTGTTCGACTCGAGTGTCGTTGCATAACTCAGACCGAGTTGCAGGCTGTTCTTGCCGCGACTCCAAGTCTGTTCCAGTGCACCCTCGATCGTATCGAACTTCGAGTCCGCACCCATGCCAGGGCGCGACATCGTCCAGATCAGATCACTGCGTAATCCGCGTCGGGGGAATCTTGCACTATCCAGCGTATCGAAGCGCAGACGCGCAAATACACCGCCCGCATCGAATTCTACATCAGGCAGCGCCGGATCACCGACAACGACACGTGCTTCGCCGACACCTCGAAACGCGCCAACTCGAAACTCGCCAATTCGACCCAGCTCGCGTCCAAAAGCCAGGCCCGCGTCGGCTTCCGACAATCGCAGCCGTGCGACAGTGTCATCCATGGAATAAGCGTTAGCATTCGATTTAGTCAACTCAATGTGCGGCACGATAAACCATTGAGAGTCCAGACTCAGCGGCTGGTAGAACTCTGAAAAGAGCCTGGGGTCCGTACCCAACCGCAAGTCACTGCGCCACTCCGCTCCCAGTCGATTCATACCCGCGCGCGTTACCCGTGCGGCAACGTTGAATCCCGTCGTTCCATCGAAGTCGTCTTCCAGCGACAAACCGAACTGCAGGAAATTGGGCCCCCAGCTCTTGGTACGCGCGCGGTACTCTACGCCGGTGCCCTTTCCTTCCTCAATCAAGCGATAGGTAACCTGCTCGTAGTACTGAAGCCCGTAGAGGCGATCCGCGTTTTGAGCGAGAACCTCGTGATCTATCGGGTCCCCTGCCTTGACGCTCAGCTTCGATTCAAGCACCTCGGATGCGAGGACACCGTCGTGAACAACGCGGACAAACGCAAGGCCGGCTTCCTGGTTCGCTGGCTGCACCCGCTTGGCGAGATACTCGTTCCAGCTTTGCTCATCAAGCGACATAGTGTGCAGGCGATCCGCATGCTCGCGCACTGCCTCTTCACCTGGCTCAATGGTATCCAGTACTTCTCCGAAATTGGTTGACGCGAAAACACCGAGCTCCGGACGGATCAGGACATCGTCTTCGCCCAGAGAATCGATCTGGCGCAAGGTCTCCCTACGAATCAGGATTGTCAGCATCTGCTCTGAAATTGCCAGAGCTGAGCCGAGTTCCTCCGGCTTATACATCGGGAATTCCACATCGACCGCGATGATGATGTCGACGCCCATTTCCTGCATTACATCTATGGCAAGGTTGCCAACTAGCCCGCCGTCAACAAGCAGACGATCATTAATTCTCACTGGCGCGAAGACACCGGGAACCGACATGCTTGCACGAATTGACTTGGCCAAGTCTCCGCTATCCATGACCCAGACCTCACCACGCTCGATATCCGAGGCGACTGCGCGAAACGGTATTGGCAGACGGTCGAAATCATCGATGTCCGCAACATGCCTCGTCAGTCCGCGTAACAGCATGTCCAGGCTCTGACCCTGGATCAGGCCTTTCGGGATGATAATTCCGCTGCTGCCAATACCGAGCTCGAGATCAATCGGCACCTGAGCGTCGTCCTGCTTGCGACGAAAGCTCAGGTCCTCCCGACTGGCCTTATCCGACAAGGCGCCTGCCCAGTCTACTGAACCAACCAGCTGTTCAAGTTCAGCGGCACTCATGCCTGTTGCGTACAGGCCGCCGACGATCGCACCCATGCTCGTACCAACTATCGCATCAACCGGAATACGCAGTCGCTCGAGCTCATTCAGGACGCCGATATGCGCTGCGCCACGCGCACCACCGCCGCCGAGAACAAGTCCGACTCTTGGCCGCGCTTCGTCCAGATCAGGGTCGCCAGCTGGTTCTTCAGCAACGCAGTTTTGCGTTGCGAGCAGATACAGGACTGCACCCACTGGCGACCACGATCGCCAGCGTTTGATGTTCACCATTGCTCTACCTCACTCGCAGTGAATCGGCGTACTCGACCAGTTTATCGAGTTGCTTCACTTTCTGTTCCGGACTCCAGCCGGCTTCCGCCGCGGCGATCGCCGCGATTTTATCGTACCGACTCCGTCCCTGGTCGGCGTCAAAGCCAATCATCGTGCGCCTGAATACGATGTCTTCCAGTGTCAGCGCGAACTCCTCGCGCATGGCGAACACGACCTCAGCGGCAAGCACTCGGTCGAACTCTCCAGCGGTTTGTGCAAACTCACCTGCGCAAAGATCCGCAATGGCTACCGCGCGCCCACCGTAAATACCAAGTAGCCGTTCAATGCCTGCATCACTCAACACATCAAGTGCCGCCAATGCCTCACGTGCGCGGTCGACTCCCCATGCGCCCGGAAGATCTGTGTCTCGCGTTCGACAGGGCGGTAAATTCAGCCGCTGCAAATCTGCCAGTTTATCGACAGCCTGCTCTGCCAGGCTTCGATAGGTCGTCAGTTTTCCACCGATGATCGACAACAAGCCTCGCGCAATATCCTTGTTGCTCTTGATAATGTGCCGTCGCGTGATCGCTGACTCAGGCCCTTCCTCCTTGTACGGCAACGGCCGCACACCTGCGTAGGCATAGTGAATGTCGGCACGCGTCAATTCAGCGCGCGCGAACACTCGATTGGTTTCAGCCAGCAGATAATCCACCTCAGCGCCGCTCGCACGAATGTGGTCGAGATCTTCGTCGTAACGGATATCCGTCGTGCCAATCAGGTACTGGTCATTCCAGGGAATGATAAAAAACGGTCGGCCGTCCGCTGCAGCCTCAACGTAAAACGCATCATGCGGTGCCCCGTCAAACTTGCCGACGATGATGTGACTGCCTTTGGTCCCACCGATCAGGCGTTTCGTCGGCGTAGGCGCAACGTCAAGCACACGGTCCACCCATGGGCCCGCCGCATTAACGATCGCCTTGACCGATACCGAAGCGGAGTTTCCCGCATGGTCCTCGTACGTAATGGACTCAACAGTCCCTTCCCCGACCTGGATACCGGTGACCTCGCAGTGTGTCCTGATCTCCGCACCGGCCGATTGGGCCGCGAGCAGATTCTCAAGCACCAATCTCTCGGCGAACGTGACCTGCGCGTCGTAGTAGCGTGCCGCTGCGCGCAACCCTTCGGCGGCGAGACCGGGCTCTTCGACCTGAAGCTCGGTGCTGCTCAACATCTCATGGTTGGGTACGGTCTTGCGGAATGAGAGCAGGTCGTAAGCCAGCATGCCGAGACGAATCAACAGCGGGCCGCGGCGCGCACCAGCGTAGATCGGAATACAGATGCGCAGTGGTTCGACGAGGTGCGGCGCTGTCAGGCGCAGGTATCGCCGCTCGTGCAGCGATTCGTAGACCAACGGAATCTCGCCGTACTCGAGATACCGCAGTCCACCGTGCACCAGGCGACTCGAAATAGCAGAGCAACCGCTACACATATCATTCTTGTCGAAAACAATGACCTTGAGGCCGCGCAACGCTGCGTCTCGAGCGATTCCAGCCCCATTGATCCCGGCACCTATGACCGCAAGGTCAAACTGCCCGGAGTCCCGGTTCATGATGGCCGCACCTGGCCGTCGCCACGCACCACATACTTGTAGCTGGTCAGTTGGTCGGCGCCGACCGGCCCACGGGCATGAACGCGTCCGGTTGCGATACCGATTTCGGCGCCCATGCCGAATTCACCGCCGTCGGCAAACTGGGTCGACGCGTTGTGCAGGACAATTGAGCTGTCCACTGCTCGAAAGAAGGCCTCAGCCGCAGCCTTGTCATTCGTAACGATGCTCTCGGTGTGCCCCGAACCGTAACGGCGAATGTGGCCGACCGCCGCGTCCATGTCATCCACGACACGTATGGATATGACGGCGTCAAGATACTCGGTTGACCAGTCTTCTTCGGTCGCCTCAAGCGCTTGCGGGAAGGCGGATCGCACGTCATCGTCACCCCGGATTTCACAGCCCGCTGCGTGCAACGCGGCGCAGACACCTGGCAACAGCGTGCTCGCGGCCGCGCGGTCAACAAGGATGGTCTCAGCCGCACCACAGATTCCCGTGCGCCGCATTTTCGCGTTCAGGACCACGTCGCGAGCCATATCCTGGTCCGCCGCGTTGTGCAGATAGACGTGACAGATACCCTCGAGGTGTCCAATCACAGGAACTCGCGCCTCCTCCTGCACGCGCCTGATCAGATTCTTGCCGCCTCGCGGCACCACCACATCGACCCACTCCGCCATCGACGAGAGCAGGAATCCCACCGCCGCCCTGTCCGTTGTCGGCACCATCTGCACGGCCTCGCCGACCAGGCCAGCCGCCGCAAGCCCCGAGCGCAGACAATCGTAAATGGCATGACTCGAATAAAAACTCTCAGAGCCACCACGAAGTATTACGGCGTTGCCGGACTTGATACACAAGGCGGCCGCGTCCGCGGTCACATTGGGGCGGCTCTCGTAAATGATACCGATGACGCCCAGCGGTACGGCGACTCGCTGAATACGCAAACCATTCGGGCGTTCCCATTCTTCCAGTACGCGGCCTACCGGGTCGTGCAGACCGATGATGGTCTCAAGACCCGCGGCCATGGCTTCGACACGGTCTGCATCGAGCATCAGGCGGTCAAGCAACGCCGTGCTCAGATCTTTGCCCCGGGCTGCCTCCATGTCTCGCGCGTTCGCCTCGATGATCGTTGCGGCGTTCTTCCGCAAGGCACCGGCCGCGGCGGCCAATGCCGAATTCCGCTGTTCACCGGTCGTCATTGCGAGTTCTGTCGCGGCACGGCGCGCGGCCTTGCCCAGCGAGGTCATCGTCGTTGCAATGTCCGTCAATGTATCGTCAGCCGCCATGTTCAAACAACACCAGTTCGTCCCGGTGCACCATCACCGAACGACCACGGTACCCGAGTTTTTCTTCAATTTGTTCGGACTGACAGCCAATTAGTTGGCTGGCCTCGCTATCGGAATATTCGGCGAGCCCACGACCGTGTTCCGTGCCGTCCGGCCCGGTAATACTGACCACGTCGCCGCGCCGGAAATCGCCCGTCACTCCTGCGACACCGACGGGTAACAGACTTTTGCCGTTCTGCAGGGCACGCACCGCGCCTTCATCAACAGTGAAAGATCCCTTCACCTCAAGAACTCCGGCCAGCCATTGCTTGCGGGCGGCCGCCGGAGTGCCGTCTGCCTTGAATACTGTGCAACGTGCGCCAGCCGAGAGTGCTTCAAGAGGATGCTCGATCGTGCCGCTCGCAATGATCGTAGAGCATCCGGCGTGTGTTGCGATTCGTGCCGCCTCTACCTTGGTCGCCATGCCACCGCTGCCAACCTCCGAACGGGTCTCGCCGGCCATCGACTGCAATTCATCAGTAATACGACCCACCTTGGCGATATGTTCTGCGCCTGGGTTCTTGCCCGGGTCACTCGTATAGAAACCGTCCACGTCTGACAGCAGCACCAGGGCGTCAGCCATCACGAGTTGAGCGACCCTCGCCGCGAGACGGTCATTATCGCCGTAGCGGATTTCTTCAGTGGCCACCGTGTCGTTCTCATTGATGATCGGAATCACGTTGCGATCAAGCAGACAACCCAGCGTGCCGCGCGCATTCAGGAATCGACGCCGGTTCTCTGTATCTTCCGGCGTCAGGAGAATTTGCGCGGCGGCAATGTCGTAATGCCCCAGCACTTCCTGGTAGGCATGCACGAGCCGCACCTGGCCCGCGGCGGCGGCGGCCTGCAGGTCCTCCAGTCGGGCGCGGCGTTTGTTGATGCCCAGGAAAGAACTGCCGATCGCGATAGCGCCGGACGACACGATCAGGACCTCGTGCCCCTGCTTCAGCAGGGCATCGATATCTTGTGCAAGGGTTTCAAGCCAGGCTCGATTCAACTGGCCGTTTGTCTCCACGAGCAGCGACGAACCGACCTTGACGACGATTCGCCGGTAGCTCGCTAGCGCCGCGCCGGCCACGATCAGCCGACGAGCAGGTGCTGCCGATCGAACGACGTCAGAGTGACTTCACCTTTCGACACAGCAACCGTGCCACTGCGCGCGACGGCCGAAATATCAGCGAACTTCGCGACCTCATCGACGAAATCGTCTACCTCAGCCACGGAACCCGTCAGTTGCATTGTGCAGCTGTTGGCGTCTTCATCCAGCATCCTGGCTTCGAATCGCTTCGCGAGCGACACGGCCTTGGCCAATCCACCGGTCCCGAGCTTGACCTTGACGATCGCAAGCTCGCGCTCGAAATGCTCCCCAAGGGTCATGTCATGGATATTAACGACATCGACAAGCTTGGCGAGCTGAGCGTTAAGCTGTGCAATCGCCGCGTCAGAGCCAGTGACAACCAGTGTTACCCTCGATACCCGGGGGTCGTAGGTAGGGGCCACATTCAGAGACTCGATATTGTAGCCGCGTGATGAAAACATCCCGGTTAGGCGCGTCAGGGCGCCAACCTCGTTCTGGAGGAGGACTGAGATTGCGTGTCGCATGATGAATTACAAATGAAACCGATTTGCGGATTTACAAGCCAGATGGTGGCGCAGATTTTCCAGTATTGCAATGGACCAGAATTTAGTAAACACTCGCGAAAAATCCGTAAATATCTCGACAAGCCGCAGTTCGATGAATGAAAGTGCCAATATCGCAGAAGTAAGCCGGCATCCACTGGCTGGACAGTCGTTGTCGGGCGCCGACACCGTCGTACAGATACTGGCCGACGAAGGGGTCGACACGATCTTCGGCTATTCAGGTGGCGCGATTCTACCCATCTTCGATGCGGTATTTCGCTACAACGACGAGCACCCCGCAGAGGACGATAACGCCAGCCTGAACCTGGTGGTTCCGGCCAACGAACAGGGCGCTGGTTTTATGGCCGCCGGCTACGCACGGGCGAGCGGCGATGTCGGCGTGGTCATGGTCACTTCCGGACCCGGCGCGACAAACACGGTCACACCCGTACGAGACAGCATGGCGGATTCGATTCCGCTGGTCGTGATCTGTGGCCAGGTTCCGACGGCCGCGATCGGCACGGACGCATTTCAGGAAGCCCCTGTCGCCGCCATCATGGGAGCTGTTGCAAAGCACGTCTTTCTCGTTACCGACGCGGAAGCACTCGAAGATACGATTCGCAGCGCCTTCGAACTAGCCCGTACCGGACGCCCGGGCCCTGTTGTCGTCGATATCCCGAAAGATATCCAGAACTCAGAGGTCGAATTCAAGGGAACTGGCAGCCTGCCGCTGCATGGGTATCGAAGGCGACTCGCCAAGGTTGAAGAGAATTTTCTCAACGACGAGGCGTGCGAGCGGTTTTTCACCATGCTCTCCGAGTCTGACCGGCCGTTGATTTACGCGGGTGGTGGCGTCATCAGCGCCAATGCCACCAAAGCGATGCGGCGCCTTGCCAATGAGTACGGTATCCCGGTCACCACGACGCTCATGGCCCTGGGGGCGAGCGATACGACACACCCACTGGCGTTGCACATGCTGGGAATGCACGGCGTGGCGTCTGCCAACTATGCCGTTGAGGATTGCGACTTTCTGATCGCCGTCGGCGCTCGGTTTGACGATCGGGTTGCAGGTAACCCGGGCCTGTTTGCGGCCCGGGCCAAGAATATTGCGCACTTTGATGTCGATTTTGCGGAAATCGGCAAGGTGAAACGGGTCAACTGGCATCACGTCGGCATGCTGGAGCGGGATCTCACGGATATGCTCGCCTATGGGCGCCGCATCGGCTTCGCGAAGCCATTTGAGACATGGCATGAGGAAATCGCGAATCTCAAACGGGATTATGCGCTGAATTATGATCGCGGATCAGAACTCATCCAGCCCTACGCGTTGATCGAAGAAATAAACCGTCATTCAAAGGGTGAGGCGATAATTTCGACTGGCGTCGGCCAACACCAGATGTGGGCGGCGCAGTATTTTGACTTTCGCGGACCCCGCCTCTGGTTGACATCGGGCAGCATGGGCACGATGGGTTTCGGCCTGCCCGCGGCAATCGGTGCACAATTTGCGTGCCCGGACCGAATTGTTATCGATATCGACGGCGACGGCAGTATTCGCATGAACATCGGTGAGCTTGAGACCGCGACCACGTACAACACACCGGTCAAAGTCATCGTGATTAACAACCACGGCGACGGCATGGTGCGACAGTGGCAAAAATTGTACTTCGGCGGCCGCATGTCAGGGAGCGACAAGTCATTGCATAGTAAGGACTTCGTCAAAGCTGCCGAGGCCGACGGCTTCAAGTTTGCCAGGCGCCTGAAGAACAAGGGTGACATGTCGCGGGTTGTTCAGGAATTCATGGACTTCGAGGGGCCAGCCTTTCTCGAAGTTGTCATCGATCGCGACGCAGGCGTCTATCCGATGGTCGGCCCCGGACTCAGTTACGACAACATGATTACCGGCGAGTGGATCAACAGCCGCGAAAAACCGGCACACGACGAGCTCGATCCGAGCGAGATGTTCTAGCGACGAATCGAATACGATGACAACCCTGACCGGCACCAGTACGAGGACGATTACCGGGTACATCGTGACTTTACTCGAATACCCTCGCTGGCTAATTGAACGCGAGGTCGATTTCACGGATTGTCACCTCTCCGGCGACTTCGATGCTAAAGACACGCAGTGCCGCGACTGCCACTTCGGCGAAGCCTGCGACTGGCTTAACACGAATCGCATTGAACCTACACTCAGGTCTCCGCTGCCGGACCTGTTGCACGCTCTGCAAACGTCAGTCCAATACGTTCGCAGCGACGCCCGCAGCGCCCCACAGCACGACCGACACTGCGATTGCGACACGTGTGCCTGGTTGCATGAAGCCACGAATTTCCTGCGCACGCACCGCCATAAGACGTAACCGGAACAGCGTGGTCCTGCGGTGATTCCGAGCTACCGCGCTTCGACACCTACCCGCGCCAGGAGCAACATCAGCAATTCCGGGGTATTATGTGAACTAGCTCAACGATTTCCACCAGGATATCCGCGAGATTGATGCTCCACGCCACTTATTTGGCCACACCATGCTGACAACGCCGAAACGGGACAATCTGAACAAGATCGTGATCCTCAACCCCAAAGGGGGTTGCGGCAAGTCGACGCTCGCCACTAACCTGGCGGCCTGCTACGCCCAGCGTGGACCAACTCCCGCCATCATGGACTACGATCCCCAGGGCTCGAGCATTGGTTGGCTCGACCGCCGCCCGAACGACCTGCCGTCGATTCACGGCATTGCTGCCTACAAGAACTCAATGACGGCAACGCGCAGTTGGCAGCTGCGGGTACCCGAAGACACCGTTAGTCTGCTCATCGATTCCCCGGCAAGCGTCAATCACAACGACTTGCGCGAACTAACTCGCGATTCAACCAGCATCCTGGTTCCGGTATTGCCATCGTCGATGGACATTCACGCGGCGTCCCGCTGTATTGCCGATCTTCTGCTGGTTGCCAAGGTGGATCGACGCGATCGCAAACTCGCCGTCGTCGCCAATCGCACGCGCAAGAACACCAAGAGTTTTGGCAAACTAATGCGCTTCCTGGATTCCCTCGGGATACCGATTATCGCCGTCTTACGTGACAGCCAGAATTTCGTCCACGCGGCCGAACAGGGCCTTGGCCTTTGTGACATGCAGCCGTCTCGCGTAAAGCAAGATGTCGAGCAGATGCAAAGAATTGTCGAATGGCTGGATGCCTGGCCGGACCGACGGCGCGACGCAAGCGCCGTCACGGGTTTGAATCGAAAGCCTGCCACGCGGCGACCTATTCTGCGACGCGCGCAATTCGGTTCAGCCTGATTCTTCCCGCTGAATCTCGGCGAATAAATCGCCGTCTACATTTCCGCCACTGAGAACAACGGCTGTCGTCTTGCCCTTTGTGTCGATCTTGCCGGCAAGTACAGCAGCCAGCGCAACCGCACCACCGGGCTCGACAACCAGCTTCAGGTGCCTGAACGCAAAACGCATAGCCGCGCGCACATCCGCGTCGCTCACGGTCAGTCCGTTCCCGAGCAGCTTTCGATTTATGGCAAACGTCAGTTCACCCGGCATGTGAGCCTGCAATGCGTCGCAAATCGAGCGCGCAGAATCATCGATGTTTTCGCGTTTTCCCGACAGGAGCGAACGCGCCGTGTCATCGAAATCCTCAGGCTCTACGGTATGCACCGAGACACCAGGCAGTCGCGCTTTGAGTGCCGTCGCACTGCCTGCAATGAGCCCACCACCACCGCAACACACGAGAACCTGATCAGGTTCCATACCGAGCTCGGCGGACTGCTCGGCAATCTCGAGGCCGACAGTGCCCTGCCCGGCAATGATGTAGTCGTGATCATATGACGGAACGACGACAGCACCGCGTTCCGCCGCTATTTCCCGCGCGATCGCTTCACGATCCCCGGTGTAGCGATCGTAGGTGATGACTTCACCGCCAAGCTTCCGGGTGTTCTCAAGCTTCGCCCGCGGTGCGTCTTCCGGCATGACTATGGCCGTTTGGATACCCAGCATGCTCCCGGCTGCCGCAACTCCCTGCGCATGATTGCCGGATGAAAATGCGACAACCCCGCATCGTGCCTGTTCCGGAGTTAGCTGGCTCAGGAAATTGTAGGCGCCACGAATCTTGAATGATCCCGTCACCTGCAGACTTTCCGGTTTGACCAGCACCCTGCCGCCCGCTGCTGTGTCCAGTTCGAAATTCTGCAGCAAGGGCGTGCGAACGCTGACTCCCGCCAGCCGTTTCGCGGCAGACTCAATCGCAGCTATGTCAATCACGTTTCCGGCACCTGTACCAGTCGATCGATCTTCGCCGCGCAGATGAAATCATTATCTGAGAGGCCGCCAATCGCGTGCGTCGTATAACTGATACGGCAACTGCTGTACGAAATGGTCAACACGGGGTGATGATCCTCGCACGTCGCGATCCACGCGACAGCATTGGAAAACCCAAGCGTTCGGCCATAGTCCGGAAACGTCACAGTACGCGTAATGTGCTGGCCATCGCCGCTAATCGACCAGTCCGAATGCAATGCCTGTAACAGCAATTCGCTTTGCTCGGTCGTAAGTGGCTCGACACCACCTTCACACGGCTTGCAGTGTCGTCGGGAGAGATTGTCTGTCACCACGAAATCCTTCTTTGAATCAGTAAACATTAGCACGGGCACGAAGAAAAAAAAGCCGGCCCCATTACAGGGCCGGCCAGGCGGAGACTCCGAAGAGTCACAGGGAAGCTAGTTCGGGTTTGCTGCAAGCGACGGTGCGTTATCGATGTACAAGGTCACGCTGACGCGACGTTCGAGAGCATAGCTGTCCAGAGTTTCGTCCTGGGCGATCGACTCACCATGGGCATTGATATCGATCCGGTCCGGGCGAACGCCAGCGGCGACGAGCTGGTCGCGAATAAACTGCACGCGACGTTCGGACAGAAGCTGATTGTAGACGTCATCACCGCGCTCATCGGCGAATCCGTCAAGCTGAATGTGGATATCCGACATGCCGGCCAGCGTCCCGGCCAGCTGTGCCAATCGGTCACCTGTCGTATCGGCGAGCACTGACTCGTCTGTCCGGAACAGGAGATCCATCGCGATGCCGGCCTGCAGCAGGCTGACGAGTTCCGGCCGTGCGACGTTCTGCAGGCGATCGATTTCATTGTTCAGTGTGTTGACGTCACTCGACAGTTGGTCCGCTTTGTCGGTGGAACTGGCAACTGACTCCTGCAGGTTCTCGATTCGTTCGTTCTTCTTGTGAATCGAGTCGCCGATCTTGGCGCCGACTGCCGCACCAATGACCAGGCCGATCGGACCGCCCGCGATGGCGCCAACGACAGCACCTGAGCCGACACCGATAGTTTCTTCTTTCGAGGCCTTCTGGGCGGCCTGTGAGGGCGCGGCAAACAGCACTGCAACGGCCGCGAGAATGATAATAGTTGAGTTACGCATGTGAATGATCTCCTGGTTGCTGTAGCGGCCCGTTGGCCGGCTTCGGAGTTCATTACACGATCCAATAGCGGTCCCGATCCGGCGCTATCGTGGAAAGGTGGCGATCAATAATGGCGAAAAATGGCAGCGCCAGGCTGCAGCATTTGACGTTAGCGATTTTCGTCGGTCAAGGCGACGAAAGTGCCACCGTTGCGGTCGCACAACACCCGCATAACCGCCGCAAAATCACCGGCTGACTTGGGGATCTCACCACCGCCGCGGAAGCCGCGGGGAAATCCGACACCGTGGATGCGTACCCGTCGGTCCCCGCTTGCATCCTCGCGATTACGCCGATCAATCGTATGCACAACGGCATCGATGTTGACGTTGCCGGCGAAATCGTCGCCGAATACATAGATACTGATCTTCCGGTCGGCCGCCCAGTAGGTTTCTATGGCGGCCTGGATTCCGTCGACGGGATTACTGTCGCTCTGTGCGTACCACGTACGCATGCGATTCACGACGGCCTGGCGCCGGCCCGGTGTGTCGGGAATCCACCGCCCGGCATATTCGGGGAACATGTAATGGCCATCGTCATTCATGATCTGCATCCCTTTGACCTCGGGATAGGCATCCAGAGCTTCACGCAATTTTCGCTGCACGAGGCCCCAGTTGTAATTGATCATACTGTTTGACGTATCGATTACGAAAATAATGTATTCGCTATCGACCGGAATACCTGCGACGGCGTCCCGGTCACTGCGTCGGTAATAGGGCAACAGGCGTTTCATTTCCTCAGTGAGACGCTGACGGGCGGCCTGAAGCTCTCCTTCATCAATGGTTGCCTCTTCATCCTGCTTGCTCGCCTCGTACTGGCCCCGAATCTTGTTGAGGTCGCCCTGTAACTCGGCGAGTTCCATTTTGGTGGATGCTGCGTCCTCGCTCACCTGTTTGAGTTCGCGGTCGAGAATGGTGGATTCGCCGCGCAGATTGAAGAGTTCTTCCTGCAACAATGCAATCAATTGTTCGAGATTCTCTTCCGCCTCCTCGATAACAACCGGCTCGTAGATTTTGCTAAGAACCAGGAGCAGGATGATCGCTCCGAAACCACAGCAGATGCAGTCGAGGAATGACAGGCTGAAAGCTTCAATATTGCGTTTGCGTCTCATCTCTGCATTCCCTTACGGCCAATCCCGACTGACCGTCAGGAACGAACCGCGGGTCGATATCGCCAGTGACCAATAGGAAATCGGTGCCTGCAGGTCACCCTCCATTGGGAACAACATGATATTGATCGGAACACCGGAGGGTATGGCCCGGGTTGCGCGATAGAAGATATTCAATCGCTCCTGCGGTCCGACGACGGTCTTGTCCGTGGTTTCGGCCTCCATGGTTGGCATTCCATCGACGAGCAATATGACATTGTCCGGTCGCGGCGACAGGGAACTAATAACCTCAAAGGCCGAGTGCATGTTCGTCCCGTTCTTGGGTGGTGTGCGTCGTAACACACGCACCGCCTCGTTCAACTGAGCACCGTCATCCGCTGTAAGCCATACGCCCTCTGTACCACGTATGACCGGTTCGGCCGTATTATTGAACATGTAAACCTGGTACTGGTCCTCCTCATCAAGTTGGGTCGTGATCCAGTTAACCGTCGCGATGACCTGGCGCCACTTGCGTGATTTCAATTGCTCGGATTCAGGGAGATTACGCCTCCTGATCACATTGATCAGCGTATCGCTGAGCATGCTCGCCGACCGATCGACGAGGATCAGCGTCCGCTCGCCGCCGAGTTGTAATCCGGTAAGGTACTGACGATCGCCCTCGCCCCTGAACTCCCGGATATTCTGCCCTGCTCCGTCCTGCTCGGCCTTGACCGCCATCAGGCGCTGGACTTCTTCGGTCAGCGATTTGATGTCGGACTGCAGTTTCTCAACGCGCTCGATTTTCGCGAGCGTGTCGTCGTCGTACTTGTCGAGTTCGGCCTGCAGCTCCTTGATCAAGGCGATGATCTGCGCGATCTGGTCGTCGGCGTCTTCCTTCTCAACCTGCAGCTTTTGTTTCGTATTGCGCGCCAATGCCAGGTTCTTGCGACCCTCCAGGACTTCAATCTCGAGGCGGTTGGTCTCGGCCATCAATTCGCTGTTGTCATTCTCGGTCGTCGCGTTAACGTGCGAGTTGATTATCATGAAGAACAGGATGACAGCGCCGAAACCGCAGCACATGCAGTCGAGGAACGACATGCTGAAAATCTCTGTTTGTCTCCGCCTACGCGCCATCTGACTGCTCTACGAAGATCATGCGAAGTTCGACGCCCGGCGTGCCGACGCGAATGATGTCACCCGACTGTAAGACCGCCGATCCGTCAATCCGGTGCCCGTTCAGGTAGGTGCCGTAGCGACTGTGATCAGTCACCACGCACTGGCCATTTGCCGCCGCAATGTCGCAATGCCGCCGCGATACGCCGGCCATTTCCTGACCGAGGTCGATCCACCGCTCCTCGTCAGCTGCATGCGTCCCAAGCACAAGCGCTGCGGCCGTAATTGGCGTTGCGATGTCGCCCCGCAGTATGTGAGTTGGCTGCGCGCCTTTTTGACCACCTGCTGTTTCTACGTCGAGAGGCGCCTGGTCCCACGGCAGGTGCCGTGCAAGAGTCACGGCGCTTCCGGGCCGATTCTCGGTGACGCGACTCAATAATCCCCGCGCAGTCGCGCCGGGTTCGAGCAGGTAGACCTCCCCACCGACCCTCGCTTTGAGGGTATCGGCCAGACCCGGCATGCGTGCAGCCCGGTCCGATAGTTGCAGCGCCGGAATTTCGCCCGCGCGGTAGAGCGCCCGCAAATTGCTGACGAGATTCTGGTAAACCGGCGTTGCGGCCGTTACGAATGCAAGGGACTCGATTTCAGCCTTGTGCACAATCCCGCGGTACTCGATTTCCATCGGGACGCTGCCCTTACTGGCCGCAATAACCAGCCAGTCGAGTATGCTTTCCCGGATAACCTGCTCCGTCTCCGCGGTATGCAGTGGATCGAATCTGGACTGCTGCACGAAGGTCTCGGCGATGACGCGCAGCCAGATATCATAGAGATCCAGCATGCCCGCCTCGTCAATAACCGCCGAGCGCTCATACTGCGCCTGGCCATTCTGTGATAAGCGCGTCAGCGATGCTGAATGCAGGCTCAGATCGACGTGAACAGGCACTCCGTGTGTGTATTGCCGGCGCGTTGCCGCGACTGCCGCATCAACCATCGCAACAACTGGAATATCGAGATCCATGATGATACCCAGGAGCAGCCCCAGGTTTTCATTGCCCATGTAGCTCGGCACGGCCAGCGCCAGTTGATCACCTGGTTTCGCTGTCCGTCGCCAGAGTTCTTCCAGCTGCTGGCTGGCTATGTCGGCCGACGTCAGGTGCTGGAAGCGCCTGTCCACCAGCGGAGCTGTTGTCAGGTCGGACCAGTAGCGATTCTGTATGCGCCGTGGCTTGAGGCTGGCGTTCGCCCAGGCAACCCGACCCGTGACCAGTCCATCATCTTCGAGTAGTGCAAATCCCGGCTCACGACACAAAATCTGCTCGCCATCCGTAATCAGGATGCCCGCGTCGTTAAGATTTGCTGCCAGCAAAGTCACTTGTTATCCCTTCCGCGCTTCAGTCCGCCTTCAGGTGGCGAATAACCTTGTCGTCACAATAGGTTTCAGTATCGAACACAAGACGTTCCTGCATGAGCTGCAACTGGTGCACGAGAAACATCAGGAAGATGCTGATAAGGAGTGCAATGAATGTGGAGTTAAACGCCACACCGAGACTCTGGGTTACGCCAGCAATGTCTCCCTGCACGGCCTTGTCTGCCTGCGCGAGCGCCTCACCGATACCCCGCACGGTGCCGATAAACCCGATCGATGGGATAGCCCAGGAAATATAGCGAATCATCGCAAGTTCGGATTCGAGGCGTTCGGCCTCCGATTCGAGGATCATGTGGGTACTGCTGGATACATCCTGAATACTGCGTGTCGATGTAAAACGGCGCAATGCACTCAACAGGGCACGCGGCAAAAGCATCTGTTGACGATCATCAGGCAGCGCTTGCACCTGCCGCGCAAACTCGCGGGTGTCCTCGGGGAGTATTCGCATGCCCTCCGGCACCGGTACCAGGTCAACGTCCAGTAGCTTGCGCTCGGCCGAAATCCTCGACGCTTTGTAACCCATGATGGCGAGCGCCCAGAACATCAGCACGAAACAGGCCTCCTGCTCCAGGTCCTTGATCAGCACCCACACGCTTCGTTCGCGTACGAATTCAGGGTCCTGCTCCGCCATCATGTTTTGCTCAATAATGACTGCGGCCGCATTGGGTCTCACAACCGAAACGTAGAACGCATGCACGACGATGATCGCAATGATCAGGGCAAACAACTGGAATACAAATTCAACCGGGATGTTCTTCTTATTCATGTATTACGACTCGGCAGCTACGCGCATCAAATATCGGTAGGAAATGGGATCGACTGTGCAAATCGGACGCTTTCGGTCGGATCGAAGTCATCGTCTTCCACTTCTGAGTAGTCTTCGTCGAGACCCAGTAGTGCTTCGATCTCTTCGTCGGTCACCTCGCTCAGAGGCGGCGCAACCGGGGCTGGTGCTTCTTCCTGCTCGGTTTCCCCGGGCTCTGGCTCATCATCCTGCGCCCAGACCGAGGCCGCACCAAACATGGCGAGTAGTATCATCAATTGCAGTCGGATCACGTGCCAACCTCCTTTCGAGCGGCTACAGCCTTTGACCAGCGCCAAGCAAGATTGTCTCAAGTATTTTCGGCCGTCAAGAATTCAATTCAAGTGAGACCGGAACGGTCGGCTGAAGAACCTTAGCAGCCCCGCCAGAAGTATCACGAGAGAGACGTACATGGATATTCGCCAATAACTGGTCGCGGGCCTCACAATTTCGAAATTATCGACGTAAATCGTCTCACAGGCACCGTCGCCCGTGTCGGTGCGCGTCGTACTCGTGCCGCGGCGACCACCTGGACTTTCGTAGGCCGCGAGGACACCACTGATACGTATCTGGTCGCCTATCTTCACATCGCGCACACGGTCGCGAATATCATCATCGTCGGAGATCAGGTGGTTATTCGACAGCTGATTCATGTCGAACGAATCCCAGGCGGCCTGGTCGCGTGTCTTCACATTGCACGTGAATATCCCGTTCCAGAAGTCGATCTTGTCCAGCTGCGCGCCGCCTGCGTTATCGCCCCACACCACGCAAACGTCCAGCATATTGAGGTGATCGTCTGCGAGGCGATGCATCCGACTGTTATTGTCGTGGTGCCGGAACGAAACGATCATGCCCACCAGGTCGTAGTCGTACTCCGGCTCCACCAGGTAGTCGACCTCGTCCCAGGATGCCCTGAAGGATTGCCGCTGAGTTGTTTGTTGCTGCGGTTCATTCGCGATCGCGGCGACGTAGTCGATCGAGCCCGGTATTTCGTTTCGGTTCCAGAACGACACCAGCAGCCAGAGAAAACTCAGGACGATCAGGGCATCGACAGTGCGTGAACGTTTAGTCGGCAAAACGCGCGATACGGAAGCCAACGTCAGGTCTGGCTTCTGCGCTGAAGTCGCGGTAGCTGAGACGCAGCTCCGTCACGCCGGCGTGCCGCCAACTTGACCCACGCACAACATGGCTTGTGCCGCGATCCGGCCCCGTCGGATCCACGATTGGCGTCGTCATCCCGGGGGTCGGGACCGTATAGAGATCATTGACCCACTCTGCCACGTTGCCACCCGCATCGTAGATTCCGAGTGCGTTTGGTTTGAAACGACCAACCGGAGCGGTCGACGCGAAGCTGTCATCGTAGGCCGGCAGGATCGAAGGCACGAGTTCGACCGAAGTTCGATCGGCGAAATTTCCGCTCTCTTTTGGTGGCGGCCACTTCGCGCCCCAGGCAAATTTCATAGGCTGCTTCTGGCCCGCGTAACGCATGGCGAGTACCCATTCGGCTTCCGTCGGCAAGCGATAACCGTCGGTCAGCGGGTAGGCGGCCACCCACTCACCGAACTCGTTTTTGTATGCGGGCGTCCTTCCTTCGCGCTGGCTAAGCCAATTACAGTACTGCACGGCATCGGCCCAACTGACATTGGCGACCGGGTTGTTGTCTGCAGCAAGTGAAGGATGCACGGCCGCACCCGAATCATGGTTGGCCCGAAACTCTGCAAATTCCTTGTTGGTCACTTCATTGACGCTGATGAGAAACGCGCGCGTCACCGTAACCGGGACAATCACTTCGTTGGCACGCCGTCCAACCTCCGCCCTGGATGCGCCCATCGTGAATGTCGCGGGCTCAACCCTTCGCATGGTTTGACCTGCTGGAGATTCCAGCGTCCTGGCGACGCGGCTGTCGGCTATCGCCTGGTGGGACCTCAATCTTGCGGATAGCGTCTGCGGATAACCGGGGCGTGGCGTCACCGTTCTGGACCAGTTCTCATAACCCTGGCGACGAACCTCGATCGAATGAGCCCTCGAACTCAGGCGAACCGTGGTTTTGCCCTGGCCACGGGCGCGGCCGTCAACATAGACAGTGGCATCCTGCGGCTGCACTTCGACCGTGACAGTACCGAGACGGGCTGAGAGGTCAACGGTAATCGACTCACTGGCGTTCGACTCCAAACGCATACTGCGCTTGGTTACGCCGTAGCCGGCTTTCGACAGGCCGATGTCGTAGTCCACATCCGGAGTTAGCGACAATGTGATCGGCGACTGTCCACGATAACGACCGTTCACTGTCACATTGGCGCCCCGGGGAATCGAATTAACGATGAGACGCGCGTCGGCGGGCTGCAGGAAGACCACTGGTAGTTGTTGTTCAACGTTCGGTTGGGCAACGACAGTGCCGTCCCATGGGCTGAAACCATCCTTGGAGATCGCGATCTCATGCGAACCTTCGAGCAATTCGATCGTTGCCGGTGTCACCCCGATTTCCTGGTCGCCCGCGAAGATGGTCGCGCCGGCCGGTTCCGACTCGACCCGAATATTGGCCCAACGAGGCACGAGCTGGACGTTGAAATTTTCAAGCAGGTCGAGGCCCTGCATATCAATCGCCCCGGTGAATGGCAGGAAGCGCTCTGTTTCAACGCTGACAGTATGCAATCCGGGCTCAAGCTCGACAGGTCCGAACGGCGCTTTACCGACCTGGCCCTGGTCGACGGTGACTATCGCATCGACAGCTGGCTCAACCTGCACGAGCAGACGCCCCGGCTTCTTACGCATGCGTAGCGACACCGTCATTGACTGTTCATCACCGACCACGAAATTCTGTTCGATATCGTAATAACCCTGCTTCTGCACATTCACCGTGTAGTTGCCTTTGCGGAGCAGCGTACGATTGCCAATCGGTAGCCGAAACCAGCCTCCATCGATACTGAAACTATCTGCGCCAGTGGGAGTAATTTCGAATTCGACGGACTTCGCGCTAAACAACAGGTAGGAGGCAAACAACAAGAATGCAAGACCGCCGCCAATGATGATCTTCAACGGACTGGTCTTGTCTTTCTCGAGGCGCGCGGCTGTTTCGGCGGCTCGAGTAAACGCCGTCGGAGCTATCGTCTCGTCATCCGGAACGTCTTCTTCGTCTGTCACCTCGGGCGGACGAGTGACATATGCGCTGTCCTCGAGACGAACATCCAGCACGAAGTTGCCATCATCGACCAGCAACCGGATACGACTGCCATAGAACTGCAATTCATCGCCGTCCTGCAAGCGACGGCTCGCCTCCAGAGGATCGCCGTTGATCGCCAGGGATGCGCTTCGGCCTACCGGCTGCACAAACGGTGTGCCATCGAGCAAGTCGAGTAAGGCAACGGGCTCGCCGCCCGGCCCCGGTAAGCGCAGCTCGCACTCGCTGCTCGTCCCTACGCGCAGCGGAAGGTTTCGACCCTCAATGCGGCGCTCGCCCTCCACGCTCCGGATGATCAAATGACCGTGACTCAAATCGGTTCCTCACAACGAACGACGACGGGCTGCATTTCGATTTCCGGGGCCACGCGGAATTCGAGACGCACATCCCGGTAGCCTGAACGTACGCCAACAGCAACATACGGGCCAGGTCGCAGCTCCAGGCGAGTATTCGTGAAAGTCCCCAATGTTCCAACCTTGTAAATCGATACTGACGTCATATTATCGGAAACCAGCTCAACCGGGACAGGTGTTGCGGCGCGTTTGAGCAGGCGGGCCAAATCATCCCGCTGCCCGGCCATCCTCGGTCCGAGGTCGGGCATCCGAGTCACGTCGACAACCAGTGTCGTTGCTCTTTGCATGACCGACGCAATAGAAAGTCTGTCCGGGTCCTTGATGTAGTCATCCAACTGCTTGTGAATTGCACCCATGCGTCGAGAACGTGCGAGGCCGTCCATCGCGAAAGACAGGTTGGGGTCGACTTTGAGAATCTCTTCGTAGGTTGTCGCGGCTGCATCCCAGTGCTCGGACTGTTCGAGCACAACAGCTTCCGATTCGAGCGTGTTGATATTGTCGAGTCGCAGTCCCTGGTCAACCTGCATCAGGCCATCGGCGGGCTCCGGAGACTCCGGCATGAGCTGTTTGGCCATACGGAACGCCGCGCGTGCCGCAAGGTAGTCGCCCATCGCCAGGAACTCAAACCCTTCGCTCATACGCGAATCGAACTGCATTTTGAGACGGGTCGCCTGGACGCGTACCAGTCCCTCTTGCGCAGGCTGCCACGCGGAGTCGAGATCAACCGCTTGCTGATAGCTCCTTTCCGCCGCGTCCAGTTCGAGTTCTTCTTCGTAGTCGAGCCCCTGCTCAACGAGCTGCAACACCGTATCCAGGTTTGTTGCTCGCTCAAAGCCAGCGCGCGCTTCCGGGTGATTGGGCGTGATAGCCACTGCCAGCTCAAATAAGCGCAGTGCCTCCACTCGATCACCTGCCTCGAACGCTTCCTGGGCGCCCGCAAGTGCCTTCTCGAACTCGGGCTCAACCCGGTCGAACAAGGGCTCGAGGAGAGACAGGGCATCCAGGTACTGAATCTCCGCCCTGGCCCAGTCACGTTTCAAATAAGCCTCATCTCCCGCGGCATAGAATTCCCTGGCCCTGCTGTAAGGGACAGCCGCCCAGCGCTGCACACTGCGCTGTTCAAGTGTCTCGAAATACGACAGTAGCTCGCCGAGGATCATATCGACCCGGAACCGCAGCTTCTCCTGATCATCAAGACCGGAGTAATCGGCATCGCTCTCATTAAACTCAATCGTCTCCCCGTCCAAAGCCTGGTTCTCGGGGATGTATTCGCGATCGACCCGATCGACCTCAAGTTGGTCGGTCTCAGCGGGAACATCGCCAGCAGCCGGCGGGCTTCCGGGTGTCGACTCCGGGAAAGGGGACGCCGCAACAGGTTTACGCGTGTCGACGGGCTTTCTTTCGAGCGATCCTGGCAATAAAAAGACGACACCAAGCAACACAACAGCCGCTACGAGGAGACTGATGCCGAGGGTTCTTGGAGACACTCCGGATGAGCTCGCAGCTTGCGAACCTGCCGTTTCTGGCGTACCAAGTGGCGCGGGTCGCCGGACGGCAGAGACTGTTTCAATACGCTCATCTTCCAGGACAGGTCGCGACGTGATTTGCGAACGCGCCGGTCCCGGCGCGTATCCAGCCTGCCTCAGGGTTTCCCCGACCTCTCCCGCGTCAGGTCGCAGCAACTCATCGAACTCGAGCATGCGGGCAACGAGTTCCTGCACGGCGACGGGCACATCTTCGCCGCTCGTCGCGCGCAGCACGGCTGGGGCGTCCTTGTGAATATCGGCCCGTGTAGCCGATGCGGGCCAGGGCGGTGCACCAGACACAAGTTCGTAGAGAAGAACGCCGAAGGCGAAAATATCGTCCGATGGACGAGCCGGCTCTCCGCGCAGAACTTGCGGGCTCGCTGCGACCAGCGAACCGCCGCTGGCCAACGCGCCAGCCGGTGCCGCCACACCGAAGTCAGTCAGGTAGGGCGCGCCGTTGAAGTCGAGCAGGACATTTGAGGCCTTGATATCGCGATGGACAACTTCCCGGGCATGCGAGTACCGCAATGCATCCGCGATCAAACCGAGCGGAGGCAGAATGTCTTCAAGGGTTTGCCCGCTCAGCGCACTGACATCGGATCCGTCGATAAACTGCAGGCTGTAGAAAGCGGCGTCGCCATCTTCGTGAAACTCGAACACGCGCACGATATGCGCGTGCATGAGCCGCAGGTTGGTTTGCCACTCGTGGCGCAAGCGCTTGCTGGCATTGCCACCCGCGCGGACAATCTTGAGCGCGACGTCGGCTCGCGTCAGGCGATCTGTGGCGAGCCAGGCCTCAGCCTCACCGCCGCCACCTAGCGGTCGCTCCAGCGTATACCTGTCGGCTAACCGGGTGCCTTTACTGAGTTCGAGCATCTTGCGCGACTATGGACTCGCTAGTTCGCGGCCGCGTTCTCGTTCGCGCTCTCGGTCGCACGCGAACGGGAGCCAACCTCGACCGTCTCTGTGAAGCCGGTTTCGGCCTGGTAGATTTCTTTCAGCAGCCGGCGCCAATCTTCGTACTGTGCCGCCGCCGTACCGGTCAGGCGACGCTCCTCACCTTCGACGTTGATAACCATCGGTGCCGCCTGCGCGCCAAATGAGTCTGAGAGCTCCGCGATAGCAGATTTGTGTCCTTCCGCTTCGGTGCCACGCTGCATACCACCGATGATGCGATTTATGCCCTCGGATATAGCCAGATTCTGCAATGCGGCATTGGTACGCCTCGTCCTGCTACTGCTCGAGTTTTGCGTATCGACGGCCAGTGAGCCAGCCAGGACCACAACACCAATCAGTGTCTGCATACGGGCCGAGCTTTTCACCTGCCGGTAGTTGATGGACTCCTGGCGCGAAACCTTGCGCCAGTTGCGGTAGGGAATCGAGATGCCGTAGTAGAAGTTCGCGTAATGCTCATTGAGCGTATCGACCACAAAACGGTCACGTTCGCGAATCTGGCGCAATCGGGCAACTGTGGGATCGTTTTCGGCCGGCAGTCGATCGATTTTGACGACGCCTTCCTCGTCCAGGGATAAATGCTCCCCGTAGGCCAGCGGTGACATATCCGCGAAAAACTGTAGCTCGGAAATTTGCCGGGTTTGCAGCAGTTCCTTCTGCGGCATCAACTCCGCATGATCCTGCACATCGTTCGCCATTTCGTTGAAGATCTTCTGATAGGGATCGAGCCGTCGATCGCGCCTGTCCGAGTAGGACGTCACGCCAGTCTGAGTCTCGTAGGTCTTGCTGAACCAGTGACGCCCCGCAGAGTCATCGACCGACATTTTGATTTCGACGAATTCACCGTCTGACTGCTCAATTTCGCCACTGATGATAATGTCAGTAAAGGCCTCGCGCGAGGGAATGACGCGAACCGCTCCCCAGTACCCGGTGCCCTGCAACGTCGTCTTCAGGTGATACGCCAGGTACTTGGTCTCGGCTATACGAATTTCCTCGTAAACGCCGGTCTTTCGTGGGTTGTTCTTGTCATCGATACCCGGCGCAAACTCGATAATGCCAATATCGAGCAGTCGGGACTCGTCCACCGGCGTGGCCGCAACCTCCAACTCGGTCTCGTCAGCAACGATTACCTCATTTACAGTACAGCCTGTGCCCAGCAGGCACAGTACGACGAAAAACAGGACAGTCCTTAGCATGGCGCGCGAAAGTTCCCCCTACATTCCCTTGTACTTGCGATATTCATCCCAGAGGCGATCACGCAGTTCCGGATCTTCTTCGGCCAGGGCCGCTTCACGTAATTGCTTGGCAACGATGTCGTCATCGATGAACGCTTCAATATCGTCCGGCGTGCGTTTGGCGATCTCCTGCTCGTCAAGACCCGCCAATGCGCCGCCACCAACCTCACCCGAACTGGGCATGTCGCCGCCGGCTCCACTACTGCCGCCGCCACTGCTGCCGCCCATGGCGCCAGCTGCCTGTTCCCCGAGGCTGATCGAACCACCGCCATTTCCGCCGCCGGAGCCCGTGTCATAGCCCTCGGTGTTGCGTGACGTTGACGAAATCTCGCGCTGTTCCTCACCAAGGGCCTCATCAAAATCACCCATGGACTTATCGAGTTCCTGACCGAGTTCTTCGGCTCTTTCGGCATCACCACCTGGGTACTGGCCGACACCGCCGGCACCCTGGCCATCGCCTTCTTCGCAGCCCATTCCGCCACCAAAACCGCCACCGGTCACGCCGCCGTCCGTGCAATCACTGCCTGCAGCCCCACCAGCGTCGCCTGCACCACCGCCGCCGCCTGGAATACTGACGCCTTGCATGCCCTGGGTGCCACCGCCTGATCCGCCCGAGGACCCGCCGCCGCTCATGCCGCCACCGCCCGAGGAACCGCCGCTCGAACCACTGCTGGATGAACCGCCGCCGCTCATACCGCCACCGCTCATTCCACCGCCGCTAGAGCCGCCACTAGAACCGCCGCCGCTCGAACCGCCGCCGCTCATGCCGCCACCGCTCGAACCACCGCCAGACGAACCGCCGCTCGAACCGCCGCTCGAACCGCCACTTGAGCCGCCACTTGAGCCGCTCGATCCGCCGCTGGATCCGCTTGATCCGCCGGAAGAACCGCCCATGCTGTTCGACGCGCAGCCTGCAACAAGCAGGCATGAGCAGACAATCACGACACAGGCTCGCGCGACAGCCCTGAGCACGGGGTTATTTCGGGTGTGGTATGTCATTTCTTTGTCTCCCCAATCTGTACTCTTGGAGCCCATTGAGGGCGCCGAGTTCCCGCTGATTGCCCATCATCGTTCGATAATACGCGTGCTACCCGGCTTGCGGAACAGTATTAACGATAAATCGTCGGGTTTGCAGGGCTTCCCGCTCTTTTCTGCGGCCATCCGCTGACTGGCCAGGCTGACGACCGATCTGGCACTCTCGGTGAGCTGCCCCTTGCGAACAAACCCGACGGTTTCATCCAGATGCACGTTGTCAGTCAGGCCGTCGCTCGCCACCAGGACCGTATCACGCGGGCGCAATTCGACGCCTGCTCCCACATCGATACGCATGTCGCTGGTACCCAGAAAATTTGAAACGAGGTGACGATCCTCGTGGTGTAACGCGTCCCGCTCATCGAGAAACCCCGCTTCGACAGCGAATCCCGTCGGCGAATGCGCCGTTGTCTGGAGCTTGATCAGCCCTCGCTGACCCACCACGAGCGCCTCGGAGTCGCCGATCTGGTACGAACGCGCAACGAGGCCTTCGATCGTCACGACGGTCATGGTCGTCGCTGAGCCATTGGCCAGCCCCAATACGGCCTCGTTGGCGGCCTCGATGCCGTTCAGTATCGCCGTTCGCAGAAGCATGGTTTTGTCCATCGCCGTCTGCAGCGATGCCGCGAGGGTAGTGACTGCTGTCAGCGAGGCACGCTTGCCTGCCGGCAAACCACCGGCACCGTCAGCCACGACGAGGACTGCCGCACCCGGGCCGTAGGGTATGACTGCGACGGTGTCTTCATTCTCGGACTCCTTAAACGGATCCCGGCACGTGTACGCAACGGCCACGCCTCCGGCGACTTCGACTTCGACCTGGTCGGGGCCGAACGCACCGTCAAGAACCAGGGTGTCGATTTGCTGTGTGGGTTCGTCGCCTGTCATTCGCGCCTCACAGGTTCCCGGCACCACGCACAGTAGTTCCAGAATTCGTGCGCAATGCCCCAATTGCAGGCCTTGCATGAATGCCGGCTACCCTTGATCTTCCAGGGCCGCCGAACCTTGGATCGACAATGCGGACAGTACCGCATGAACGGCATGAGCGAACCGCGACAACGCGAATTCGCACACTTCCCCGTATAACGTTTGTCGGGGTAATGGCGAGTAGTCTCCTCCACAAAACCCGGCCCGTAGCACCACGCGCAGTAGTCCCAGTCGTTCTTCACACCACGCTCGCAGCGCGGGCAATGGGCGGGCATACGCGTATCGGAGCCTCGCGACGGGTTGTCGAAGCCGCACCACGGGCACGCCTGCATGCTCTCAGCTACGGGGCCCTCGCAACGACGACAATTGTGCCTCGTATCAAGCTGCGACCTGAACTGACGCTGGAATTCGCGCCACTGCAGTTGTCGCCAGGAAACGCCGCGCCGCAAGCCACTCTTGCTGCGCGGCCGCTTTTGCAGACGCGCATGGCTATCCAGTCGGTCAAAATCTGCCTGCATCTGCACCGCATCACGATAGCGTTTGGTGGCGTCCAGCTGGGTAGACTTCTTCAGTACGTCAATCATCTCTGGTCGAAACCGTGCCGCGAGCTTGTCGTAGCCCGGCATGGGCCACTCGAACGGCCATTCAGGCAACTTGCCCGAGAACAGGCGGTACAAAACGAGCCCCATTGAAAATACGTCGGATTGAAATTTCGGCCGACCCATCGCCTGCTCTGGCGCAATGTAATCGATTGTCCCGGATCCTGAGGCTTTCAGCGTGCGCAAGCACCGTTTTGCAAAACCGAAATCCGCAAGCTTCAGCTGGTTACCTGGAAACAGAATGAAGTTTTCCGGCTTGATGTCGCAGTGGATGATTTTGTGTTCGTGAGCGTGCGCGATCGCGGCGAGCCCCTGCCGCGCAAGATCCATCTTGCTGGCGGTCGACGTGCGCCGCTCGATACGGTCCGCCAGCGACTCCTCGCCGAGTTCCATGGCGATGACGAAGTGATCATCGATGTAGCTCGCGTTCAGGACAGACAGGATGTTCGGATGACGCAGTCTTGTAGCCACGCGGACTTCGTGCAGGAATTCCTCGTGCCCGGTATTCTCGTCCTGCTTGGGTATCTTGAGCGCGACCTTGATATTCTGAATCGAATCGTAGGCGCGGTAGACATCGGCCAGTGGCCCGGAGGCTATGCGACCGAGTATGCGGTACTTACCGATACGTTGGCGGACTCGAAGCAAGGTCAGTTATCCTGCCGGACGCGGCAAACCGCATCATTCCAGCCCTCGAGCAGGCGCTCGCGCTGAACTCCCTGCATCGCAGGCTCGAAAAGCGTGTCGCGCTGCCAGAGCGTTTCGATGTCGGCAATCGAGTTGACCACCCCCGCCTGGGCACCAGCCAGGTAGGCCGCACCCAATACTGTGGACTCAACGTTCTCCGGACGCTCGACAGGGACATCGAGAACGTCCGCCAGGAACTGCAGGAACCAGTCGTTCGCGACCATGCCACCATCGACTCGAATGACGCTGGGTTTGATGCCATCCTCGGACATGGCACTGACAAGATCGCAGGTCTGATAGGCAACCGACTGCAATGTCGCTGTCACAATATCGTCGCGACCGCTGCCGCGAGTCAGGCCGAATATGGCTCCGCGCGCGTCCGGATCCCAGTAAGGCGCGCCGAGGCCCGCAAACGCCGGTACGACGTAGACCTCTTCGACAACGCC
>Ga0316194_10000306_pt1 | contig 30207 bp, 26 predicted proteins | sample CroRivsedime1_MG_FD_204936 | JGI IMG/M metagenome (GOLD analysis project Ga0316194, IMG submission 204936) | Coastal sediment microbial communities from Maine, United States - Cross River sediment 1 | ecosystem: Environmental > Aquatic > Marine > Coastal > Sediment | place: USA: Maine...
GGTACAAACTCAGGATTACCACTCACCCAGGCCATTACCGGATCATCCGCAAATGCAGCCGAAAGTATACCAGTCACGTCGTGGTCACAATCCGTACCAACAGAAATTACGCCCATAAAAGCTCCTGCCTGATCACGCTTTCTTAACAAACTGGGATTTCAGTTTCATCGCGCCAATACCGTCAATTTTGCAGTCAATATCGTGATCGCCTTCTACAAGTCGGATATTCTTGACCTTGGTGCCGACCTTCACCACAGATGAGGAGCCCTTGACCTTCAAGTCTTTAATCACGGTGACCGTATCGCCGTCCGCCAGGGCATTGCCATTGGCATCGGTTACTGCGGGTTCCTCACTATCGCTATGGGGGTCCGACAGCGACCACTCGTTGGCACATTCCGGGCAAATCAACAGATTGCCATCCTCGTAGGTATAAACCGAACCACATTCGGGACACGGGGGTAAATTGCTCATGCTGCTCCCTTGGGGAAATCGCCGGGTTGCAAAGCGGGCTAGTCCCGGTCACTGCCGCGGCTGTGCCACTGGCCATCTCGCTGATAAAGGCTGAACTTGTCGGCGCAAAGTTGCTCCCCACCGTCGGCAATGCCGCCAACGCCGGCCATACCCGCCGAACCCTGCATAGAGGCCTCCTGGCGCATGCACTTGCGCATGTTTTCCGCGTTCCTCTGCAGCTGCGCCTCCTCGGGGCTGGGGCGTCCCGCCTGGTAGGGGCCGCTCCAGTACCAGTAACCCCCTCCCAGCAGTATCACAATCACAATCAACTTTCCCATACGATTACCCTCCAGCCCGTAAGGCCCCCAAATGGTACAACTCAGTCGCGAGGCGCTGCGAATATGCCAGTGTCACTGCCATCGAGACTTTTGGTATTTTTTTTCTGCCAGTAATCTTCTACACCTTGCGGACTTTGCTTTTGTGCCCAGTTGACCAATGTATGGCGATCAGACTGGAACTCATAGTGAGGCACCGCATAACCGCAGGAGGTCTGCACCAGCGCAATATCCAATACGAAAACCTGCCGCGCCCCGGGCATGGCGGGAAACAGGCTCAGTAATTCCTGCCACTGTTCATCTCGTGGGTGAACCACCCTGGCCAAACCGTAGAGACGCATTATCAGCGGCTGCCTGCCAAAAGAGCAGAACATGATAGTCATGCGGCCGTTTTCCAACACATGGGCCGCACTTTCATTGCCGCTGCCGGTCAGGTTTAACCAGGCTACGGTATTGCTGTCCAGCACCCGCAAACTGTCCATGCCCTTGGGAGATAGATTCACCATCCCTTCGGCGCCAGCTGTGCCGACAAAGAACATGTGCTGCTGTGCGATAAACTGTGTATGTGTTTCTTCCAACCGGGAAAATTGCTCAGCCACTTGCGGGTACTCCTGCTACATCGTTATGAACCTGTGGACACGCCCTCACTACACTATAGACCACTGAGAGCCCTCGAAACCACTTGAATATATTAATTCTATTTATAGATATATTTCTTATCTTATTGTTTTTTATGGCTTTTATAGATTTATTTTTCGAAACTAAGATTTCGGTTATATAAAATCACCGCTTTCAGAACTAAACGATAGTGGCCATCACCGCCGCTCTCTGGTTTTATTAGTCGGTGCCTGCGGGCATCCTTCGGTGTATTGCTTCGCTGTTTTTTAGGCCGATACACGCAACACATTACCAGTAACGAGCGCCACCTGGCGTACTGTGAGTGAAAGCACTCACCACTTCAGGGGGCCGCCTCGCCTGCAACGGAGACACTCTCTATGAGAAGACAGAAGCGCGACATGAACACCAGGGCATTCGATAAGGGTTATCAGGCCGGCGTCTCAGGACGCAGTAGCGAAATTTGTCCCCATGCTGACGATATACATCGCCAGAACTGGCTGACAGGTTGGCGCGAAGGTCGCTGCGACCAATGGGATGGCCTCACGGGTGTATCCGGTGTTCACAAGATCCGCGCGCTGTGACTCATTGAGAATTAGTTCTCCGGCGCCCTGAAGCGCCAGTACCCGAACAGCATCCGAACAGTACCAGGGCTATTACGCCTTGCGGGTGCTGCTTTGCGCCAGATCCAGTAATTCCCGATTTGCTACCGCGAACATGCCGAAATCGGGGGCGTCCGTCGCGTGCAGTTCGGTCAGCATCTCCTGCCAGCGGGCCAGCAGGGGGGCCTCCTGCTCTTCCCATGTCTTCATACAGGTAAGCAGGTTGCCGTCAGCGCCAATATGGCGCAGTGCACCTACGGCAAGCGTGCGCTGCTGCCATTCCAGATCTTCCAGGTAAGTGTCGCGCGCCAGAGCCTGCCACTCATTGTCCACTTTTGAAGACAGTATCTGGCCACTGAACCAATCCAGCTCCAGGCGCTCACCCATAGCGAAATACAGGCTGGCGACATCTATCAGTGGTGCGTCAGTTTCACCCGCGGCCTGGATGATACCCAGCGCGGTATAGCCAACATGGGTGCTGGCCACCGTCCTTGCCAGTACCTCGTCAACGCCCGCTTCCACAAAGTGCTCAAACAGCGTCTGGTATTGCTCAGCAGCCCGTCCACGCAGCATGGCCGGGAAGGCTTCGCGCAGTTGATCCAGGGGCGCGTCAAATTCCGCGATACTCTGGGTGGGTTTCAGTTGGTGCCGTCGGTTGCGCAGTAGCCATCGCGTGGCGCGCTTAACCAGGCTTATCAGGCCCAGCATCATCTCCATCTGCACACCGCTGGAGACCTTGTCATCCAGGGCCTCGATTGCACCCCAGGTATCCTGCAGCCGATAGACGTGAAGCACCGTGGTATACGCCCTGGCGATATCCGCGACCTGCGCACCGGTGGCTTTCTGCTGGCGCGCCACGAAATTAAAACCCAGCCGGTTGATAATGTCATTGGCAATCTGGGTAGCCATGATTTCACGGTGTAGCCGGTGGTCCAGTATCTCCTGGTCATACTCCTGCGCCAGGCGCGCTGGAAAAGCGCTGCGCACGGCGGCGGCCAGGTAGGGATCGGACCCCAGGTCCGAGTCGATTAATTCCTCTTTCAGGACGGCCTTGGCATAGGACACCAATACCGAGAGCTCCGGGCGGGTGAGCGCCTTGCCCTGCACCCGGCGCTCCGCCAGTTCCTCGTCGGAGGGGATAAACTCCAGGGCCCGATCCAGTTTTCCCGCCTCTTCAAAACTGCGAATAAAGCGGCGGTATTCACCACTGCGTTCCTCCGCCTGGAACTCCGCCAGGCTGATTGCCTGCACCTGTCGATAATTATTGTCCAGCACCAGTTCGGCAACGCTTTCTGTCATCTCCTCCAGCAGCGCATTGCGATGCTTTTCGGTAAGGTCACCGCGTGCCACAACCGCATTGAGCAGTATCTTGATATTGACCTCGTGATCAGAGCAGTCGACGCCTCCGGCGTTGTCGACAAAGTCAGTATTGCAACGTCCGCCGCCCAGCGCGTACTGCACCCGCCCTAATTGCGTCAAACCCAGGTTGCCGCCCTCACCCACGACACGACAGCGCAAATCGTTGCCGTCGACACGCAGGGCATCGTTGGCCTTGTCGCCGACAGCCGTATTCGATTCCGTGGTCGATTTAACGTAGGTGCCAATACCGCCATTCCACAGCAGGTCTACCCGCGCCTGCAGCAGGTGAGATATCAGCTCGTTGGGCGTGAGGGTTGCAGGCTCGATGTCGAAACGGGATTGCATTTCAGGCGAGATACTTATCGACTTGGCCGCGCGTGAGAAAATACCGCCGCCACTGGAAATAAGTTTTTCATCATAATCGCTCCAACTGGAGCGTGGCAGCTGAAATAATCTCTGCCGTTCGGCATAGCCGCTCTGCGCATCCGGTTCGGGATCTATAAAGATATGCTGGTGGTTAAAAGCAGCTACCAGGCGAATGTGCTGCGAACAGAGCATACCGTTGCCAAACACATCACCAGCCATATCGCCAATACCCACCACGGTAAATTCAGTGGTCTGTACGTCCAGGCCCACTTCCCGGAAAAGCCGTTGCACCGATACCCATGCACCGCGCGCGGTAATACCCATTTTCTTATGGTCATAGCCGACGCTGCCACCGGATGCAAAGGCATCACCCAGCCAGAATCCGTATTCTGCTGACAGGGCATTGGCGATATCAGAAAAGGTTGCGGTACCCTTGTCCGCGGCTACCACCAGGTAGGGATCCTCCTCATCCTTGACCACCACGTGATACGGGCGCTGGATACCCGTATCTGTGCGGTTGTCGGTGATATCGAGCAGACCGCGAATAAATAGTTTGTAGCAGGCAATCCCCTCCTCCAGCACCTCCTCCCGTGACATCTCCGGGCGAAGCTGCCTGGCGACAAAGCCACCCTTGGCACCCACCGGTACAATGACCGCATTTTTAACCTGTTGGGCCTTCACCAGGCCTAGCACCTCAGTGCGAAAATCTTCCTGTCGATCAGACCAGCGCAGGCCACCACGGGCCACTTTGCCCCCGCGCAAATGCACGCCCTCGACCCGGGGCGAATACACAAATATCTCGAACATGGGTACCGGTTTGGGTATATCCGGTATCGCCGCTGGCCGCAGTTTGAAAGAAAAATAGGGTTTCAGGGTGCCGTCTCTCTCCTCCTGGAAAAAATTCGTGCGCAGCGTAGCCTTTATAACCCGCACGAACTGCCGGAAAATGCGGTCCTCGCCAAGGTTAGTGACCTCATCCAGTGAGTCGCGGATGCGTTCTTCTACAGCGAGCTCCCGCTGGCCTCGCCAGTCCTCATCACCGTCAAACACTGGGGAAAGGCGCGTCAGGAACAGTTCCACGATGCAGGCAGTAATATTCAGGTGATTCGCCATGGTCTCGGCGATATATTCCACGCTGTAGGGAAATTGCAATTGCCGCAGGTAGCGTGCGTAAGCCCTCAGCAATGCGATCTCCCGCCAGCTCAGGCGCGTGCCGATAAGCAGACGGTTAAACGAGTCGCTCTCTGCTTCACCGAACCAGATACGACTGAACGCATCCTCGAATTCGTCCTTGACCTGGTCCATTACGATATTGTGGGACAGGGAATAGATCAGGCTGAACTCCTGCACCCAGTAGACCACACCATCACTGGCGCGCACCCCATAAGGTCGTTCTGTCACCACCCGCAGACCCAGGTTTTCCAATATGGGCAGCACATCGGACAAAGGCAGGCTCTGCCCGCGGTGATACAAGCGCAGACGCAGGCGATCATCGCCCTCTTCAACCAGGCGATACAGGCTCATGGCCAGCTCTTCGCCATCGATCACACGCAGTATTTTCTTGATATCCAGCACCGCAACGCGCGGGTCAAAATCATCGCGATAGCCCGGAGGGAAACCCGTGCTGAGCTCACTGGCATACTGCTCGCCCTGCTCCTCACCGAATTCCTCGATCAAGCGCAGGCGCAGGCGATCCTCCCAGGCCAGGGTAGTCTGTACGATCTGACCCTCGATCTCCGCGGGATCAAAATCCAGGGGTATCGCCGGGTTGACCCGCAATACGAAATGACAGCGCACCAGGATGGACTCAGAAAAGTGCGTGGTAAATTCAGATTCTTCAGCGTGGAAGGCACTGGTCAATATGGATTCTATTTTTTCCCGCTGTTCCGTGGTGTACCGGTCCCGGGGAATATAGACCAGGCAATTAACGAACTTGCCGTGAGGGTCCTTGCGCACAAACAGGCGTGTCTGCCGGCGCTCCTGAATCTGGTTTACCTCGGTGATCGTGTCATAGAGTTCCTGCACACTGGACTGGAATAGCTCCTCCCGGGGAAAGCCTTCCAGCACGCGCACCATTTCACGGCTTTCATGGGCCGCCCATTCCAGGTCGGACAGATCCATCACCTGCTCTACCTTGCGTCGCAGTATCGGTATCAGTTGCGGGTTCATGGTGTAAACCGATGCTGTATAGAGGCCAATAAACCGGTGCTGCCCGACAACCCGACCTTCAGCGTCAAACACTTTCACCTCAACATAGTCGGGATAGGTGAGCCGGTGAACCCGGGAGCGGCTGCGGGACTTGGAGAAACTCAACTGTTTTCCGTGCAACTGTTCCAGTGGCAGGTGTTCAATATCAAACTGCAGGTCCAGCACCCCACGGGTCTTGCGCTCGCGCAGCAAGCCCAGACTTGCTTTTTTATCCTCCTTGATCGTGACATTGCCACCGCTGTGCTTGATGGTGAGATATTCATAGCCCAACAGGGTCATATGGTTGCGCTCCAGCCAACCCAGGAACGCCACAGCCTCCTCGCGGTGATCCTGCACCACGCAGGCACTCTCGTTGATATCAGTAGCAGCCTGCTGCAGGCGCCCACAGATGGCGGGGAAATCGTCCACTACCAACGCCACTTCACCGAGGATGGCCGCCAGGGTCTCACGCAGCTCTACCAGTTCCGCCGGGTTAGAGTGCCTGCCAATTTCGAAGAACAACAGGGCCTCCCCGGGGTCGGACGCATGATCGCCGTTTTCGCCGTGCAAGACACCCTTTAACTCGCCATTCTCGTCACGATCGACGGAAAGATTGGAGCTGGCAATGGTATGGATGCGCAAGTTACGGCGGTTCAATTCCCCGCGTGTGGAGGCCATGGTAAAGGGAATACCGCGGCACAGGATAACCAGGGTGGTGTACTTGCTTTCCCAGCCATGATTTTGAATTTCCGGGTTGAAAATACGTATCTTGGGATCCGTATCGGGCCATTCGCGCATAAAGCGCAGCAGGCCGTATAGACAGCCATACAGGTTTTCAACCGACCTGTCGCGCATATCCTGTGCCGGGAAACGGCTATAGAAAGAAGCGCTCAGATTGTGCAAGGATTGCCGGTCTGCGGCCTCGGCACGTTTATCGATACGCTGAGCCAGCTCCGCCATCAAACTTTCTTTTACTGTATCCCAAGCCATTCAGGGTTTCCCTTTTTTCACCCGTAATCACGTTTTTCCACCTGTGGCTAAGTCTAGACTAAACTGGGGCAATTGCGCCGCTTGACCCGGAACTTTTACCCCTGGATCAGGTCACACAGTGGGTTACTTGTTCGGCCCGTGGATGCGTACTGGACGTAACCCGCAGTTTCGCTACAATGCGGACCTCTTTGGCGCCGCCCGCCGGATTTACCCCGCTGGCGACAACAGACCCTACAACACATCGACAGACACAGGAGAACGCGTGGCAAGCGCAGATATTCGAGCCCTGGAAGAATGGCTCAGCCAGCAGATAATTGGCCAATCCCACCTGGTACAAAGACTCATCATAGCCCTGCTTGCAGATGGCCACCTGCTGGTGGAAGGCGCCCCGGGCCTGGCCAAGACGCGCGCCATCAAGTGCCTCGCGGATGGAGTGGAAGGCAGCTTCCACCGTATCCAGTTCACCCCGGACCTGCTCCCGGGAGATGTCACCGGCACTGAAATATATCGCCCCCAGGAGGCGAGCTTTCACTTCCAGAAAGGCCCCATCTTCCACAACCTGGTGCTGGCAGATGAGGTCAATCGGGCGCCGGCAAAGGTGCAGTCGGCCCTGCTGGAGGCCATGGCAGAGCGGCAGATCAGCGTGGGCAGTGAGACCTACAAGTTGCCACACCTGTTCCTGGTGATGGCGACACAAAACCCCATTGAACAGGAAGGCACCTACCCGCTGCCTGAGGCACAACTGGACCGCTTCCTGTTGCATGTAAATGTGGGCTACCCGGACGCCAAGGCCGAAACCGAAATACTCAGACTGACCCGGGCTGAGGCAGTGCAGGAACACGTGCAACCGCCGCCAATCCTGCGCCAGGAAACGGTATTCGCCGCGCGCCAGGAAACGCTGGCCCTGCATATGGCTGAGGCTGTAGAGACCTATATAGTGCAATTGATCATCGCCACCAGGACGCCGCAAAACTATTCAGAACAACTGGCCAGTTGGATCGAGTACGGCGGCAGCCCCAGGGCAACCATCGCACTGGATCGTTGCGCTCGCGCCCATGCCTGGTTGCAAGGCCGGGACTTCGTCAGCCCGGATGACGTCCAGGCTGTCGCCGCCGACGTATTGCGTCACCGTCTGCTGCTCACTTTCGAGGCGGAGGCCAATGGCATAAGCCCTGACCAGGTGGTGCAGGAACTACTGGCCCTGGTGCCCGTTGGCTGACAGACATGCGCCTGGCTGATGCAAGTGCACCCGCCCGCGGTGCCTACGCGACACTGGAGGACCTGATCGCCCTGCGCTTTCCGGCCCAGCAGTTGCGGCTGGCCAGGCGCAAGCGCGCCCTCAGCGCCCTGACGGGGCCCAATAAATCCAATTTTCGCGGCCGCGGAATTGATTTCGAGGAAGTGCGCAATTACCAGCCGGGTGACGATATACGCACTATCGACTGGCGTGTCACTGCGCGCACCGGCAACGCGCACACAAAACTATTCCGCGAGGAACGCGAGCGACCGGTAATGGTGGTAACAGACCAGCGCAGCGGCATGTTTTTCGGATCCAGCCATTGCTTTAAATCGGTGCTTGCGGCACAGCTTTCCAGCCTGCTGGCATGGAGCGCACTGGAAGCCGGTGATCGCATTGGCGGGCTGGTGTTCAATGATAGTGAGCATCGGGAAATCCGTCCCCGCCGCAGCCGTAAAACTGTTCTGGCGCTGTTATCGGAGCTAACTGCGTACAATAATGCCCTGCCCCCAGCGGCGCCCGCCGGGGAGGATAGTTTCTCCACTATGCTGTCCAATCTGCGACGCATCGCCCGTCCCGGCAGTAGCCTGTTCCTGGTAAGCGATTTTCGCGGTGCGTCCGGGGAGCACGCCAGGGAACACCTGTTCCAACTGGCACAGCACACTGAAATTACTGCTATCGTCTGCAGTGACCCCATTGAAGCCGAGCTGCCCCGAGCCGGGCAGTACGCGGTTACCGATGGCGAGCAGCGCAGCGAATTGCATACCGGCGATAGCAAGCTGCGCTCCAGGTATCGCGAAAGTTTCCAGCAGCAGCGCCAGCAGTTATCACGGGACCTGATGCGCCTGGGCATCCCGCTGTTGCAGGCCACCACGCCACAATCCCCCTTCACCCTGTTGCAGGGTTACTACGGAGACACACGGCGGTGAACCCACAGGATCCCCTGGCCGCGCTGCATCCACTGCGCGAGCCGCTGCAAGTTGGCTGGTGGCCACCCGCTCCGGGCTGGTGGTTGCTGCTGGCGGCACTACTGCTGTTGTTGGGCGCCGGTGTGTATTTTCTGTGGCGACGCTATCGCCGCAACGCCTATCGCCGCCAGGCCCTGCTGCAACTCAAGGCTATACGCGAACACTACCTGCAGGATCGGGATGAGCAGGCTTGCATTACGGCCACCAATGCACTGTTGAAAAGCGTGGCCATCAGAGCCTATCCGCTCAGGGATGTGGCCGCCATAAGCGGCGAGCCCTGGCTGGAGTTCCTCAATGCCGGCCTGGGCAGCGAGCACGCTTTCGACGCGGGCTTCGCCCTGGCCGCTTACAGGCCCGCCAGAGATACAGTGGACCTGGATGCCCTGTACAGCAGCGCTGCCCTGTGGATTCAACGGCACAAGGCGGTGCCCCATGCTTGAATGGCTGTGGCCCTGGGTGGCATTACTCGCACCACTGCCCTGGCTGGTACAGCGCTTTGCGCCCCCTGCACGCAGCCAGCAACCCGCCTTGCGCGCGCCCTTTTTTGCGCAGTGGCAGCAGCTCAGTGATAACCAGACAGGTAAAACAGGGCGCAATACCCCGGTATCTGCACTGGCGGTATGGGCCCTGTGGCTGCTATTGCTGGTGGCAGCGGCGCGCCCGGTATGGATAGGCGAGCCTATCGAATTACCCAATACCGGCCGGGACCTGATGCTGGCGGTGGATATTTCCGGCTCCATGCGCATAGAGGATATGCAAATGGGGCAGGTGCTGGCGCGTCGCATCGACGCCGTGCGGCAAGTGGGCGCGGACTTTATCGGTCGTCGCAGTGGCGACCGACTGGGACTGATACTGTTCGGTACAAACGCCTATGTTCAGTCACCGCTGAGTTTCGATACGACGACCGTCAAGCGCTTTTTACTGGAAGCCCAGATTGGCTTTGCCGGTCAGGAGACAGCTATCGGTGACGCCATAGGCCTGGCGGTAAAGCGTCTTAAGGAGCGTCCGGCGGAAAGTCGTGTTCTGATTCTCCTCACCGACGGGCAGGATACCGCCAGTTCGGTCAAGCCTCTGGACGCGGCACAGCTTGCGGCCAGCCTGGGAATCCGCATCTATACGATTGGCATCGGTGCCGACGAGATGACCCTGCCCGGACTGTTCGGTTCCAGCTTCGGGTCGCGACAGGTTAATCCCTCCGCGGAACTCGACGAGGCCGGCCTGCAGAAAATTGCGCAGCTCACCGGGGGGCAGTATTTTCGCGCCCGCAATCCACAAGAGCTGCTGAACATCTACCAGCTGCTGGACCAGTTGGAACCCGTGGAACAACAGTCCGCAACCTACCGACCGCGACAGGCGCTGGGGTACCTGCCGCTGGGGGGCGCGCTATTGCTCAGCTTCGCCCTGGCGCTGCGCCACGGCCTGCGTGGCGGTTTACGGCTCGGGACAAAAACAGGCAAAATCCTGACGGAGAACCGCTAATGGAGTGGCACCTGATGCGTCCGGAGTGGTTGTGGGGGCTGTTACCCGTGTTGATCCTGAGCATACTGCTGTGGCGTCAGCGCGGACGCAGTGCCAGTTGGAGCGACGTGATTGACGCGGAGCTTTTGCCCCTGCTGGTGGGCGGCAAGGCCGCTCCACGCAGCACCAACCTGTTACCGCTTGTCCTGCTGGGCTGGGTGCTTGCCATAGTCGCCGCCAGCGGCCCCAGTATTAACAGGATTGCGCAGCCCGTTCTGCAGAAGCAGGATGCCCTGGTCATTATTCTCGACCTGAGTTACTCGATGAAATCGGGTGACCTGGCTCCCTCGCGACTGGACCGGTCCAGACAGAAATTGCTGGATTTGCTGGGGCAGCGCAAGGAGGGGCAGACCGGTCTTATCGCCTATGCGGGTGACGCCCATATCGTCACCCCGCTGACCGATGACACCCGAACCATTGCCAACCTGTTACCCGCCCTTAACCCTGACATGATGCCGGTCCCGGGCAGCGACCCGGTTGCTGCTGTGGAGCAGGCCGTGGCCCTGCTGCATTCTGCGGGAATAAACCAGGGCAGGATTCTGTTACTGACAGATGATATTCCAGAAAAACACCACCAGGGTATGCTGCGGGCACTGTCCGGCTCCGGCGCAAGCCTGGCGGTAATGGGTGTGGGCACAAGCACCGGAGCGCCAATACCACTGCCCCGCGGTGGCTTCCTCAAAGACGAAAGCGGCGCCATCGTAATGCCTGGTCTGGACGAGCGCAGCCTGAACCAATTTGCCGGCACTGCAGGTGGCCGCTACATGCCCATACAGGTTGATGCCAGCGACCTGGACTACCTGCTCGCAGAAAACCTTACTGCCACTGCGGCACAGACCCTGGTACTGGATCGCAGCGCTGATACCTGGGAGGACCAGGGCTATGTGCTGATCGCGTTGCTACTGCCACTGGCCCTGGCACTGTTCCGGCGCGGCTGGATCCTCTGCCTGGCACCCCTGTTACTGTTCTCCCATCCACAAACGGCCAGGGCTGACCTGTGGCAGGATTTGTGGCTCACTCCCGACCAACAGGGACAGCGCGCATTGCTGCAGGGTGACCATGAGAGCGCCAGCGAGCTGTTTGACAACCCGGATTGGGCCGGTACCGCTGCCTACCAGGGCGAAAACTATGAGCGCGCACAGGAAATGTTTTCTGCCAGCGATACCGCTGCGGCCTGGTATAACCGCGGCAACGCATTGGCGCGCAGTGGCAATCTGGAAGAGGCCATTGCCGCGTACAGGGAGTCACTTGATCGCCTGCCGGAGCAAAGTGATGCACTGGAGAATATCGCCCTGTTGGAACAGTTGCAGCAACAACAGGAACAACAGGAACAACAGGAACAACAGGAACAACAGTCCAGCGAGGAAAACGAGGAAAACGAGCAAAACGAACAGAATCAACAGGAGCAGGAGCAACAGCCAGGACAAGAGTCACAGGACCAGCAAGACCAGCAACAGCAGGACTCGCCCTCTGCAGGCGAGGCTGGAGACGAACAACAGCAAACACCGCCCAGCGGCGATGAGCAGCGGGAACAGGAGCAGCGCGAAGGCGCAGAGCAAAGCGATCCCGGCGAACAGCAACAACCCCAGCAGCAGAATGCCCAGGGCGAGCCGGAACAGACTGAGCAGGAGTCCGCAGAGGAACAACAGGCGCAGATGGCTGCGGCCGACCCGGAACAACAGGAGAAGGACCAGGCCATGGAGCAGTGGCTGCGGCGTATTCCGGATGATCCATCCGGTCTGTTACGGGAGAAATTCCGCTATGAGAGCCAGCAGCGACAGCAACAGGGCGCCAGGAGAGACGATGAAATCTATTGGTAAAGTATTTGCGACGATCGTGGCACTGGCATTGCCACTGGTACCAATGAGCAGCCAGGCAGCGGTTATGGCAAGCGTGGACAGGGACCGCATCGCGATGGGCGATACCTTGCGTTTGACTATTAGCGCCACCGACGGTGAAGATACCAGAAACACCGACCTGCGGCCCCTGCTCGCGGATTTTGAAGTGCTGCAGCGCTCCACCAGCAGCAGCACCAGTATCGTCAACGGCCGCCGTACGCAAACCCGCCAGATCCTGATCGACATGACACCGCGCCGGCAGGGAACATTGAAAGTCCCGCCACTGCGGGTCGGCCAGGCCGAGAGCAACATGCTGCTGGTTGCCGTGGGCCCGCCGCCCGATACACTCGCGGCGGACCAGACCCTGCTATTCGAGGCGCAAGTGGACCGCGAAAGTGTCTATGTACAGGGACAGCTTATCCTGACACTGCGCATACAGCAGTCTGTCAATCTCGAAAATCGCAGCATCACCGAGTTGCAATTGGACAATGCCTTTGTCAAGCCGCTGGAACAAAAATCCTTTCAGCGCAACATCGACGGCAGGCCCTGGCTGGTCCACGAGCTTCGCTACGCGATTTTTCCGGAGCAAAGCGGGACCCTGGAAATACCCGCACAGACCTTCTCCGCGCGTGAAAGCTCTCCGCGCCGCAGTTTTTTTGATCTGGGCAATGACGGCAGGCAGGTGCGTCGCACCAGCAACGCACTGTCCATTGCGGTAATGCCGCGCCCGGTCGATTACCCTGACAATACCTGGCTGCCCGCCCGATCACTGACCTTGGAAGAGAGTTGGTCCACCCCGCCGGAGCAATTGCGCGCCGGCGAATCGGCTACCCGCACTATCGTAATCAAGGGCGACGGCTTGCAGGGCGCCCAATTGCCCCCCATCTTGCTGCCGCAGACAGATGGACTGAAGTATTACCCGGACCAACCGGTAATCAGTGAACAGGAAACCGGCATTGGACTGCGAGGTTCACGCCAGGACAGCGCCGCGCTGGTGCCCACCCGCGCCGGGTCCTGGACCATACCGGAGATTCGCATCCCCTGGTGGGATACCGAAAAGCGCGAGCTGCGTTATGCTGTACTGCCGCAGCGTGTACTGAATGTGGCAGCCTCCGACCCCGCTTTCACAGCCACTGCAGCACCCTTGGGCGCGCCTGCTGCAGCTACGGCGCCGATCGCCGTTACCCCGGCACAGGCGACTAGCGATAAGCTTTTCCCATGGCAGGCATTGACGGCCTTTACTGCCGCCGGTTGGCTGTTGACGCTGGTTTATTTGCTGGGGTCACGTCGCAACAAAAGGCCACCGCCCATGCCACATGCTGAGAATGCCTCGGAAAAGCACGCCTTCAAGCAACTGCTGGCAGCGTGCGCCAGCGACAGCCCGGCACAGTCACGCCAGGCCGTTATCGCCTGGGCCGCCAGTGTATTTCCCGATCAGGCCATTCGTTCCACGGACCAGGTAGCCGCGGCATTTGCTGACGACGGTTTGGCTGCACAGCTGACTCAGATGGACGCAGCGCTCTACAGCACGGGCACTACAACATGGCATGGCGCCGTTTTGGCGGATATCGCCAAAGCTCTGCGCAAACAGGTCAATCATCCGTCCAATACCGCGAACAGTGAACTCTCGCTATACCCGACCTGAACGAACTGCGTGATGCTTCGACGCGCCGCCCTTGAGCGCACTGCGCCTCAGCGAGCGCCGCAAGGGCTCCGGTAACTCGCCGCTGCGACCTATTGCAGGGACTTGGACACCACTTCAAAGACATCCGGCGACAGGTCCGCCCTGCCGGCCAGCGCGGCCAGCTCCGCACGCATCAACTCGGATCTGCCGGTATAGTTACGCCACTTGGTCAGCGGATTGAGCAACCTGGCGGCAATCTGTGGATTGCTGTCGTTAAGTTGTTTTACTATCGAGGAGAGAAAGCGGTAGCCCGCCCCGTCAATGCGATGGAAATTGACCGGGTTCTGCCCGGCAAAAACACCCACCAGCGCGCGCACCTTGTTAGGGTTGCGCAGGTCAAAATCAGGATGCGAGAGTAGGCGTTGTACCCGCTCCAGCGCGCCGTCGTCAGGGATAGCAGCCTGCACCTGGAACCACTGATTCACCACCAATGCCTCATGCTGCCAGTCCTGGTAGAACTGCGCCAGGGCGGGCTCGCGCAAGGCATCATCACCGTAAAAAGCCAGGACTTTCAGGGCCGCGAGTCGATCCGTCATGTTTTTGGCACGGGCCAGTTGCGCTGACGCCAATACCAGGTGGGCGCTGTCTGCACTGACCAGGAAGTCCAGGCAGGTATTGCGCAAACTGCGGGCGGCGATCTGTTGCGCATCAGGCGCGTAAGGCGCATCGCTGCCGAGGCGTTCATAGGTTGCCAGCAACAGGTCGCTGCAATCACGACCAATCGCAACCTGGACAGCCCTGCGCGCCTTGTGCAGGGCGTCGATATCGGCACCGCCACTCTGGCTGGCGAGCTCTGCCAGGTAGTTTTCACTGGGCAATGCCAGCATATCTGCCACCATGGCACTGTCCAGGCTTGCATCGCCCAACAGCAGTGAACAGGCCTGTGTCAGTAATGGATCTACGCTTGCACTCGCACCGGCACGCACCTGCTGCTCGACCTCATTGATCACCAGGGTGGCCAGCGCCTGGGCACTGTCCCAGCGTACGAAGCCATTGTCGTCCCTGCTCATCAGTGCAAACAGGTCCCGCTTGCTGTACTTGTACTCCAGGCGTACCGGCGCGGAAAAGTCGCGCAGCAGCGAAGGCACCGGGCGCTCCGCCACTTTCTCGAAAACAAAACTGTGCTGCCACTGGTTGACATGCAGCACCCTGTGGGTGTTGTCAGCGGATTCCACGTTGGGCTCCTCCCCCGCAAGATGCAGGGGCAAATTGCCCGCTTCGCCCAAAAGGCCCATGGCCAGTGGTATTACGAAGGGCTGTTTTTCAGCTTGTCCGGGCGTTGGCGGACAGGACTGGCGCACGTGCAAGGTATAGCGCTGACTGTCTTCATCGTATTCGTCACGCACCGTGAGTACCGGGGTACCCGCCTGGGAATACCAGTGCCGGAACTGTCCCAGGTCAACGCCGCTGGCCTCCTCCATCGCGCAGACAAAATCCTCGCAGGTGACCGCCTGGCCATCGTGGCGCTGGAAATACAGGTCGGCTCCCTTACGAAAGGCCTGCGCCCCCAGCAGGGTGTGGATCATGCGCACCACTTCCGAGCCTTTCTCGTAGACTGTCAGCGTATAAAAGTTATTGATCTCGATATACGACTCCGGACGCACCGGGTGCGCCATGGGACCCGCATCCTCTGCGAACTGGGCGGTGCGCAACATGGTCACATCCTCCACCCGCTTCACCGTGCGTGAGCCCATATCCGAGGAAAACTCCGAGTCGCGAAAAACGGTAAAACCCTCCTTCAGGCTGAGCTGGAACCAGTCGCGACAGGTGACCCGGTTACCACTCCAGTTGTGGAAATACTCGTGGGCAACGATAGCTTCAACGCGCTGGAAACCCAGGTCTGTCGTCGTATCCGGGCTGCACAATACGCAGGAGGTATTGAAAATATTGAGGCTCTTATTCTCCATCGCCCCCATATTAAAATCGTCTACTGCGACAATATTGAAGATATCCAGATCGTATTCCCGCCCGTAAACCTCCTCATCCCAGCGCATGGAATTTCTCAGTGAAACCATGGCGTGGTCGCACTTGCCCAGGTCTTTCTCCTCGACATAAATGCGCAGGGTAACTTCGCGCCCGCTACACGTGGTGAAGGTATCCTGAATATGCGCCAGGTCGCCTGCTACCAGGGCAAACAGATAGGCGGGCTTGGGGTAAGGGTCATGCCAGGTTGCCCGATGGCGACCGGCGCCCAGACTCGTCTGTTCAAACAGGTTGCCGTTACTCAGCAGTATCGGGTAGCTGGCCTGATCGGCATCAACGGTGACGGTAAATACCGACATCACATCCGGACGGTCCAGGTAATAGGTGATTTTACGAAAACCATGAGCTTCACACTGAGTGCAGAACATGGTGCGTGACTTGAACAGACCCTCCAGTGAAGTATTATCCTGGGGTCTGATACGCGTACGACAGGACAGGATAAACTGCTCCGGTACATCGTGAACCAGCAGTTTACCCGGCTCCGAATGGTACTCATCGCTGCTCAGTTCCACCCCATCGAGTGCTACAGACAGCAGTTCCAGTTCTTCGCCGTGCAGCGCCAGAGTGCTGCCGCAATCCACCTCACCGCTGCGCAGCATGTACAGACGCGAAGACACCAGCGCATGGTCCTCATACAGCTCGAAATGCAATTCGGTACGGTTGATAAGGTAAGCGGGAGGCTGGTAATCCTTGAGATAAACCGCTCCGGGTTGGGCATCGCGCATAATAATATTCAGTCCAGTGTCAGGGTCAGGTGGTAGCCGCCGTATTTTCGCATGTTGATCACACCATTATCAAAAATCAGGTACTGGCCCTTGATTCCCATCAGCGTACCAGCGATTGTTGGCGTTTTGTCCAGGTTGAAGGATTTCACCTTGTCCGGATATTCGAGAACGGGGTAACTTATGCGCGTTTCCTCGGCCTGCGCCAGTACCGAGATAGACTGCAGCCCGTGTTGCGCCTGCATGTGCTCAATCTCCGCGGCACAGGCAGCCATTAATTCCTGCCTGACCTGCTCCAGATCCCGGGGCTGCGCGTCCCCCTTGAGCATGGCCTGCCAGTTGGTTTTGTCGGCGATATGGTTTTTAAACACTATTTCAACCATTCCCGAGTGATGCCGCGTATCAACACGAAATATAGGCACCGCCTGGGTCGCCCCCTGGTCCATCCAGCGGGTCGGCACCTGTGTGCCCCGGGTGATACCGACCTTGAGACCGGAGGTATTGGCCAGGTAGACGATGTGATCGATCATGCAATGCTGCTCACCCCACTCAGGTTCTCGACAGGTACCCGCGGCATAGTGGCATTTTTCAGGACTGATAATACAGCTGTCACACTGGGCCAGGCGCTTGAAACAGGGATAGCAGTAGCCCTGATTGAAACTCTTATTGGTTTTACGCGCACAGTGAATGCAGTTGATCACACCCTCATAGTCCAGTTGCAGGTGCCGCCCCAGGTACTGGTTCAGGGGCACGCTGATCTCGCCCAACAACATCTGGTACTGTACGGTGTCCGCCAGGCTGGTCTTCATCTTGCGCACATTACCCGCGCCCAGTACTTCAGCCACAACTTTCTCCTATTGTTTCCAATTCAATGGCTCCGGGCCGGGATCGTCACATTGATCGCCGCCCTTGTGTCCCTTGTCGATGTATCCGACCCGCTCACCCGGCGGCAGGTGCTTCTCTCCCCAGGTAATAATGGCCTGCAGGGCGTTTTCCCGCTGCTGCGCGCTCAATATAGTGCCGTCTGGCCACTTGCCGATCTCCACTGCCTGCTTCAGGTTGCGGTAGATATCCGGCGTCATGGATTCAATCAATTGCAGGTAATCCACACCAGCCTCCTTGAGAAAAAAGACACGCGGATTATACCCGTGCCATCCCTGCACGCGCCATTGCTCTATTGGCCGTAAACGCTATCGAGGTTTGCTGAATCTGGACCAGAGATGGCCTATGCCATGAAAAAGCAGGATCGGGGCGAAAAAGCACAGCAGGAACAGCGGGCCGTTGAAATGGAAGGCAACCTCGTATTGCAGTGCGTCCGCAGCGGTGGTCTCCAGGGTATCGAACTCATCTGCGCCCCCGGACTGCGCCATGCTCACAGTAATTTCGCGCTGGATGAAGGGGCTGAGAATCTGCCTCTCCAGTGGGTCCTGCTCCAGATTGCGCCACTCCACCATGGTAATAATGGCCAGGGTGACGGCCCAGACGACACTGAAGTGAGTGGCCCTGTTATAACCCTGGCTCACAAGCGCTCCCCCGTTATCCGTGACAGGCCGCCGAACAGTCCACCGAGCACCGCACCGCACAACAGGCCGCCCAGGTGGGCCGCATTGGCAATCGCCCCGAAACCCAGCACCTCTACCAGACCCACCAGGCAGACTACCAGCCATCCCACCATGAACAACATGATTGCGGGTGCCGGTTGCAGCAACCAGCGCGGCTGCAGCAGGGGCGCGACCCAGGAGAAGCCCAGCAGCCCATAGACGACGCCCGACATCCCGCCGAAGAGCCCTGGACCGCCAAAAACGTACTGGCTGGCATTCGATACCAGCGCTATAACACCGAACAGAAGCAGCATATTCACACTTCCCATCACCCGCTCTACCCTGGAACCCAGTTCCCATAGCCACAGGCTGTTAAACACAATATGCAACCAACCGAAATGCAGGAAGGCAGGTGTAAGCAAGCGCCAGTACTGCAATCCCATGTCGCCGAAGCGCAATTGGCCCTCGGCAACGGCGAACGGCGTGAACGTAAACTCGCTAATCAGGGTAAGCGGGGCGCCGAGGTAAATCACCAGAAAGCCGCCAATACTCAATAACACCAGCAACACGGTTACCGGGGCACTGCGCCACTGCCCGCTACGCTGCGCGACAGGCCGTGTACCGGTCGCGCTGGATAATTCGATTTTGACCTCGCCCGCACGCCAGGAACGGTAAAGTGCGGCTACCTGCTGCGCCTGCTGCTCGCCACCGGGAACCTTAAGCACCTGGCGCCCGCCCTCTTCATAGATGCGATGCGCAACTCCACGCTGTCGTAACAACGCGGTCAGTGGCAGCAGGTCTTCCTCGACATCAACGCTGAGGGCCGTGATCATGTCTGCCATCAATTGACCAGTGCGTCGCCCCAGCGCAGTTTGTCCCTGCAACTGGCATAAAAACTGTGTCCCTCGGGGTGCAGCAGGGTCAGTGAGTGCGGCTTCTTACATACCATCACCGAGTCCCCGGGGCGCGCGGTCATATTGACCTGGCCGTCGCATGTTACCGGTGGGTGAATGCTGTTGCGCTCCAGGATATCAATGCGAATCTTCGAATTGCCGTCTACCACGATCGGTCGACTGCTCAGGGCATGCGGATACATGGGCACCAGCACCACCGCATCGAGGCTGGGATGCATGATGGGGCCACCGCCGGAAAGGGAGTATGCGGTAGAGCCGGTGGGCGTGGAGACAATAAGCCCGTCGGCCCGCTGGCGATAGACGAAGCTGTCATCGATAAACAATTCGAACTCTATCATCTGGGCGGATGTGCCGGAATTGACCACGACGTCGTTGAGTGCATCTGCTCGCCCTACCACGTGGTCGTCCCGGTAGACCGTTGCGTCCAGCAGGAAGCGACTTTCCGCAAAGAACCTGCCATCCAAAACATCTGGCACCTGTTGCGCGATCTGTTCAGGGGTAATGTCGGTGAGAAATCCCAGGCGACCGCGGTTGATACCCAGTACCGGGGTTCCGTACTTCGCCAGGGTGCGCGCTGCGCTGAGCAGGCTGCCATCGCCTCCCACCACGATCACCAGGTCTGCCCGCTGGCCGATGTCGTCGCGGGTAGCCAGCTCGCATTCGTGCCCGGGGGCGATTTCGTCCAGTCGGTCTTCCAGTAGCAGTTGCAAGCCACGGCCCTGCAGCAGCGGCATCAATTGCTGCAATACATCACTGATACCGCCCTGCTGGCTGCGGCCGACTAAACCTATGGTGTTAAAGGATGAACGCATCGCTATGTGGCTCTGCCCCTGGGGCTGGTAGTATATCCAAGAACCCCCAGTGTAGCGCAGTGATGTCTATTTATCCCTATCAAACCCGTGAGGTGCGAGACCTGGCCTGGGCCTGCTTCTCCCCGCCCCTGCTGGACACCCTCACGCTGCAGCCTGGCCGGGGCGACATCACCAACTGCGACCTGCCGTTAACGGACCAACGGCGAGCCTGGCTGGAATCACTGGATCGCGACGCCCAGCCCCTGCTTGAACACCTCTCACTGCAACCCTCGCGCCGCCTGGGCATATATTTTGAGCAGTTGTGGCACTTTTTTCTGGCCCAGGATCCGGAAGTGGAGTTATTGGCGCACAATCTCCCGGTGCGCGAGAATGGCCGGACTCTGGGAGAGTTTGACATCATTTATTTTTGCCGGCGACGCCAAAGCCACATCCATATGGAGCTTGCCGTCAAGTTTTACCTGGGACATTGCCCCGACATAAGGCCTGGCGAACCAGGCCAATGGCAACACTGGCTGGGGCCCAATACGCGAGATCGCCTGGATCTGAAAATCACCCACCTGTTACAACGCCAGATTCGCCTGGGTGACACCACCCCGGCCCAGGAGTTGCTGGCCGCGCTGGGGGTAAGCAATTTGCAACGCGAGATTGAAATCAAGGGTTATCTATTCAACTCTCTCGCCCATCCACTGCCTCCGCCGCCGGGATTCAACACGACCTGCCCCCTGGTTGAATGGATTGCACTGCCACACATAGAGCACAAGCTGGAAAAGACGCGGGCCTGTTCCTATGTGACGCTGCCGCGGGCTATGTGGCTTGCAGGCTTCCAGCGCAGCCGCTCTCTTAACGAAATCACCCGGCAGGACTTACCGGCATTGCTCGCGTTGCAAATGACAGAAAGTCAGCGGCCACAGCTGGTTGCAGCGCTGGATGCCGCCGGTAATGAAATGACAAGATTTTTCGTGACCAGCGAGCAGTGGCCTCACGACGTTTGATCCGGGCCCGCGCTTTCACTTCGTTGGGCACTACATTAGAATCTGACACCGTTATTACCCGCCGGGTAACAAAATCCGGCGGGCAACTCACCATGGAGACCCGACTCAATGCTGGCAGCTACCAATGAATTTTTTACCCGCGCCGCAGATTTTCTGGAGCTATCCGACAAGCTGCGCACCGTATTGCAAACCCCGAGACGCGTAGTACGCGTGGAAATCGTCACCGAGAGTGATAGCGGTGAGTTGCAGCATCACCTGGGTTTCCGGGTGCAGCACAATTCCGCGCGAGGCCCCATGAAGGGCGGGCTGCGCTTTCACCCGTCCATGGACGAAGATCATGCCTCCAGCCTGGCCAGTCTCATGACCTGGAAAACCGCGGTAGTCGATATCCCCTACGGCGGCGCCAAGGGCGGCATCAACTGCGACCCATCCAAACTCAGCAACAAAGAGCTGTATCGCATCACTACCCGCTTCGTTGAGCTGATGAAAGAAGTTATCGGCCCCAACATCGATATCCCGGCACCTGATGTCAACACCAACGCCCAGGTGATGGGCTGGATCATGGATGAGTACTCGAAATACTATGGCTTCAGCCCCGCCGTGGTCACCGGCAAACCCGTGGACCTGTTTGGCTCCCTGGGGCGCGAGGAGGCCACTGGCCGCGGGGTGATGTATGCGCTGGAAGAGTACCTCAAGAGTGATGGCAGAACCCTCGCGGACGTCTCCGTCGCCATCCAGGGTTTTGGCAATGTGGGTAGCAATGCTGCCCGGTTGATCGCTGCGCAGGGTGCGCGCATCGTCGCAGTCTCAGACATCAGCGGCGGGATTGCCAACGATAAGGGCATCGATATCCCGGCCCTATTGGATTGGATTGCACAGCACAAGGTGGTGGAAGGCTTCCCCGGTGCCGCTGCCATTTCCGGTGACGAGGTGCTGACCTATAAGGCAGATGTGCTCATACCTGCGGCAATGGAAGATGCCATCACCCTGGATAATGCGGACGCTATTCAGGCCGAGGTCATCGTGGAAGCTGCCAATGGGCCCACCACGCCCGAGGCGCACGACCGCCTGCACGCGCGAGGCGTTACCCTGATTCCCGATATCCTGGCCAACGCCGGAGGCGTCACCGTGAGTTATTTCGAGTGGAGCCAGAATATCCAGCAGTTTCGCTGGGAGCTGGAGCGCGTCAACCAGGAACTGGAGCGGGTGATGCGCAAGGCCTATGCCGATGTGGCCAAGCTGGCCGGGGATAACGGACTGGATTTACGCACCGCCGCCTTTGTGCTGGCAATCAAGCGTGTTGCCCGCGCTGCTACCTCACGCCAGAGCATCCAACACCTGCTGCCTGAATCCCTGCTGGACTAGACCAGCGCAGCTGAATTTACCGGGTATCGGGGCCACGGCCCCTTCCTGCCGTTGCAACTAACGAACGGCGGAGATGCCCACCGCTTCACGCACCTGCTGCATCAGCGGCGCACTATAAGAGCGTGCTCGCTCAGCGCCCTGGCGCAGGACACTCTCGATGTAGCCGGTGTCTGCCAACAACTGCTGGTATCGCTCGCGGGCTTCAGCCAGCTCGCCATTGACCAGTTCGAACAACTGCTTTTTTGCCTCTCCCCAGGCAATACCATTGGCAAATTCATCCCGCATGCGCTGGATCTCTGACTCCGAGGCAAAAGCCGACCACACCTGGAATACCGTGGAATCGTCCGCATCCTTGGGTTCCCCCGGCTCCAACAGATTGGTCTTTATCTTGTTGATCGCCTTGCGCAGTTGCTTCTCCCCGAGGAACAGTGGAATGGTGTTGTTGTAGCTCTTGCTCATCTTGCGGCCGTCCAGGCCCTGCAGCACCGCCACATTATCGTCGACCACCGCTTCAGGCAGGGTGAACACATCGGCAAAATTGTGATTGAAGCGCTGGGCTATATCGCGTGCCATTTCGACGTGCTGGATCTGGTCCCTGCCCACAGGTATTTTCGCGGCGTTGAACATGAGGATATCCGCCGCCATCAGCACCGGATAGCTGAATAAACCCATGGTCACCCCATAGTCCGGATCTTCGCCGGCATCCTCATTGGCCTGCACTGCCGCCTTGTAGGCGTGAGCGCGGTTCATCAGTCCCTTGGCGGCGTTACAGCACAACACCCAGGTGAGTTCGGTGATTTCCGGAACATCGGATTGACGATAGAACAGGGCCTTATCCGTATCCAGGCCCAGCGCCAACCAGGTGGCGGCGATCTCCTTGCTGGACTCGCGCACCAGTGCCGGGTCCTGGCACTTGATCAATGCGTGGTAGTCGGCCAGAAAAAAGAAGGAATCGATATCGTCATCCCTGGAGGCTGCAATCGCAGGGCGGATTGCACCCACGTAATTGCCCAGGTGGGGAGTGCCAGTGGTGGTAATGCCCGTCAATACGCGTTGTTTTGCCATGATAGTCGCTTGTCTGCAAAAAGGCGCCAATAATACTGGTAATGCCCGCGGCTGGCTATGCCGACGCCCCGGTCAGGCCTGCAAACTCTTTCAGGTATCGCGGACCCAAATGCCCCTGGCCAAATGCGCTGATATCGGGAGGCCGCACCGCGCCATTACTTACACTGTCGGCCAGTCGCAGCAGCAGTTGCGCCGCACCGAGCGCTTCCGGCAGGGGGTCACCAGGCAAACCGGGGTAGCGATATTCATCGGGATAGATTTCGCGATAAGCCAGACGATCAGGCACAACGGGAATGCACCCCGCCGCAACCGCCTCCAGCACCGCCAGTCCCTGGAACTCGTGCAGGGAGGTGGATAACACCACATCGGCACCACGCAACAGCGCATGGTAATCGCCTGCCTCCGCCAGGTAACCGCAGTGCACCAGGCGATGGGGGAAGTCACGCTGAATGTCAGCGAAGACTGTCGGCAGGTTGCGAAACTGCTGACCCACCAGGGCCAATTCGTAGTCGCACTCCTGCCTCTCCAGTTGCTGCAGGATATGCAACAAACCCTGCGCACCTTTGTCATATTCGAAGCGACCACACCAAACTATCCGCAGGGGCTTCCCCGGTGTGCCAGATGGCGTACCTGGCCATGCCGGGCTCGCCCTGGCCAGCAGGTCCAGATCTATGGCTACCGGCAGTACCGCAGACTTCTCGCGTAGCAGCGCTACCACACCCGGCGGCACTTTGTCCGGCAAGCGCCCCAGCAGGTGTTCACAACCATCGAGGAAAGATTCACGGTTATAGATGGAATTGAATAACGCGCGATCCGCGGCCAGGGCACTGTAGAGACTGACCATCTGCGCTTCCAGGAGACTGTGTTGCCGTTGCTGCCGCGGGTAGTCAAACTGGTTCTCGTGAAAATAAAGGATCGCCGGAGTCGCGCACAGGGCCGGCACCAGGCCGCGCAGTGTTGCCAGATCTACCATTGAGGTAGCCAACACCAGGTCGAAACCGCCACTCAGCACCTCGCGCTCCTGCAGCGCCCAGTACAGGGCATTGCCCCGAACCCGCCAACTGAAATGACGCGGCGGCAACTCCAGCACCTGCCATTCAATATCGGGTAACATCGCGCGCAAACCGCGTTGCCACTGCACGTGACTTTGCGCAGCATAGGCCGACAGTAGCAGGATCTTCACAGCGGTAGATCAGGTTGCGGCCAGCGCGCCATCATAGTCGTAAAAACGCTGCAGTACGCGGCAGAGATCCCAGGCATCGCGCGTCCCCGCCAACTCCCGCACGGAGTGCATGGCAAAGGTGGGGACACCAATATCCAGCGTGCGCACACCGGTCCCGCCGGCGGTGATCGGTCCGATCGTGCTGCCACAGGCCATGTCGGTGCGCACCACAAAGGATTGCACCGCAACCTCCTCTGCCGCTGCCAGCATACGGAACAGGCCGGAGGTTTCGCTGTTTGATGCGTAGCGCTGGTTGGCATTGATCTTGATAACCGGGCCGCGGTTCAGCAGCGGCCCGTGATTTTCGTCGTGCCGGTCCGCATAGTTGGGGTGTATGCCATGCGCATTGTCTGCAGAGATCATCATCGAGCGCTCGGTGAGCGCCGCGAAATTTTCACCACTGCCCGCCAGTCGTTGCAACACCGAGCGCAGCAGCGGCCCCTGGGCCCCGGCAGCGGACAAACTGCCAACCTCTTCATGATCGTTACAGACCAGCAACGCACTCTGCTCCCCGGCGCTGCCCAGCAGTGCCTGCAGTCCGGTATAACAACTGAGCAGGTTATCCAGTCGGGCGCTGGCCAGGAACTCCTGTTTCAAACCTATCACAGCGGCCCCCTGGGTATCATAAAACCCCAGTTCGTAGTCCAACACCCTGGCCACTGCGCAATCCGGATGTTCCTGCAACAGCCGGGCTTTCAGCAGCTCTCGAAATTCCGGCTTTTCACCAGTCTCCACCTGGCACAACAGAGGCAATATATCCTTCTGCCGATTAATACTGCGGCTTTCATTGGCTTCGCGGTCCAGGTGGATGGCAAGGCTGGGAATAATGGCGATGGCTTCGCGAAAATCAACCAGCGCGGTGCGCAGCTGTCCCTCTTCACACTGAAAGCTGACACGCCCCGCAAGCGACAGATCTCGATCGAACCAGGGGTTGAGCAAGGCACCACCATAGACTTCGACGCCCAACTGGAAATAGCCCTGGCTATGTCTCTCCGGAACGGGTTTCACCATCAGGCAGGGACTGTCGGTATGCGCGCCTACCATACGCACACCCTGCTCCACCCCGGCTTTAGTGCCTACCACAAACGCCACAATAGAACTGCCGTTACGCACCACGTAATGCTTTGCGCCCGTCTCCAGTTGCCAGGGCGCGTCCTCTGCCAACCGGGTAAAGCCGCCTGCATCCAGGCGCCGTGAAATTTCCGCCACCGCATGAAACGGCGTGGTGGCGCTATCGAGGAAGTCGCATAATTGCTGTGTAAATTGCTGTTGCTGGGAACTCATGATGCCTGGACCTCTGTGTCCTCGTTACCGTTTACTGGTGCGGCCTGTGACTGCGCGCGCCTACTCGACAAATTTTATCCTGCCAAACTCCTGCGCAAGATTTCAATACAACCATAACAGGTATAGCACCGCGGCCAGCACCACCCGGTAGTAAACGAATGGCATCAGACCGATGCGATCCAGTAGACGCAGAAACAACGCTATACAAAGATAAGCTGTTATGCCGGCCACTACAGTGCCCAGTGCCAGGGTCCACCAATCCACGGGCAGCTTCGCCTCCAGCAGTTGCCAGAACTTCAGTGCGCCAGCGCTGCCGATAATGGGGATAGACAACAGGAACGAAAAACGCGCAGCCCCCTGCCGGTCCATACCCAGCAGCAGAGCGGCGGTAATGGTGACACCCGAGCGCGATACGCCAGGAACCGGCGCCATCGCCTGGGCCAGGCCAATCAGCAGCGCCAGAGGCAGCGTCAGGGCCCTGCCTTTCCCTGCGGCCGCACCATAGCGCTGGGCCACTCCCAGGAAAATACCGAATACCAGGGTGGTGGTGGCAAGAACCGGCAGCGTACGCAAATGGTTTTCGATGAAATCCCCGGCCGCCAGGCCAACCAGACCGGCAGGTATCGTAGCCAGGCCCAGATACCACACCAGGCGACTATCAGCGGTGACTGCTCCCCCACACAGGGAGCGCACCCAGTCATTCGCCATCTGTGCAAGTTCTTTGCGGTAATACCACAATACCGCGGACAGGGTACCGACGTGGACCGCGACATCGAATGCCAGGCCCTGGTCAGGCCAGCCCAGGACCAATGACGGCAACACCAGGTGAGCTGAGCTGGAGATGGGCAAAAACTCCGTCAGGCCTTGTAACAGTGCCAGCAGCAGTGCCTGGTACCATTCGATCAAGACGGCTTCCCCTGTTGCGCCAGCTTTTTCCAGCTGATTTCATCGCGCACATACACCGGCTGCACCTGGGCGGCACTCTGAACTTCGCCACGCCGTAGCATCTCCAACGCTATCGGTACCAGGTCTCGCGCCTCGGGTACGATGGCCGGCAAACTGGTGCGCAAGGCAGCAGCCAGTTCCGGGGGAAATTCGGATATAAATTGACATCCGCTGCCCAACGCCTGGACGGCATCGTTGCTACCATCTAAATACAGGGCACCGGGGGCACAAGCCACCGGACCCCACTGCAGGTTTGGGATACCATCCGCAAAGTCGTAGAGCGCCGCATAGATTTCGTTAATCCGCGCGTCCAGGGTGCTAAGCACCGGCGCATCACTGTCGATAGCACCGAGGCGCAGGGCCGTCGCGGCCTGGCAGGCAAGGGTGGAAACGGGTATGGCTGGCAGGCTGTTGGCAAAAGCCAGTCCTTGCACCGCGCTGGCGGCGATGCGCAGGCCGGTAAAGGAACCTGGACCGCAACCATAGGCAATCGCCTCGATACCCTGCTCAAGCAGTTTACCGTGGGGCAACAGTTCACTAAGCATGCCGAACAATCGCTGACTGTGCTCGCGGGGTGCCAGCTCATGACATTGCTGGTACTGCCCGTCGCGATAAACGGCGACAGAGCAGGCATCAGTCGCTGTTTCAATTGCCAGAATGGCGGTCATAAGCTGCTATTTCCTTGCGGAAGCGGTAAGTTGGAATGTTAGACTGGCATTATCACACAGCGAGGTGCTGCTGGGCACTACTGCAGCCGGATACTGTCCTATGAAGACACAACACGGGGTAACGGGTTTAATCCTGGCGGGTGGCGCGGGGCGCCGGGTTGGTGGACGCGACAAGGGCTTGATTCCGTGGCGCGGCAAGCCACTGGTGGAGCATGTGCTGCAAGCTCTGGAGTACCAGATGGATAAGGTGGACACGCTGATAATCAGCTGCAATCGCAACCTGGACGAGTATCAGAAATATAATACGCTACTGGTGAGTGATGGGCGCGAGGGCTTCCAGGGACCACTTGCAGGCATAGAGGCGGCCAAACCCCACGTACACACTGAATTCCTGTTGCTTGCGGCATGCGATATGCCGCTATTACCGCGCGACCTGGTGGCGCGTCTGCGGCAGCCATTGATCGAGTCCCACAGCGCCATAGACATAAGCTTTGCACACGATGGCGAAAGGGAGCAGTACCTCTGCGCACTGCTGCGCAGCACATGCCTGCAGGGACTGGGTGCTTACCTGGCCGAGGGAGAGCGGGCTGTGCGTCACTGGTATGCCCGGCACTCGTGTGCGACTGTGAATTTTTCCGACCAGCCCGGAGCATTTCGCAACTACAATCATATCGACACCTGTTGACGCGAGCACGAAAAAGCCCGCGGCAATCACTTGCGGCGGGCTTTCAGGTAGCGTGGCCGGGACTACTTCTTTTTTGCCCTGGCTTTGTTTCGAGCTTTCGCTTTTGGCGCGGCTTTTTTCCTCACGGCTGTCTTTCTGACTGCTTTCTTTGCCGCAGCCTTTGCCTTGGGAGCTGCTTTCTTCTTTGCCGGGGCTTTGGCTTTGGCCGCTGCCTTAGGCTTGGACTTTGACTTGACCAGCGCGGCCTTGCCCTTCGCGCGGGATTCCAGCTTCCTGGCGATGGACCTGGCCTTCGCTTCAGCTTTCTTTTCCGCAGCCTTGGCCCTGGCGACGGCTTTCTTTTCCGCATCGCGCAATTGTTTGGACAATCTCTTCTCTAGCGCAACCAATTTCTTGGCGTCAGCGGAAGCGCGGGACTTCATCCATTTCTCGGCGTGCTTTGCCAGGGCGCGTGCCTTGTCCATTTCCGCTTTTGCCGCAAGTTCCGCTTTCCTGGCCATTATCTGCTCTTTGGCAGCCAACTGCTTGGCCTTCAGTTTGGCCTTGTCCGACAACGCGCTGACCTGCTTGCCCGATTCAGCCATTTTCGTCCGCAACTGCTTGAGCTTGGCGGAACCGCTGGCGGCCGCTTTGGCTAAAGCAGGTGAACGCACAGCTTTTTTAGCCTTGGCTTTACGTGCAACAGGCTTCTTTGCAGCCGCCTTGCGCGGAGCTTTCTTAACGGCCGCCCGCTTTTTCGCAGGCGCTTTTTTTGCCACAGCCTTTTTTGCCTTTGTCTTTCTTGTGGTCGATGCGGCGCGTTTTGCTGCCGGTTTTTTCTTAGCGGTTGCCATTACGTAGTTCTCCACGGTTATGTGCTGTTTGATGCGAGTTCGAAAATAGCAACAAAATTATTTTTAAACAATAGCTGACCGAGACGTAAAACCCTTGGAAATACGAGATATTTATTCACATTCTACAGTCCAACAAAGCGACAATGTTATTTCTTATATAGGCTGAAACGCTAAAGGCGCTATAAATATAGTGTTATTTGCGACCGCTTGGAGATATTTCCTGCGCGCTCAGCGCGATTGCAGGGAATTAAGCAGGTGTTTTGCACACGGAAATATTTTTGTGAATTTGTTTGATCTATCACAAAATCAAAGGTTCTGTGCTTATTCGCAGGAGCGACAGCCCGATTTGATGAGCGGGTGACAATAAAAAAGGAGAGCCAGGCTCTCCTTTTGGTTGATGCCCCACGCGCCTAACCCAGCGCGACGAACACCTTGTCGCGTATATCGTCGACCGAGCCCACCCCTTCTACGCGGTGATAGGCTGGCGCATCATCGCCGCCCATGCTCTGGTAGAAATCAATCAGCGGACTGGTTTGCGAATGATAAATTTCCAGGCGCTTGCGCACCGTGTCTTCCTGATCATCGTCGCGCTGCACCAGGGGCTCACCGGTATCATCATCCACTCCTTCGCGTTGCGGCGGATTGTGCTGCACGTGGTAGATACGCCCGGAACCGGGGTGCACTCTGCGGCCGCTTAAACGCGCCACGATCTCATTGTCTGCAACCGCAATCTCCACCACATGATCTATGGTAACGCCGGCATCTACCATCGCCTCCGCCTGGGGAATAGTGCGGGGAAAACCGTCAAACAGGAAACCATTGCCGCAATCATCCTGCGCAATACGTTCCTTGACCAGACCGATGATAATGTCATCTGACACCAGGCCCCCCGCATCCATCACGGCCTTGGCCTTGATGCCAAGCTCTGTCTGGGCTTTTACCGCCGCCCGCAGCATGTCACCAGTGGAAATCTGCGGAATGCCAAACTTTTCTGTAATGAACTGCGCCTGTGTACCTTTACCTGCGC
>Ga0316194_10000307_pt1 | contig 30097 bp, 25 predicted proteins | sample CroRivsedime1_MG_FD_204936 | JGI IMG/M metagenome (GOLD analysis project Ga0316194, IMG submission 204936) | Coastal sediment microbial communities from Maine, United States - Cross River sediment 1 | ecosystem: Environmental > Aquatic > Marine > Coastal > Sediment | place: USA: Maine...
GGCTGACACGCCGCACCTGCCAGCCGGAGCTGTTGCTGAGGCTGTCGGCGATGGTGGGTGCCGCATCGGCGCACACGGCGATGGCGCGGGTTGGCCCGCCCTCGCGCATTGCCTGTTCTAGCTGGGGCTTCAGTTGGCCCACGAACTGCTGTACCAGTGCTCGGGCTTCCTGCTGCAGCTGTTCCTGTTGCGTGGCCCCCAGTGCATAGGCGCTGCAGAGCAAGAGTAACGCCGGTAAAACTCTGACCATATTCGGTACACCTCGCCGGTGGCATATTGATACCCCCATGATAACCCGGCGGGTGTGGTATGCGTGCCGGGATTATATTGATGCAGCGCAATAAAAGGCCAGCACCTGGCTTGCAGGCTAGCCTATACTATAGGGATGAACAGCAAATTTTTAGTGCGCACTGTTTATCCGGTTCTGTTGTTACTGGCCGCCGCGCTGTGCAGCGCAGTGACGCGTGCTGACGCCTGGATAATCGATGTGGAAGGTGCTATTGGCCCGGCGACAGCGGATCATATGATCCGCGGGCTGGAGCAGGCGCAGGCTGCGGGTGCCGAGCTGGTCGTGCTGCGCATTGATACGCCCGGCGGACTGGACAGTTCCATGCGCGAGATGATCAAGTCGGTGCTGGCTGCCAATGTCCCGGTGCTGGGTTATGTCTTCCCCTCGGGTGCCCGGGCCGCCAGCGCGGGCACCTACCTGCTGTATGCCACGCATATCGCAGCCATGGCGCCTGGCACCAACCTGGGCGCCGCCACGCCGGTGCAAATGGGCTCTCCTGGATTGCCCACGCCGGGCAAGCCGGCGGGCGAGGAGGAGGGCGCCGCTGACGCCCAGACACCGATGGAGCGCAAAATCGTCAACGATGCCATCGCCTATATCGAGAGCCTGGCGCAGTTGCGCGGGCGCAATATCGAATGGGCGCGCAAAGCCGTGCGCGAGGGCGCCAGCCTGTCTGCGGAAGACGCACTGCAGGCCGATGTTATTGACCTGATCGCGAGTTCGCCGCAGGACCTGTTGGATCAGGCCGATGGCCTCACTGTCACGATGGGTGGCAATGAGCAGCAATTGCGCAGCGCGCAGCTTGCCTTATACCAGCACCCGGTGGACTGGCGCAGCCAATTCCTCGCGGTTATCACCAATCCCAATATTGCCTATGTGCTGATGCTGGTTGGTATATACGGCCTGATAATTGAATTCTATAACCCCGGCTTCGGCCTGCCCGGGGTGCTCGGCGCGACCTGCCTGTTACTGGCCTTATATGCCTTCCAGGTGCTGCCCATAAGCTACGCCGGCCTGGGTTTGATTCTGCTGGGTATCGGGTTGATGACGGCGGAGGCCTTCGCTCCCAGCTTCGGCATCCTGGGGCTGGGGGGGATAGTCGCATTTATCGTCGGATCTATCATGTTGATGGACACGGACCTGCCCGGCTACCAGATAGCGATGCCCATGATTGCCGCGTTCGCCGCGTTCAGCGCGGGCATACTGGTGTTTGCCATGGGCATGATTGTGCGGGCCAGACGCCGCGCTGTGGTGACGGGATTGGATCATCTGTTTGGTGCCGCCGCCGTGGTGGAATCAGTGGAAGGCGGGGTGGCCTGGGTGCGCCTGGATGGCGAGTTGTGGGAGGCGTGCTGCGAGCAAAAACTGCTGCCCGATGACAAGGTCACGGTAACGGCAATCAACGACCTCATAGTACAAGTGAAGAAAGACAACCTGGGAGCATAGCAATGTTTGACCTGGAGTATTTTGGTGCAGTAATTCTGGTTCTGCTGATCGTTCTGGCAGTATCCACATTCCGTGTATTGCGAGAGTATGAGCGTGGCGTGATCTTCATGCTGGGGCGGTTTTACAAGGTGAAAGGCCCCGGGCTGATCATTGTCATCCCGGTACTGCAACAGATGGTGCGTGTGGATTTGCGCACCGTGGTAATGGATGTGCCCACCCAGGATGTGATATCGCGGGACAATGTCTCGGTGCAGGTCAATGCGGTGATCTACTTCCGCGTGATCGACCCGGAGCGGGCCATTATCCAGGTGGAAAATTTCCTCGAGGCCACCAGCCAGTTATCCCAGACCACCCTGCGATCGGTGCTGGGCCAGCATGAGCTGGACGATATGCTGGCGGAGCGCGAACAGCTTAACGCCGATGTGCAGAAGATCCTGGACAAGCAGACATCCGCCTGGGGTATCAAGGTGGCGAACGTGGAAATCAAGCATGTGGACCTCAATGAAACCATGGTGCGTGCCCTGGCCAAGCAGGCCGAGGCGGAGCGGGAGCGGCGCGCCAAGGTGATTCATGCCATGGGCGAGGCAGAGGCGGCAGAAAAGCTGGCGGAGGCGGCCCATGTGCTGTCGGCACAGGACCAGGCTATCCAGTTGCGCTACCTGCAGACGCTGGTGGAGATTGCCGGTGACAAGAGCTCGACCATCGTATTCCCGATACCGGTTGATCTGATGAAAAAATTACAATCCTGATTTTGGGGTCGCGGGGCCATCGGGACAGTGGATTGAGGGAATAACCAATGGGGATGTTTGAACGCTACCTGAGTCTGTGGGTGGGCTTGTGTATCGTAATCGGCGTGCTGCTGGGAAATGTGGTGCCGGGTGCGTTCCAGTGGGTTGCCGGCTTGGAGTTCGCCCATGTGAACCTGGTGGTGGCGCTGTTTATCTGGATCATGATCTACCCGATGATGGTGCAGATCGACTTTTCCGCGGTGAAAAATGTAGGTCGCAGACCGGTGGGGCTGGTACTCACCCTGGTCGTCAACTGGCTGATCAAACCCTTTACCATGGCCGCCCTGGGCTGGCTGTTCTTTCGGGTCATTTTTGCCGACATGGTAGACCCGCAGTCCGCTTCCGAATATATCGCGGGTATGATTTTGCTGGGGGTGGCCCCCTGTACCGCCATGGTTTTCGTGTGGAGCCAGATGACCAGGGGCGATCCGAATTACACGCTGGTGCAGGTTTCGGTAAACGACATCATCATGGTATTCGCCTTTGCCCCGATAGCGGCATTTTTGCTGGGTGTCAGCGACATCCACGTTCCCTGGGAAACCCTGCTGTTGTCGGTGGTGCTGTATGTCGTGCTGCCCCTGCTGGCGGGTGCTTATACCCGGCACCGGTTAGAGGGCAGTGGTGACGGTCGGGGCCTGGAAGCTTTCGTGCAACGGTTAAAGCCCTGGTCCGTGATTGGCCTGTTGGCCACGGTGGTATTGTTGTTTGGCTTCCAGGCGCAGAAGATCATCAGCCAGCCCCAGACTATTGTGCTGATAGCGATCCCGTTGCTAATACAAACTTACGGTATTTTCGCGATCGCCTATACCGCGGCACGCTCGCTGAAGCTGCCGCACAATATAGCGGCGCCGGCCTGCATGATAGGCACCTCGAACTTTTTCGAGCTGGCGGTTGCGGTGGCTATTTCCCTGTTCGGTCTTAACTCGGGCGCGGCGCTGGCCACGGTGGTGGGCGTATTGGTTGAGGTGCCGGTGATGCTGTCGCTGGTGGCGTTTGCCAACCGCACCCGACACTGGTTCCCGTCCTAGCGCTACAGGATATCCTGCAACAGGGCGCGTCGGCATATCGGTAACCGCCCACGGCACAAAACAGCCGGCGTAATATGACTGATAAATTGCACCAGTGAAAGTTGCCTGCGCTGAATTTCCCCCTGATGCCTAGTCATTTGCTGATAAGGACAAGATAATCCAGTCGTATCGATACTTGAGGCAGCGAGACAGATGTTTAACTGGAAATATTTTGGCAAGGTTCATGCAGCGCTGTACAAGCTCAGCGGCGGGCGCTTTGGTAATCGCATGGGCTGGATTGATGTGGTGTTGGTGGATACCGTGGGGCGCAAGACCGGCAAAAAACGCACGGTACCCATTGCCTGTTATCCCTACCGCGACTCGGTGGCGGTATCCGCCTCTAACAGCGGTCAGGAGCGCCACCCGGCCTGGTATCTCAATATGCAGGCCACACCCGAGGTGACGGTGCAACTGGGGCGGGATCGCTTCCAGGCGCTGGCCGAGGAAGTGCCGGAAGAGGATAGGGACGCACTGTGGAAAACCGTGGTGGAGATCAATAAACACCAGGGTGAGTATCTGGAAAAAGTCAGTCGTCGCATTCCCCTGATGTGGTTTCGCCGGGTTTAGTCCTGCGCACCCTCTTCGGGCAGTGACGCGACCGGGGTCTGTGCACTGCCAAACCACTGGCGCATCTTGTCGGCAGTTTTATTGCGTACGTCATCGTTGATGTAGGTTGCCACGGCTGCCACCGCAAGCGCCAGTACACCCAGGTCATCCGCGAAGCCTACGGCAGGCGTCAGGTCGGCGATGGCATCCAGGGGCACGATAAAGTAGCCAAGGGCGGCGGCGATGGTGGCTTTGGCCCAGGCCGGGGCTTTTTCTTCCTGCGCGGCGTAGTACAGCAGCAGCGCCTTTTCTACCACCTCGCGTCCCGCCAGCAGCGCGTACTTTTTCAACTTTTCCCAGAAGCCGGTTTCCGAAAACGCCTCTTCGTATTCGTTGTGCTCAGTCATATTCACCTATCCAAAAAGCCACGGTTTGATTTCATCCCGGTTGTGCACCACGATCTGCTGCGCGGTGGGATCCTGCAGTTCCTCCTCCAGGTCCACGTGCAGCAGCTTCAGTGCATAGGGTACCAGTTTGCCTCTGGTAGTAATTTCCAGCGCGCCCTGTTCCATGCCATAGTCCACCTCTACAACGTCCTGCTGGGCCCGGTTGAGGCGCGGGTGGGGGACGATGCGGATGGTGACGCTGGTATTCCAGTCATGGTCCTGTGCCATGCCGTGGGGCGACTCGTCCATGATCTCGGGTATGTCGCGAAAGCGGCTGAGTACAAAATCGCGGTATCCCTGGTTTTTTTCGCACCAGGCGCGCACATGCCAACGCAGGCCCGTATACACCAGGGTGTGGGGGACGATAATGCGACCCTCGCGGTCCGGATTGCTGAGGGATACGTAGTCCACTTCCAGGCGCTTTTGTTGCCTTGCCGCCTGCATGATGGGCCGCAGTACGTCCGGTTTTACATCTCTCACCGGCACTGACAGCACTTCCACGTTGGCCACGTTCAGCGCCAGGGACTCGAACATATTGGACAGCTCGTTGTTGCGTGCCATCAGGTGCAGGTACTCGTCTGCCAGTCCCAGGGTGACCCGGGGGGCGAATTCCGGTGTTGGCTTGTATCCCTTGAGATACTTGTCGTAAACCAGGTTGTCGGGTCCCACCTCACGCAGGTAGTTGTTGATGTCCTTGCTGGCCTGTTGCCGGCCGATACCGAAGGTGTCGCACAAGTGCCTCGTGGTGAGGCGGCCCTCCCACAGCGCGATGGTCTCGATAAAGCGGTACCGCAACAGCAGGTCCCAGCGAAATGGCCATGAGGTATTTGATGTAGGCATTGGCGCCCATGGTATCCACTAAGTCGCGAGGCGCAAAGAACAAGTTGCGGGCGGGCATAAAAAATTCATCACACATGTAGTGGGGTTGCCGGGCAGATTTGAGAAGCAATCTGTTTCTGGGTTTGGTTTCAGGCAGCGGTGCCGGGCGAAAACAGATTTTCCAGTCCGGGACCGCCTGGCACCTCAGAACAATGCAGACCGCCTGGCAGTTCTGAACAATGCGCGCTGCTAACGTGTGAAGAACCATAAAAAAAGCCCCGGGGAGGGGCATAAAATCCATCGATGGACCTGGAATAGAGTGGCCGCCTTCCCTGGCTGGCCTTGAACTGTTACACGATGAGATTGACGATGGCGACCAGGCCAAAAAGGAAAGCCAGGGTGAAAACCAGTCCCGCGATGATGAACTGCAAGGGCTTGCCCCGGGTGAAGTCGCGCACCTTCTTGTCCTTGGACTGCACGCCAAAGCCCGCCGCGAAGACGCTGCCCATCACCTGCAGCAGGGTCAGGTCCTCAGACTCATGGGCCTCGGTGACTGTCTCCCTTTGCGGGATGGCCTCTGCCATGTGCGGATACCTCCTGTCACTGTTGCAATCATTGTGTTCTCCCTTGGTAATGCAGATGCCATGCCAACAGCTTTGTTATAGTGGAAAAATTATAAACTATTGAAAAATAGAGGAATATTTATCTAGCTGGCAGGGATCCCCGGGTGGGGTCAGATGGCGGGAGTCACCCCTTGCCAGTTCTGGCGGGCGCTTATGCCATATCTGGCGATTTCCAGCCTGGCACAACGGGTATACATGCCGCCCGCCGGGCCTATAATTACCGGTCGTTATATCGCTCATGCAACATAGGCTCACCGTACTTTTGCACCTGTTATCACTGACAACCCTGAGTGAACTGTTCCGCCTGTCCCTGCCCATGGTGGTATCCCAGGGCAGTTTTGCGGTTATGGTGATCACCTACGCCAACCCGCTGGCGCCGGCTGGGGACATGTTTTAACCTGCAGGGCAGCAATCACGGCGGGGCAGGGTAATGAGCATCAGTAAAATCATGGGGACTTACCGCGTCGCCTCGCGGTTCAGACCGGTGCAGGCCCACCGCGCGTGGCTGCTGTGTTGCCTGATTGCCTCGCTGTATGGCGCAAGCGCGGTAGCGGTTGAGTCACAACCCTGCTCCCGCATCGAGCCCCTGAAACGTCCCTTCTTTGGCGACTTACACGTGCACACCCGCTACTCCCTCGACGCCAGTACCCAGGGGACGCGCACTTCACCTGCCCAGGCTTACCGTTTCGCTCGTGGGGAGCAACTCCCCATCCAGCCCTGGACCGAAGATGGCCGGGCACTGCGCTCTCTGCAGCTGCGCCGCCCTCTTGATTTTGCCATGGTATCGGACCACGCGGAGCTGATCGGCGAAGTGCACATGTGTAACCAGCCAGGGGTGGAAGGCTTCGACTCCTGGCAGTGCCGGGTCTACCGCAAATGGCCGCGGGTCGCCTATTACATGTTCAACTTTATGGCCACCATTCAGCATTCTCACCTGGGTATGTGCGGCGAGCAGGGGGAGCGTTGCCTGACGGCGGCGCTGGCGCCCTGGCAGGAAATGCAGGAGGCCGCTGAGGCGTCCTACGATCGCAGTACCGAGTGCAGCTTTACCACATTCGTGGGTTACGAGTGGACTGGAATGAGCGGTTATACGGGCGGTAACCTGCATCGCAACGTGGTGTTTCGCAATGCCACAGTGCCGCGTTTGCCCGCAAGCTTTATCGATGAGCCCACGGCGCCGCGACTTTGGGACAGCCTGGACAGGCACTGTAATCAGGCGGGCGAAGGCTGTGACTCCCTGGTGATTCCCCACAACTCCAATCTCAGTGCGGGCTTTATGTTCAGTGGCGCCCTGGATAACGGCGATGCCATGACGCCGCAGTATGCGCAAACGCGACAGCGCCACGAGCCCCTGGTAGAGATCGTGCAGCACAAGGGCGCTTCGGAGTGTTATTTCGAGCAGGGCGTGACCGAGGACGAGCTGTGTGCCTTTGAGCAATTACCGGTGGACAATATAGCGGGTTTGAATGACCCGCCCAGACCGGATACCGGATTCATCCGCGAGGTGCTGGGCGATGGCCTGCAACTGCAGCGGCAACTCGGGGTGAACCCCTATAAGTTTGGCGTTATTGCCAGCACCGATACCCACCTCGGTACGCCGGGTGCAGCAGAAGAAGACCGGTTTTTGGGGCACGGCGGCGCTGGTGTGCCGGCCCGGGATGCAGTGCCCCCCGGACTGCCCGATGCCTTATATTACAATCCCGGCGGTCTGGCGGTGGTGTGGGCACAGCAGAATAACCGGGGTGCCCTGTTCGCGGCCCTGCGCAGCAAGGAGACCTATGCCACCAGCGGGCCACGCATTGTCAGTCGTTTTTTCGGCGGCTGGAATTTCGATGCGCAGCTGTGCGCGGCACCGCAACGCATTGCCATGGCCTATGCCAGCGGTGTACCCATGGGGGGGGATCTCCCCGCCGCCAGTGGTGACAAAGGGCCCAGCTTCCTGGTAGTTGCCGCGCAGGACAATGGCACCCTGGACAGTCCCGGCACGCCCCTGCAGCGTATTCAGATTATCAAAGGTTGGATCGATGATAGTGGCGAGCGCCGCGAGCGCGTGTTTGATGTGGCCGGTGATGCCAACAATGGCGCCACGGTGGACACGTCGAGTTGCCAGACCAGCGGCGCGGGCTTTGCCCAATTGTGTGCCGTGTGGGCAGATGAAGAGTTCAACCCCGAGCAGCACGCCTACTACTACTCCCGCGTCATCGAGAACCCTACCTGTCGCTGGAGCCAGCGCATGTGTGCCGCCGCAGCGGTGAATTGCAGCGACCCGGCTTCTATTGGCGAGGGCTTCGAGGCGTGTTGCGAGGACACACATCGCCCGGTGATCCAGGAGCGGGCCTGGTCTTCGGCGATCTGGTATACACCCGATGCGGCGGACGGGACCGCGTCAGACCGTTAATAGAGCTGTGCGGAAAACCGCGGATGTTCACAGCGTGAGAAGTTTGCGCAGCAGGCCGTCTTTGCCCCGGTTCTGGGCCCGGGCAAACAGCAGTTCAGCCAGTTGTGTCTCGATCTGCTCTGCGACTTCAGCGCGAATGCTCTTCTGCTGCTTCGGGGTGGGGGTTCGGCCCTTGTATTGGCTCAGGTCAACGGGTTCGCCGAACCCCACATAGCAGCGCTGGGGTTTCGGAAAGGGTGTGCCCAGAGCGCCCAGTGGCAAGGGCGGCATGATGTCGCTGCGAAAGTCATCCGTAATCAGGCCAAGTCTTTTCAGTATTTTACCCGGGGCTGAGTCCGGCAGGTCGCGGCCCTCGATGTAGTGGCTGTAGAACTCGTCCGGGCCAACAGAGCCAAAGGGCATAATGGTGTAACCATGCTTGGCTGCCAGTTTGACAAAGCCGTAGCGCTCCTTCCATTTCAGTTCATACAGTTCACTGGTCGGTTTGACCGCTTCCTGTGCGCCGCCGGGAAATACGATTAGATCCCGGCCGTCCTTCATCAGTGCGCTGCACACCTCGGGATGACCCATTACCGCGCCGGTTTTCAGGATGCGCTCGCCGATTGCAGGGGAGGAGAACAGGAATTTGTCTCCCAGTCCGCGCACGAAGCGACCCAGTTCCTTGTTGAACACCGGCCCCAGCACCCAGCCGTCCAGGGCGAACAGGGAATGGTTGCCCACAAACAGGCAGGGCTGCTCCGGGATGTTATCGGCGCCAATAATCAGCGGGTTGAACAGGCGTTTGACTATCCGGTAAGGCAGCTCCAGCTCCAGGCCACTGGGAGTGGGCACCGCAAGGGCGGTTGCAATGTGATGGGCCAGGGCCTCTTTGTCATCAAGGGGGGCATTATCTTTGTCAAACAGTGACATTGGGCGCTCTGATAGTTGTTGTAAGTGGACGCGCGATTATAGCGAGTTGCGTTGCATTGAGTAACCCTGCGCAGTGCGTGGAACAACCGGCGCAGGTCTCGTGTATAATTTCCGGCCTCCAATCATACGCGACGGAAGTATCTACCTCATGACCTACACCGGCTTGCAGCTACGCTCACTTGTTAGAGACGACAATACCCTGGAATTATCGTTACAGGAGGTGGAATTTCCAGCGCCTGCAGCCGATGAGGTCCTGGTACAAGTGGAGGCAACTCCGATTAATCCATCTGACCTGGCGCTACTGCTGGCCCCCGCAGACATGTCTACCGCACGATTTTCCGGTAGCGCGGAGCAGCCGATCATGACGGCGGATATAGCAGCGGGAATGGCGGAGTATGTAGCGGGCAGGGTGGGGCAATCCCTGCCGGTGGGTAACGAGGGTGCGGGTACCGTGGTAGCCGCGGGTTCCAGCGACGCGGCCCAGGCGCTGCTGGGAAAAACCGTGGGCATGGTGGGTGGCGAGATGTACGCACAGTATCGCTGTGTCAAGGTCTTCCAGTGTATCGAGTTGCAGGCGGGAACCAGCGCGGAGGAAGGCGCCTCCTGTTTCGTCAATCCGATGACCGCACTGGGTATGGTAGCCACCATGCGCGCTGAAGACCACACAGCCCTGGTCCACACGGCGGCGGCCTCCAACCTGGGACAAATGTTGAACAAGGTCTGTATTGCCGATGGCATCGACCTGGTGAATATCGTGCGCAAAACAGAACAGGAAAACATTCTGCGCGATATCGGCGCCAAATACGTGGTCAATTCGTCGTCTGAGAGTTTTCACAGTGATCTTACCGAAGCCCTGGCGACGACTGGAGCAACCCTGGCCTTTGACGCGACCGGCGGCGGTGAATTGGCTAATTCGATACTGGCTTGCATGGAGGCTGCGGCAGTAAGGGGTATGGAGGAATACAATCGCTATGGATCCGACGTGTACAAGCAGGTCTATATTTATGGCGGACTGGATCGCGGCCCAACCCTGCTCAAGCGTAATTTTGGCTTCAGCTGGGGGCTGGGAGGCTGGTTGCTGACGCCATTTTTGCAGCGTGCCGGCATGGAAACGGTAATGGCGATGCGTGCCCGGGTGGCAGCCGAGATCAAGACAAGCTTTGCCAGCCACTACACGCAACGCATATCCCTGGCGCAGGTGTTGTCACCCGAGGCGATGAAGGTCTACGCCAAACAGGCTACCGGGGAAAAATGCCTGATCAAGCCCCAGGCCATGCCCTGACTTCGGGGAGCGCTAACGCCCCCGTTCATCGCTTTTGTTGACTCAGGACAATTTATTTTCCGACGGGTCGGGTATGTTGCCTCAATAACGAGAAGCATTGTCGGGACAGTGTATGGCAGCTTATGCAATAGTTGACCTGGAAGTTTTCGATATTGAGCTCTATCTGCGCTATTCCCTGGCGATGCGGCCCCTGTTGGAAGCTGCGGGTGCGCGCTATCTCGCGCGCGGCGGCGAATTTCTTGTCCTGGAAGGGGATTACCAGCCCAGCCGCCTGATTCTGGTGGAATTCCCGTCACTTGCCCGCATGGAGTCCTTTTTCGAGAGCGAATCCTACCAGGCTTTGGAAATACAGCGCCGTGAGTGTAGCAAGGCGAACATTCTGGGAGTTGCAGGACTCTAGGGCACAAGACTGATTCTGATCAATACTGTAAGCACCGATTACAACTATAGTTGTCGGGCTGACATTTGATGATTGCAGGATTTAGTCCATGGATAAAACAGGCACCCTCACCATCGACGGCAACCAGGCCGCCGCGACCATAGCGCATCTTACCAATGAAGTGATCGCTATTTACCCGATCACACCCTCGAGCAATATGGGTGAATTCGCCGATGAATGGTCGGCCGCTGGTAAAACCAACCTCTGGGGTGCCATACCCAGGGTGGTGGAGATGCAAAGCGAGGCGGGGGCCGCGGGTGCAATCCACGGCGCGCTGCAGGCGGGGGCTTTGTCCACCACGTTTACCGCTTCCCAGGGCTTGTTGCTGATGATTCCCAGCATGTACAAGATCGCCGGCGAGCTCACCCCCACCGTATTCCATATAGCCGCGCGCTCACTGGCCTGCCAGGGTTTATCCATCTTCGGCGACCACTCGGATGTCATGGCCACCCGACAGACCGGCTACGGCATGCTCAGCTCCAACTGTCCCCAGGAGGTGATGGACCTGGCGCTGATCGCCCAGAGTGCCACCTTGCAAAGCCGGGTGCCTTTCCTGCATTTTTTCGACGGCTTCCGCACTTCCCACGAGGTTGCCAAACTCGTGGAAGTAAGCCCAGAGGTGGTGCGCGAGATGATTGACGATACCTGGGTGGAGGCCCATCGCCAGCGCGCGCTGTCACCGGCACATCCGGTATTGCGCGGCAGTTCCCAGAATCCCGACGTTTATTTCCAGGCGCGGGAAACTGTCAACCCTTACTACAGCGAACTGCCCGCGCTGGTGCAGGGCGCCATGGATCGTTTCGCGCAGCTGACGGGTAGGCAGTATCAGCTGTTCGAATACGAGGGCGCGCCCGATGCTCAGCGGGTAATTATTCTGATGGGCTCGGGAGCGGAGGCGGTACACGAGACGGTGGAATACCTGAATGCCATGGAGGAGGGCGTTGGGGTGTTGAAAGTGCGCCTGTATCGTCCCTTCGCCCCCGAATTGATGCTCGCGGCTTTACCAGCCACCGTGCGTTCCATTGCGGTATTGGATCGTACCAAGGAGCCCGGTTCCGATGGCGAGCCGCTGTATAAGGATGTGGTCACCGCATTGGCCCAGGATGCGATGTCCGGCGACAGCCGCTTCGCAACTATGCCCCGGGTGATTGGCGGGCGCTACGGTCTCTCTTCCAAGGAGTTTACCCCGGGAATGATCGTGGCGGTTTATCGGGAGCTGCAGCAGGCACAACCGAAGAATCACTTTACGATAGGTATCCATGACGACCTCAGTCATACCAGCCTGGACTGGGATGAGGACCTGCGCACCTCGGCTCACGATGAGACCTTCCAGGCGGTGTTCTACGGGCTGGGCAGTGACGGTACCGTCAGCGCCAACAAGAACAGTATCAAAATAATTGGTGAGAGCACCGATCTTTGCGCCCAGGGGTATTTTGTTTACGACTCGAAGAAATCAGGTGCGGTCACCATCTCCCACCTGCGTTTCGGCCCCAACCGCATCAGGTCGAGTTACCTGATCGGCAACGGCGATGCCAGCTTTGTCGCCTGTCATCAGCCGACCTTTCTCGAGAAGTACGACGTGCTGGCCTATGCGCGCGAGGGTGCAGTGTTCCTGCTGAACTCACCGGAGGGACCCGAGGCGGTTTGGGATACCTTGCCTGCCGCTATACAGCAGGAAATCAAGGACAAGGATATTAAGCTGTACTGCATCGATGCCTATGGTGTGGCTCAGCGCAGCGGCATGGGCAAACGCATCAACACCATTATGCAAACCTGCTTTTTCGCGATCAGCGGCATCCTGCCCCCGGAACAGGCCATTGCGTCAATCAAGGATGCGGTACAGAAAACCTACGGTCGCAAGGGCCGTCGTATTACCGAGCTCAATTTCAAGGCTATCGACGAGACTCTGGCCTGCCTGCATCAGGTTGCGGCGGGCGCTGCGGTGGGCACGCTACAGTCCGCTGCGCGACTGACAGACAGGGCGTCCGCTTTTGTGCAACAGGTAACGGCGGAAATCATAGCCGGTCGTGGTGATATGATCCCGGTGAGCCAGATGCCCGATGACGGCAGCTTTCCGCTGGGAACCGCCGCTTACGAAAAACGCAATCTGGCGCTGGAAATACCGGTGTGGGACAGCGACATCTGTACCCAGTGCGGCAAGTGCCCTTTCGTTTGTCCCCACAGTGCCATACGCTCCAAGGTCTTTCATGAGTCCCAGCTGAAAAATGCCCCGGCTAATTTTAAATCCGTGCCGGTCAAGGCCAAGGGCTACCCGGAAGGCCACCACATCAGTTACCAGGTGGCGCCTGAGGATTGCACCGGCTGTACTCTGTGTGTAGATATCTGTCCTATTCGCGACAAATCCAACAGCAGCCGCAAAGCGCTTAACATGGCGCCGCAGCCCGATCTGCGGGCCCAGGAGCGCGACAACTGGGATTTCTTCCTGACCCTGCCGGAGTTTGATCGCAGCCAGCTGAAAACCAATACCATCGCCGGTGCGATGAACTTGCAGCCGCTGTTCGAATTCTCCGGAGCCTGTGTCGGCTGCGGTGAAACGCCCTACGTGAAACTCGCCTCGCAGTTATTTGGCGATCGCATGCTGGTGGCCAACGCCACCGGGTGCTCCTCCATTTACGGGGGTAACCTGCCCACTACGCCCTGGACTACCACCCCGGACGGCCGTGGGCCCGCATGGTGTAACTCGCTGTTCGAGGACAATGCCGAGTTCGGCATGGGCATGCGCCTGGCGGTGGATAAGCAACGGGAGATGGCGCGAGATTTGCTGGCGGGACTGTCGGCACAGCTGGATGCCGGCCTGGTGCAGGCGATTCTCGAGGCGGATGAACGCGACGAGGCCGGGATTTACGAGCAGCGCGAGCGGGTGAAACAACTCGATATGGCATTAGCCGGGATTGATTCCGCCCAGGCGCGCAACCTGCGCTCACTGAGTGAAAACCTCTGTCGCAAGAGTGTGTGGATAGTGGGTGGCGACGGCTGGGCCTATGACATAGGGTACGGTGGCCTGGATCATGTGCTGGCCTCTGGAGAGGACGTCAACCTGCTGGTGCTGGACACCGAGGTCTATTCAAATACCGGTGGCCAGACGTCCAAGGCCACGCCGCGCGGCGCGGTAGCCAAGTTCTCCTCCGGCGGCAAGCGTACCGGGAAGAAGGACCTGGCATTGCTGGCCATGGATTATGAGAATGTTTATGTGGCCCGTGTGGCGTATGGCGGCAAGGATACGCAAACCCTGAACGCTTTCCTGGAGGCGGAGGCGCACCCGGGACCTTCGTTGATCATTGCCTTCTCACCGTGCATTGCCCACGGTGTGGATATGAGCCGCAATCATCACCAGCAGGATATGGCGGTTAACAGTGGTCACTGGCCGCTATTTCGTTTTAACCCGGAGAATATTCCGCTGGGCAAGCCGCCACTGAAACTGGATTCCAAGCCCCCCAGTATTCCCTACCGCGACTATGTGCAATCGGAAACACGTTTCAACATGCTGTGGCACACCCTGCCCGATGTGGCCGAGGCGCTGGTTGTGGAAGAGCAGAAGTTTGTCACGCACCGCTACAATTTCTATAAACAGTTGTCGCAGCTGGACTGGAGTGACAGTGAGGAGGTGGCGCAGGTCAAGGCCGCCGCCAAAGTCAGTGCCGCAACGCCGGCAGCAACACCCGAAGGGGAGGTTTGAACATGGTAGATTTATCCACCCGATACCTGGGGCTGACATTGAAAAACCCGTTGGTGCCGTCATCCTCTCCGCTGAGCAAGCACCTGGATTCGGCGCGCCGACTGGAGGATGCCGGGGCGAGCGCGCTGGTAATGCACTCCCTGTTTGAGGAGAAAATTGAGGAGGAGGATGCCACGCTGGCGCGCTTCTTCCATCAACAGTCCCTGGGCCATGCTGAGGCGGATAGCTTTCACCCTATCCCTGAGGGGTATATGAGCTACGAGGAAAAATACCTGGAACACCTGACGGCTCTCAAGGACAGCCTGGAGATCCCGGTGATTGCCAGCCTCAATGGCACGACACCGGGAGGTTGGGTGAGTTATGCCACAGCATTACAGGAGGCAGGTGCCGATGCGCTGGAACTGAATGTGTACTACATTCCCGCGTCCTGTAATGAGTCCGGCAGTGAAGTAGAGGACCGCTATGTAGAAATACTGCAGTCGCTGCACAGCCAGATCAGTATTCCTGTCACCATGAAGCTGTCTTCCCAGTTCAGCTCGGTGGTACATGTTGCACAGCGTTTCCAGCAGGCCGGAGCCAGTGGGCTTGCGCTGTTCAACCGCTTTTATCAGCCGGACATCGACCTGGAGACACTGGAGGTGGTGCCGAAACTGGAATTGTCCACCTCGGAAGAATCACTGATGCGGATTCGCTGGATCGCTATCCTGCATGGGCGTATCGATTGCTCCCTGGCGATAACCGGCGGCATACACAATGCCCGGGATGTACTCAAAGCTTTGCTTGCCGGCGCAGATGTCACCCATATGTGCAGCGCATTGCTGCGCCGGGGGCCGGGACACCTGGCGATGGTGCTGCGCGCAGTACAGGAGTGGATGGAGGAGCATGAATACGAATCAGTGGAGCAGCTCAAGGGCAGTATCAGCCAGCGCAATGCCACCGACTCGGCGGCCTTCCTGCGTTCCAACTACATGCGGGTACTGGACAGTTACCAGCCTCCATCGGGCGTGCTGTGGTAGAGCCGTACCGGGCCATTCATGCTCCCCGCTGGGCGTTACACGGTGTACCCGTGATGCCCCGGGCTTACCATGCGGGTAAACCCTTGTCGATTTCTCGCATCTGCCGATAGATCTTTTTGCTGACGCGCTTGAATCCCGGCTCCGAAGGATGAATTTCGTTGAGCCAGTCGGTATTGTGGCCCGGCCGCAGGGTGCCCTGAGTATCTACTATAACAATGTGATCCCGCGTCGCGGGCGCTTTCCCCAGTTGTATCAGCTCTTTGCCAAAGTTCCCCAGCATATGTTGCATTATAGGAAGATGAAATTCCCGGGGGATATTTTTGCGCTGCAGGTAGGGGTATACCCAGGGTTTGGTTTCGATCAATCCCCAGAAGAATTTCGCGCCACTGTTTTCAGGTTTGGGAATGTCATAGGTGTGAGTGATGATCTTTGCGTCGGGCACGATATCGCTGCACAGGTCGATGAGCCGATGATAAGCGAGCATGATTGATTCAAGCTTGCGCTGAAAACGCTCCGCATTGATGCAGTCCAGCGCGGTCATGCCTTCCTCGTATTCATGCAGCAGCGGCAGCATGTCATTCTTGCCGACAATATCGTTGCCCCCTCCGGAAAACAGTACTATTTTTATATGCTCACGGTTCTTCTTCAGTATTTTGTAAAGCGCCTTCATCTGTTTGCCGCTGGTCATATTAACGGCTTCGTCACCGTTTGAAGCCAACCTGAGGAGGTTTACCTTGTCGGTATCGGCGACCTTGTCGGCAATATGATGGATGATGTTGGTGTCTGGCCCTGCTGCAATCCATTTCCTGGGATAGGCAAACCAGGAGTCACCCTCGGCTACGATGCCAATGCGGTGTGGCTTTTTTTTACACATGGATCTGAATTCCGTGGCGGTATAAGTCAGGCCACTGGATAACGAGCGGTCTTTTTTGCGTTTCAGTGAAGTTTTCTTAGCCATAATAAAGAACCTTTACTATTCAAATTTCGCGGCATTTGAGTGTAGCCCAAAACGTGTGCATGGAGCACGATCCCTGCGGGTATTGGCGATAGCCCTATCGCTTCTCCTTGCAACCATGGCACCATGCATCGCGCCCTTACCCGCTGATTCAATGCCGGGTCAGGGAGGCAGCTATCAGTAGCTATAGGAAAAAGATATGGAGCCGAATTGGTGCGGTTCGTCCTGTCCGTCGAATTCTTCGGAACGCCAGACGCGCGCTAACGAGACTTTCCAGCGGTGATAGATCAGGCCCATACCCAGGGACACATCACCCACAAAGTATTTTTTATCGACACTGTGACTGTTGCGAAAGGTATTGCCATCCAGAAAAATATCGCGCGCTACCGCGCGGCCATCAAAAGAGGCAAACAGGTGCAAACTGCTTTTCTTGTTGATCGGGCGAGGGGTACTGTCATCGCCTGATCGCGGATCGCCTCGCCCGGGTGCGGAATTGTCGCCGCCAGGACGCAGGGCCGCAGAGCCGAAGTCGTTGGGCAGGCCCAGCCCGATGCGATACTCAAAGCCCAGGTTCGCATAGGTCATGGCATTGCCCAGATTGGCGCCGGCATGGGCGATCAGGTCGTGCCGGGGATGCCAGTCCCCAGGCAGCCAGCCAGGTGTCTCCCAGTTGGGCGCCAACCGGCCCGACAGTGCGCGCTCCTTGTGTTCATAGAGCAACTGGAACACCGGCTCGTTATGCAACTGGTTGTCCCAGCCCTTGAATACCGGTATGTCGCGCAGGTGATGAATGAAATCCTGGGTCTGCTTTGCCCTGGAAGCGGGACCGACCACCCCGAAAGACACCTCGATGGTGTCCAGCTGGTTGTCGTCACGCGTATGGTAACCAAAGGTGGTGTAGAGGTAGCCGGCATATGGCCGGTCGTCCTTGATCAGCTCGGTTGCGCGGAAGTCTTCCGGGGTGAACATCAGCTGGCCTATGCTGATTACAAGGTTGCGCTGCAGGCAGCTGTCCGGCTGAGCCCCCTTATCCGAGCAATTGCGTTGGTTCAGGTCGTGAAAAAAATGCAACCTGTCGTTGATTTTTTCTATAGCGCGCGGCAAGCGTGGGTCGCGCTCATAGGATCCTACATCTGGTGATATCCACGACAGGCGCACACCGTTGGTGTAGCTCTGGTCGGTATCAGTGAACAGGTCATTCTCGAAATAGGCCACTACCGTCCAGGGGTTCTTGTCGGACGCCTGCAGGCTGCTGTGGTAACCCAGCAGGAGCACGAGTAGGTAGCGCAGTGCCCTGGGCATATTGTGCTAGTTCGGTGGTTGTAAGGTGGCGCACATAGTTATCGCCGGGATGAACTTGAGAATTGGTGATGGAAAGTGGGTCCCCGCCGACCGGGGCGGGGACCCGCATGGAATTGAGTCTAGCCTTCCATTGCCTTGGAGGCCTGATCGGCAGCGTCACTTGCAGCATCGCTGGCTTCATCAGCGGCTTCGCCCATGGCATCACTGGCATCGTCCATGGCGTCGCTGGCAGAATCTGCTGCGTCACTAGCCATGTCCCCGGCACTGTCCATGGCGTCGCTGGCGGCATCCGCGGCGTCATCAGCCATATCCCCGGCTGCGTCCATGGCATCGTCGGCTGCATCGCCTGCCTGGTCTGCCATGGCGTGCATGCCATCAGCGGCATCATCTGCCATCTCGCCCGTTTTCTTGGCGGCAGCGTCTACTGCCTCACCGGTACTTTCGGCAACATCGCTGGCAGCTTCGCTGACAGACTCCGCCGCTTCTTTCATGGATGCCTTGGTCTCATCCATATCTTCCTTGCTGCAACCGGTAACGGCGGCTGTTACCACTAAAACACTCAGTAAACTCAAAATTTTTCTGCTGATCATCGTGTTATTCCTACCCTGAAAGTTATATTAGTTGGCTCAAGCCCGCGCTTGCTGCTACGCGACACTTTTAGCGCCATCCAGTGTAGCACAGGTGTGGCTGGTGCCTAAATTTGGTTGCGCAGTTCCACGGTGTTGCCATCGGGGTCGCTCAGGTAGAGGGAGTTGCCATAACCCTGGGCACCGTAGCGGCGCTCGAATGCGCCCACCTCGATTTTGTGTGACGCCAGATACTGGCTGATTTGCTCCTCCGGCTGCGCCTTAATCTGCAGGCAAAAGTGATCCATATTGTTTTCCGTGCCCGTGGGCGCTCCACCGCCAGCGCGGCCCAGTTCGCTGTCCACGGCCACCAGGTCGATGAGTGCGGTGCCGGCGCGCAATTGCACCAGGCCGAATTCCGCAGGCAATTCCCGTTCTATCGGGCAACCCAGTACCGTACTGTAAAAGTGCAGCATCTCTGACATGCGTGATGTGCGCAGGACAATATGGTCCAGGCCGGCGATTTCAATCATGCGATACTCCCGTGATTGCCTTTTAGATAACCGGCATGCCGCTCAACCAGGGGTGAACGGCGACAGTGACGGCAATTACCAGCGCCGCTATAACCAGGGTGATGAGTTCCGCAGACCATGCCGGCGCATCCGTCTTGATCCATACGCCGTCACGTCGGTTGATGGCCAGTATTTCCACTATCGCCCATGCGCACAGGGCGCCGAAAAGTAGTACCGAGCGGTTGTCACCATTGAGTAAGAGGTGAGCAAAGCCCCATAGGGCAACGCCGGTGAGTTGCGGGTGACGCACCAGCAGGCGCAGGCGCGAATTGCGATTACTGACTACCAGCAGCACAAAGGCCAGCGCCATTATGGCCAGAGCAACCAGGTGCAGTGCGGGAGAGGGAACATATAAGGAGCTGGGCACGATGCTGCGCCAGCCGCCGATCATCAGGGCGATAGATGCCAGTAGCAACAGGGAAAAGCTGCCCTTGTAGCCGCCTTCGCCGAATTTTTCCAGCCAGCTGGTTTTCAGTGACGGCGCCAGCGACGGCACCAGGTGAACTCCCGCAAACAACAGCAGGCCCAGCAACAACAAACTCATGGCGACACCTCATTACTTACCGGATGTTGTCCAGTGTAGCAGTTTGTGTCGCCGCCGGGTGTCGGGTGTCGGGTTCAGGCCAGGGCGTTGACCTCAAAGGGCAGGGCGGCCAAAGGTGATTTGCCCATTAGCTGGATGTAGCGCTCCTCCAGTTCGCTGCAGGACTGGCGTACGCTGCGAATGGACTGTGCGGGTATCGGTGGCAACACGGTCACGCGAATAGTGGCCGGGCGAATAAGCCAGCCCCCTTTGGGCAGCGCGTCCTTCACATTGTGCAATACGATGGGCACCAGGGGTACGCCCGCCTTGCGCGCCAGGAAAAAAGCGCCGTGCTTGAACGGCTGTATATCCCCCAGGGTGCTGCGTGTGCCCTCCGGCGCGATAGCCAGGGAGCGCCCGCTGGCCAGTACCTGCATGGCCCGCTGTAACACCTGGGTTTGGTCGCGTTCGTCGCGCTTTACGAAAATGGTGTCCACCTGTCGCAGCAGGGGGCCGACCACCGGGTTGTCGGCCATCTCTTCTTTGCACAGTGCGACCACATCCTCCCGCAGCAAATGGGACAGCACCATGGAATCCAGCAGGCTCTGGTGATTGAACACAAAAACCGCCGGGCGCTCCCGGTGCAGGTTTTCCGCGCCCTCGATCTCAAAATCCAGGCCGGCGAAGGCGCTGCCTACGTCACCCAGCAGGCGCGTGAGTTGATTCGCGTTGCGGTAATTATCGCGCCCCAGGCGCTTGCTGAGCATGCCAACAGCGGTGGTGGCAACCACGGTTTGTGCAGTGAGTGCGGTGCGCGCGATGGTTTCCAGGCTGGGCATGCCGCGACTGGAAAAAAACAATTGCGGCCAGTTGGCGGCGCGGGCGTGCGTACCCAGTTTGTCCGAGGGGTTGACCGCTACGGGATGACCCACCTTGCGCAATAAGGGTAGATCATCACTGGAGTCGGAATAGAACCAGCAATGCTGCAGTCTGGCACTGTGCTGCCTGGCGCTGCGCCGGGCTGCAAGGAGTTTACCCTCGCCGTAACACAGGGGTGCGATAACCTGCCCCGTGAAGCGGCCGTCCACCACCTCCAGGCGTGTGCAACAGATCTCCTCGATGCCCAGCACTCTTGCGACCGGTTCGACCTGGTAGCGACTGGCGGCGCTGACGATCACCAGCTTATGCCCCGCGGCGCGGTGAGCTTCCACCAGGGTAATGGCCTCGCGATACAGGGTCTTGGCGATATGCTTGCGGTAGGCTTGTTCGCCCAGTTGGCTTAGCGTGGTCTCCGATACTCCGGTCAGTGCCTTGGAGGTGCGCCGCACCACGCGGTGGTAGCTGCTGCCGGAGCTGTCGACCTTGTGTTTGAGAATATCGCGCATCACTTTGGCCGATTGCCGCAGTTTGCCACGGCGCGCACCCTGTTGTGCGGTTTCCCGCGCCATGGCCAGTATCGAATATCCCGCTATCAGGGTTCTGTCCAGGTCAAAGAAGGCGACCGAAGGTGCCGCGTCGCCGTGGTGGTCGATGTTTCGTAAATGGTGCTCCAGTGTTGTCATGATGGATCCTTCCGCGACATGTGCAGCCGCGGATCTGGGGTGAACTGCCGTTGCGATGGTAGAGTGCAAAAATCTTGCCAGCAGCAATAGTGGACTTTAGTCGTGTCAATAATGTTACAAACGCTTACCTTTTCGATCCTGCCACGCTGCGCCTGGGTCCCCGGGACTTCACATCCCGTACATTTTTGGTGCGTGTCTGCACTTTAGCGGTGCACTGAGTAACCCGGCTGGGGTAGTTACTGCAAGCAGTGATAGCCTAGCCTGTCGGGCTCCGTTAAGATGGCTGCATGGAGTTGCCCGCTACCAAGAACCTGCCCATACACGACGTACTGGAAGAATTGCGGCTGCGCCTGGACCAGCGCAATGAGGCGGTGTTGCAGGCCCCTCCCGGTGCGGGCAAAACCACGATGGTGCCCCTGGCACTGCTATCAGAGGACTGGCTGGGGAGTCGAAAAATCCTGGTGCTGGAGCCGCGGCGTATAGCCGCCCGGGCGTCGGCGGGGCGCATGGCCCAGCTGCTGGGTGAGTCCGTGGGACAGACTGTTGGCTATCGTATGCGCCTGGATACCAGCGTCAGTGAGCAGACCCGAATCGAGGTGATCACCGAGGGTATCCTGACCCGCCAGTTGCAACGCGACCCCGGGCTGGAAGGTGTTGGTCTGGTTATCTTTGATGAGTTTCACGAGCGCAACCTCGATTCCGACCTGTGCCTGGCACTGTCACTGCAGGGTAGAGAGCTATTTCGCGAAGGTCCGCCGCTGAAATTACTGGTGATGTCGGCTACCCTCGACGGCGAAGCGGTTGCCTCTTTGCTGGGTGATGCGCCGCTGGTGACCTCCCGGGGACGCCAGTTTCCTGTGGAAGCCTTGTACGGCCCGGCCTATCAAATGCGCGACCCCCTTACCGGCCCGGTCGTGGCCACGATTCAACGCGCCCTGCGCGAGCAGCACGGGAGTATCCTGGTGTTCCTGCCGGGGCAGCGCGAGATCAAGGCTGTCGGGCGGGAACTGGGTAATGCCTCTCCCGGTGACGGCGGAGATCCGCCACTGATCACACCGCTTTATGGCAGCTTGTCCCTGTCACAGCAGCAGCAGGCAATAGAGCCGGCCCCCGAGGGCAGGCGCAAGATTGTGCTGGCGACCAATGTGGCGGAAACCAGCCTCACCATAGAAGGGATACAGGTGGTGGTAGATTCCGGCCTGGTCCGCGAGGCCGTGTTTGACCCAGCCACGGGGATGACTCGCCTGGCGACCCGACGGGTTTCGCGTGCCTCCGCCACTCAGCGCCAGGGCCGTGCAGGACGCCTGGGTCCCGGTATTTGCTACCGCGTATGGAGCGAGGAGCAGCAGCAGCGCCTGGTAGAACACAGCACCCCGGAAATATTGCAGGCAGACCTGGCACCCATGGCCCTGCAGTTGCTGGCATGGGGCGTAGGTGATCCCGCCGAACTGGCCTGGCTTGATGCGCCACCATCGGCACCTTATGCGCAGGCGGTATCTATCCTGGAGACCTGTGGCGCCATATTTCGCAATGAATCCGGTACTTTCCAATTGACGCCCCACGGCGTGCGCCTGGCGCAAATGCCCCTGCATCCGCGCCTGGCGCATATGTTGCTGGTGGGCTGCGACATTCACGCCACCGAAACGGGGTGTCTGCTGGCCGCGGTGCTGTCGGAGCGCAATCCGCTGACGCAACAGGGGGCAGACATCAACCTGTCACTGGAAGTGTTGATGGGGGAGCGGCGCTGCACCCCGGAACTGCAGGGCTGGTTTCGGCGCACCTGGGAACAGGCGCGCCGCTTTGCCCGGCTGGCCAGCGAAATTCATAAACCGCGCAAGTTTGCCATTGGGGTGGAACCGGAGCAGGTGGTTGGGGTGCTGCTGGCCAGCGCCTACCCCGATCGCATTGCCCGTTTGCGTCCCGGTGGCGATGCCGCGCACTATCAGCTGAGCAATGGGCGCAGTGCCCGCATGCCCAAAGACGATGCCCTGGCCGGCCGCGAGTGGCTGGCAGTCGCCGAGCTGGGTGGTCACGTCGGCGAATCGGCAGATCGTATTTACAGTGCCACGGCATTGGACCCGGCGAATTTTCGCGAGGTCTTGTCGACCCTGGTCAGTGAGCAGGAGCAGGTGGAATGGGATTACCGTAAGGAGCAGTTTGTCGCCGAGCGTCGCCGCCTGGTCGGCAATATCCTGTTGGGGACGGAACCCCTGGAAAATGTGTCCGAGCAGGCGCGTTCGCGCGCATTATTGGGTGTATTGCGCAAGCGCGGCCTGGGCATCCTGCCGTGGAACAAAACACTGGAGCAGTGGCGCGCCAGGGTCAAGTTGCTGCATCGGGTAGCAGCGGGTGGGACTGAGACGCGCTGGCCCGACCTGAGTGACGAGGCCCTGCTGGCAAACCTTGAGCAGTGGTTGTTGCCCTACCTCGGGCAGGTGAAACGGCTGCAGGATTTCCAGTCGCTGGACCTGAAGGCTATCCTGCAGGCGCTGCTACCCTGGCCTTTACCCCTGGAACTGGAGCGCCTGGCACCGGAGCGTCTCGCGGTTCCCTCCGGTTCCAGTATTGCTATCGATTACAGCCAGGACCCGCCGGTGCTGGCGGTGAAGCTACAGGAAATGTTTGGCTGTGAGCACACCCCGGAGGTGGCCGATGGCAAGGTGCCATTGCTGATACACCTTCTGTCACCAGCCCAGCGCCCCTTGCAGGTGACCCAGGACCTGGCGGGTTTCTGGCGCAGCAGTTACCAGGAGGTTAAACGGGAAATGAAGGGGCGCTACCCCAAGCACCCCTGGCCGGATGATCCCCTGCAGGCTCCAGCCACGCGTCACACCAAGCGCAGGGCGGGTATCAGTTAATGGAACTGAGTTGCAGGTCCGCCGCCAGTGAAGCGCGAATTTCTTCGGTCAGAGGACCGGTTTCTGCTGCGTAAGCCGGGTGGTCGACACCGGCTGAGATAGGGGAGCCGTGATGGGCTGCAGCTATCATGCCGGGGCTTAACTCAAAGCGCAGGAAGTGCACTGAGGAAGTCTTTGATTCGTTGTCGCGTTCCAGGTCTTCATCCGCAATGGGATAGACCCGGTCGCAACCCTCCACCTGCATCCACACCTTGTCCTCGATACCTATCATCTGTGCCAGCTGCGCGGCGCGCTCTTCAGGATCGTCGTACTCGATCATGAAGGTGGCTTTCCAGTTGTGGCCGTCGGGAATCAGCGGGTTATAGGCATCCAACTCCTCATGGATGCCCTGGGCTTCGAACACCTTCTCGATACGCAGCATTTCCTGGATCTGGTACTTGATCGTCAGGTTGTCCTCGAAATACAGGCGGGCGTGGTCGCCCAGAGGCACCTGGCGGGTTTTCTTGTGCGCCATGACCTCGGCACGAAAGGTCGGGCGTCGCTCGGCATATTCCTCCAGTGACCAGAGATCGGCGCGTGACAGTTGTTTACTCATGGTGGGTGTCTCCTGTTGCATTACAAACCGTACGCCATGCGCAACAGCGTCATGGGATGTTCAGCCTTGTCGACTTTCTCCGACAGGTTGGCGATATGGGTGGCCGCCATGGGGCAGTCACTCATAAAATGATCCGGCTCCTGCTGGTCAACCTTGCGCACCACCGGGCGCGCAATCTTCACTGACTTGTCATGGGTTTCCTTTTTTACCGCGTAAGTGCCGTCGTGGCCCGAGCAGCGCTCGTGGGCGGTTACCGCTGTGTCGGGTATCAGGTTCAGTACATCGCGGGTTTTCAGGCCGATATTCTGCACCCGCTGGTGGCAGGCCACCTGGTAAGCAATATCGCCCATCGCCTTGGGGAATTCGGTTTTCAATGCACCGCCCTTATGGCGTAGCCAGAGGTACTCGAATGGATCGAAGAACGCCGCCTGCACTTTCTTCACATCCTCGTCTTCAGGGTACATCAATGGTAGTTCCTGCTTATACATCAGCACACAGGAAGGGATGGGAGCGACCAGGTCATAACCCGCGTCCACCAGCGCAGCCAGCACCGGTATGTTAGCCTCTTTGAGGCGGTTCACCGATTCCAGGTCGCCCAGCTCCAGCTTGGGCATGCCGCAACACTTTTCTTTCGGGATGATGTCCATGTGCATGTCGTTGTGCTGGAATACCTTGACGAAATCTTCTCCGATATGGGGGCTGTTGTAATTGCCGAAGCAGGTGGCATAGAGAGCCACTTTGCCAGTGGTGTTGCCCACCGCTGTGGTCGCGATCTCCCTGATCATTGGAGCAAGGCGTTTTTTCATGGTGTTGCTGTGAAATTCCGGTACCGGCGCGGCGTGGTGTATGCCCACGGTGGACTCCAGTACTTTGCGAAAGGACGGGCTTTTGTTCATTGCGTTGACAGTCACATCCACTAAAGGAATAGAGACCATACCGAAGGTCCTGTCGGTGCTGGTCAACACCCGGTCCCGGAGGCTCGCGCCCTGTTCACGGTACTTCAACGCCTTGGCCCGCAGCATCAGGTGCGGGAAGTCCACGTTCCATTCGTGGGGTGGGACATAGGGACACTTGGTCATATAGCACAGGTCGCACAGGTAACACTGGTCGACTACCTTGATGTAATCCGCCTTGTCTACGCCGTCTACCTCCATGGTGTCGGATTCGTCTACCAGGTCAAACAGCGTCGGGAAGGAATCGCACAGGCTGACGCAGCGGCGGCACCCGTGGCAAATATCGTAGACCCTCTCAAGCTCCCGGTTCAGGTCTTCGTGGTCCCAATATTGTTCGGTTTTCCACTCAATAGGGTGGCGGGTAGGCGCCTCCAGGCTTCCTTCTCTCACGACTGACTCCCTCGCAATAGTACAAGGTGGGATTGAATAGGCGGGAGAGCGAAAGCTCTACCCGCCGGTAGGGGACTTAGTCGTCCAGGTTGTCCAGGGCTTTCTGGAAACGATTGGCGTGACTGCGCTCTGCTTTTGCCAGGGTCTCCATCCAGTCGGCGATTTCGTCGAAACCTTCATCGCGGGCGGTTTTGGCCATACCCGGGTACATATCGGTGTACTCGTGGGTTTCTCCGGCGATGGCGGCTTTGAGGTTGTCGGAGGTGGCGCCGATGGGCAAGCCAGTGGCGGGGTCCCCGGTTTCTTCCAGGTACTCCAGGTGGCCGTGGGCGTGGCCGGTTTCACCTTCCGCGGTGGAGCGGAATACGGCGGCGACGTCGTTGTAACCCTCTACGTCAGCCTTGGCGGCGAAATACAGGTAGCGGCGGTTGGCCTGGGATTCGCCGGCAAAAGCGTCTTTCAGATTCTGTTCGGTCTGGCTGTCTTTCAATGACATGTTGCGTCTCCTGGATACGGGTTGTCGTGGCCACCTCTGTGGCCTGTTTAATGTAGTACAGGTCTGGTGATCTGACTAATCGATTGAGGCTAATACAACGATAGAGTGCAGCTATCGAAACTGGAACGGGACTTTTACTCTGGCTCAGTGCCGGTCAGCATTGCGTCCGCGGCGGGTTTGCCGGAGCGCCTGCCGGTGAGAATCAACGCATCCTCCAGGGCCAGATACAGGCAGGGCACCAGGAACAGGGTGATGACGGTGCCCATCAATACCCCAAAAGCCAGGGAGATCGCCATGGGTACGAACATGGTTGTCGAGATGGTGTTGTCCATCATCATCGGTGTGAGGCCCACAAAGGTGGTGATACTGGTAAGAATAATGGGGCGAAAGCGCACACTGCCCGCGTGACCCACTACCCAGTGCAGGCTCTGCCCGGATTTGCGCTGTTTGTTGATATAGTCCACCAGCACCAGGCTGGAGTTTACCACCACACCCGAGAGAGCCACGATGCCCAGCAGGGAGAAGAACACCAGGTCCATGCCCAGCAGGTAGTGGCCCAGCACCGCGCCGACAGCGCCAAAGGGGATGACGCTCATGATTACCAGTGGCTGCAGGTAGGATTTCAAGGGGATGGCCAGCAAGGCGTAGATGATCAGCAAGGCGAGCAGGGCGGTGCTGACCAGTGAACCCATGGACTCGTCGCGCTCCTCGGCCTCGCCGGCAAGGCTGTAACTGATGCCGGGGTGGCGTGAAATGATCTCGGCCAGTTCCTTGCGTGTCACCGAGTTAATGATGGATTCCGGGGTGGCAACGGTGCGATTGACATCAGCGGTGACGCTGACGACGCGCCGGCCATCGACACGCCGGATGGTGGTATAGCCCCTTGCCAGGCTCGCTCTGGCCACACTGGTAAACGGTACTTCCGTGCCATCCGCGGTGCGAATGCGCATGGCCTCCAGGTCGCCCAGGGAGCGGCGCTCATCCTCGGGGTAGCGCACCATTACGCGGATATCATCCTTGCCGCGCTGGATGCGCTGGGCCTCGTATCCATAGAAAGCCTGGCGCACCTGTTGCCCCAGGTCATTGAGAGTGAGCCCCAGGTTGCGGGCTTCTGGCAGCAGGGTGAGTTGCACTTCCTGCTTGCCGGCACGAAAGCTGTCGCTGACATCCAGCACCCCGGGATAGGTCTGCAGCGCGGCGCGCAGTTCGGCTGCGACATTGCGCAGGTCGTCGAAATCCTTGCCGTACAGTTCAAATTCTATCGCCTTGCCGATGCCGAAGGCCTCCGAGGTGAACCCCAGTTCTATCGCATCCGGTATACCGCCGGTCAGCTCGCGCCAGCGGTTGGCATAGTCTCTGGTTGATATGCCCGAATAGTTGCGCGGCAGGTTGAGCTCCACCCCGATTTCAGCCAGGTTGCTCTGTGCCTGGGCGCTCGTGTTAATGCTGCCCTTGGGCATGAAAGAACCAATACTGCTGAAGACATGGGTAATTTTACTGGGCTGCCCCGGTGCGAGGTCCGCATCGAGTTCCCCTCGCAGTTGTTCCGCTGCGGTTTCTATCTGCGCCACGGCCCGGGCGGTCTGCTCAACCGGCGTACCCTCGGGCATAGTCAGCGTGGCGTAGAGGTGAGTGCCCTCTACGGACGGGAAAAACTGGAACTGCATACGATCGCTTGCAAACAGCGAAAGGGTAAGCGCCAGTATCACGATACCGCCGGCGATGGTGAGGTAACGCCAGCGCAGTGCCCTGGTAATGGCAGGCTGGTAATAGTGCGTGGCGGCGTACTGCAGTGAGCCGGAAATGCGTTGCTGCAGGCTCAGCCAGCGATTGAGCAGCGGGTTGCTGCCCTTGGTGGTTTCCGCTTTGCGGTGTGCCAGGTGGGCGGGCAGGATCAGCTGTGATTCGATCAGGCTGAAGCCCAGGGCAATGATCACGGTGACGCCCAGTGGGCGGAAAAAACTCCCCATGGGCCCGGGTATGTTGATAATGGGTATGAACGTGGCCATGGTGGTCAAGACACCGAAGAATACCGGCAGGCTGACCTCCTGGGCGCCGGCTACCGCCGCAACCAGGCGCGGCTTACCACCCTGTTCGTAGGCGTATACACGCTCTCCCACGACAATCGCGTCGTCCACCAGAATACCCAGTACCAGGATAAACGCCATGACGGACATGGTGCTGATGGAAATACCTGCCAGGGGGAATACCGCCACGGTACCCAGCATTGCCACGGGGATGCCTGCCGCGACCCACAGCGCCAGCCTGAAGCGCAGGAACAGCGTTAATACCAGCAGTACCAGCAGCAGCCCGGAGCGCGCGTTCTTGGCCAGGGCATCCAGGCGATCCACCAGGTCCTGGGATTCGTCCTGCCACACCGTCAGTTTGATACCCTCCGGCAGCTCCCGTGACGCCTGCTCCATATAGGCCTTGACCCGCTCCGCGATGAGCAGCACGTCTTCCTCGCCAACCCGCGAGATACGCAGTGCCACTGCGGGTTTGCCGTCGAAACGGGCCTGCAGATCGCTGTCTTCGAAACCGTCGATAACGGTGGCAACCGCGCCCAGGGTGACATTGGTGCCATCCCTGCGTGTGAGCACCACAATGTCTTCGAATTCCCGGCCGCTGTAGGCCTGTCCCCGGGTACGCAGCAGGATCTCGCCGCCTTCGGTCTTCAGTGATCCCCCGGGGATATCCAGGGAACTTTGTTCTATCGCCCGGCCAATTTCTGCCAGGGTGAGGCCGTGTCGGCGCAGCATCTGCTCGGATACTTCCGCCGAAATTTCGTAGGGCCGCGCAAACAGCAATTGCACCTGTGACACCCCGGGCAGCGCGGCCAGATCATCCCGCACCTGCTGACCGATAAATTTCAGGGTGCGCTCGTCGGCCTCGCCGGAAACAACCACCTCGAGCACAGTAGCGATCATACTGACTTCTGCGGTAATCGGTTTTTCGGTTTCCTCAGGGAAGGCGTCGATTGCATCGACCTTGCTCTTGATGTCGTTGGCCACCTTGGTTTTGTCCACGCCGGCGACCAATTCTATGGTGATGCTGCAGGAGCCCTCGGAGGCGCTGGAGCTGATCTTATCGATGCCCTCCGTACCTTCTACGGCTTCTTCTACACGCACACAGACGGCGGACTCGACCTCGGTGGGTGCTGCGCCCAGGTAGGGCACCCGGATGCTCACCGCATCCACATCCAGGGTGGGAAACTCTTCCTGGTGAATACGCGGCAGCGCGAGCAGGCCTCCAACCACCAGAATCATCATCAGCAGGTTGGCGGCAACCGTATTGTGAACGAACCAGTGAATGATTTTTTGCATAGGGGGCCGGGTTAACCGCTGACCGGGTTGACCAGCATACCTTCGACCACGGTCTGCATCGCAGAGATGCAGACGCGCTCGCCATCGACCAGCCCCTCGCTTATCAGCATATCATCATGCTCCAGGCGTAAAATCTTTACCTGCCTGAAGTGCAGGCGATTTTCGGCGTCGACTACCAGTACCTGGTTATTATCGCGCATGGCGGAGCGGGGCAACCTGATCACGTTGTCCACTTTA
>Ga0316194_10000308_pt1 | contig 29996 bp, 25 predicted proteins | sample CroRivsedime1_MG_FD_204936 | JGI IMG/M metagenome (GOLD analysis project Ga0316194, IMG submission 204936) | Coastal sediment microbial communities from Maine, United States - Cross River sediment 1 | ecosystem: Environmental > Aquatic > Marine > Coastal > Sediment | place: USA: Maine...
CGAATCAAATCAGTTTATCGGGCGAGGCGAATAGCAGGGCTATTTAACGAGCGCGATAAGGTGAGTTGATCGCCATCCGTGGATTTGCAGCCGAACAGCGTTAAATCCGACAGACTCCTAGTCGGGGTAGATGTCCCTGGTGGTTCGCGGTCCGCCTACCAAAGCCCTGATCTGTCGAGAGATCGAAACGGCATCAAAGTTCAAAGATATCGTGGCGCTCGATCGCATCCGGGGAGAATCCGGAAAACCCCGACGGCACTCTGACCAGGTCGAATCCTGCATAGTCCATACGATGCAGTGGGTATACGATGCACTAGGCGTGATCGGCACGAGGGTGTACCGCGTCAGGATGTCGATGTAACACTACCCCTCGCCTGCCTGGCGGTTGAATCCCTATTGCAACAGTGGAAGTCGGAGATTGGACAATGAGCCAAGCTAACGAGCCAACGTCCCCGAGTCCCTCGGCCGCCGAGGACCTGGAGAAGGCAAGTCTCGATACGGTCTATCAGCAACTCGGGACAACCACCAAGGGCCTGACCTCGACCGAGGCCAAGGCCCGGATCGAGCAGTACGGCCGCAATGAGCTGGTCGCCAAGGAAGTCAGCGACCTGGAGAAGTTTCTACGCTTTTTCTGGGGCCCCATCGCCTGGATGATCGAAGCCGCCGCCTTGTTGTCGCTGCTGATGGGTCATTGGGCGGATCTCACCATCATCTTGGTGCTGCTGTTCTATAACGCCATCTCGGGGTTCTGGCAGGAGCGCAAGGCATCCGACGCCCTGGCTGCGTTGAAAGCCGGAATGGCCCCCAAGGCCACCGCTTTGCGGGATGGAGAATTCTCTGGCATCGATGCCGCCGAGGTGGTGCCCGGGGATGTGCTGCGGATCAAGCTGGGCGAGGTCGTGCCCGCTGATGTGCGCTTCATCGACGGGGACTACATCAGCATCGACCAGGCGGCCCTGACCGGCGAGTCCCTGCCGGTGAGCAAAAAGGTGGGTGACGAAGGCTACTCCGGCAGCATCGCCAAGAAGGGTGAGATGAGTGCGGTGGTCATCGCCACCGGCAACAATACCTTCTTTGGACGCACAGCCAGTCTGGTGGCAAGCGCCGGCGGCGGGGCCTCGCATTCCCAGCAGGCCACGACCCAGATCGGCGACTTCCTCATCACGACCTCGGTGGTGCTCTGCGTCCTCCTGGTGGGTTTCGAGTTCTATCAGGACATCGTTGTAAAACATCCCTGGCAATGGTCCGAGCTGGCGGATATCGCCCGCATGGTGCTGGTGCTGCTGATCGCTTCCATACCGGTGGCCATGCCGACGGTGATCACGGTCACCAACTCCCTGGGTGCGCAGGCTCTGGCAAAGAAGAAGGCCATCGTCTCCCGGCTCGAGGCCATCGAGGAGCTGGCCGGGGTCGATGTTCTGTGTTCAGACAAGACCGGGACGCTCACCAAGAACATCCTGAGTCTCGGGGATCCGATCCTGTTCGCTGCCAAGAGCAACGAGGAGTTGATACTCGCCGGCGCACTGGCCTCTGAAAAGGGCAGCGAGGACGCCATCGACAAGGCGGTCAGCGGGGGGCTGACGGATCCCAAGGTGCTGGATGGCTACACAGTCACCAAGTTCGTGCCCTTCGACCCGGTTGGCAAACGCACCGAGGGGCAGGTGACCGACGCCCAGGGCAAGGCTCTGCGTTCCACCAAAGGCGCGCCGCAGGTCATCGTCGAGTTGTGCAAGCTCGATGATGACACTGAAGCCAAGGCCAACAAGACGGTGGCCGACCTGGCCGCCGTCGGCATGCGCGCTCTGGGCGTCGCGGAGTCGACCGACGAGGGTAAGAGCTGGAGTTTTCTTGGCATCCTGTCGATGCTGGATCCCCCTCGGGACGACTCCAAGGAGACCATTGCGCAGGCCAAGGAGCATGGGCTGCAGGTCAAGATGGCGACCGGCGACGATGTGGCCATCGGCAGCCAGATCTCCGGACAACTGGGCATGGGGACCCATATCATCGCGGCCGCGGATCTGTTTACCAAAGACATGGACATGGACCACCTGCCGGACCGGGTTGAGCAGTGCGTGGAGACCGCGGACGGCTTCGGCCGGGTGTTCCCCGAGCATAAGTACGGCATTGTCAAGGCGCTGCAACACCGCGGCCATGTGGTTGCGATGACCGGCGACGGCGTCAACGATGCGCCGGCGCTCAAGCAGGCCGACTGTGGCATCGCGGTTAGCGGCGCCACCGATGCCGCCCGCGCTGCAGCGGCCCTGATCCTCACCGCGCCCGGCCTTTCAACGGTCATCGACGCCATCGACGAGGCGCGCCGGATTTTCGAGCGTATCCTCAACTACATCATGTTCCGGGTTGCGATGACCTTGGACATCATGTTTGTTGTGGTGCTGGCGACCCTGTTCTTCGGGTTCTCGCCGCTGACACCGGTGATGATTATCCTGATCGCCCTGCTCGATGACATACCCATCATGACCATCGCCTATGACAACACACCGTTGCCCAAGGAGCCGGTGCGCTGGCATATGCGGCAACTGTTGTTCATTTCCAGCTTCATGGGTGTGATGGCGGTGGCGCAAACCTTTGGGTTGTTGCTGATCGGCATGGAATGGCTGAGCAACCCGGAATGGCAGGCCTGGATCAAGCTGACCCAGGATCAGGTCCAGACCGCCGTCTTCCTGCAGATCGTCGCCGGTGGCCACCTGCTGCTGTTCGTGATGCGCTCGCGCGGCTCTTTTCTCAGCCCGCCCTGGCCGGCCAGGCCCATGTTCCTGGCCATCGTGGGGACCCAGATCGGCGCCGTCCTGCTGTGCGGTTTCGGCTGGTTCGTCACCGCGCTGCCTTGGACTGTGATCGGACTGGTGTGGATTTACCTGCTGGCCTGGATGTTCGTCCTTGACTGGGTCAAGTTGGCGCTCTACAGCCGTATGCGGAAGGATGCAGGACGGCCCCATTGGTACGCCCGTTTTCTCAAGCAGCGGCACCCCGCGCAGGCCGCGGTCCCGGCCGGCAACGTGACCGAGTAGCGACATTCACCCGCTCCCCGGGTGGCCGCCTGGCCGTCCGGAGACCCATGGGGCGACCTTGTTGCCGTAGCGGCGGGGGATGCACAGCGATTGGAGCGACCGTGTGCCCCGTTATCAGAATCAAGAGAGGATCCCGTGAAGTACACCAATCGATTTGTCGTCAAACCGGGCAGCAAGGTCGATCTGGCCAAGGTCGATGCGAATTTCCGCGACAAGCACGAATCGCACGAGCACGCATTGCCGGAGATTGAGGCCTACAGCCGGAAGATGCACGACCTGCAATACCTGATGTACGCGGAGGGCAAGCGCTCGCTGCTGATATGCCTGCAAGGGCGGGACGCGGCCGGCAAGGACGGTACTATCAACCATGTGCTCAGTGCCATGAATCCGCAGGGCTGCGCGGTCACCGGCTTCAAGGTGCCGTCCAAAGAGGAAGCGGCCCACGACTTCCTCTGGCGCTATCACCAGCACACGCCGGGACGGGGACAGGTTGCCATCTTCAACCGCTCCCATTACGAGGACGTACTGGTGCAACGTGTGCACGACATGGTGCCGAAGAAAGTCTGGTCCGGGCGCTATGAGCACATCAACAATTTCGAAAAGCTGCTGTACGACAACGGCACCCATATTCTCAAGTTTTACCTTCACATCGATGCCGAGGAAGAACTCGAGCGCTTCAAAGTACGCATCCAGGACCCAGCCCGTCACTGGAAGATCAGCGAGGGAGACTACGCGGAGCGCCCGTTCTGGGACGCCTATACCGAGGCCTTCCAGGATGCGCTAAGCAAGTGCAGCACCAAGCACGCCCCCTGGTTCGTTATCCCCTCTAACCACAAGTGGTTCCGTAACCTCGCCATCTCCCGGATTGTTGCCGAGACCCTGGAGTCATTGGGCATGAATTTCCCGGAGCCAACGGTCGACATCAACGAGATCAAGAAAAAGTATCACGCCATCGTTGAGCAGGAGGGGGACGGGCCGGAGGCTGAACTGGACAGCGCGGCGGGCGCCGGAAAGCGCAAAAAAGCAAAGACGGGCAAAAAAGGGAAAAAAACATAAGAAACGGAATTAGGGCCTTAACAGGCCCTGGTCCGGCGATACCGCGGGGTCTCGGATCCACTGCGCGGGGCGATTCCGGAATGCACTTGCTCCGCGTTCGGTGATCTTCGATGAGGACAGGATGAGCCTGAAACCATGGCGTTAGTGCGGGGTGCGGGAACCAAGATCGCGCTGAACGTCGTGCGCACGCGTGTGACGGTGCTGGTGTTCAATCTGACGATCATCTCCGTGATGCTATCGGTTCTCGGCGGGCGTGCGGAGGGCGGGGACCAGGGGTTTTTGGTGCACCTGTCGAGCTTCGTGGCCTTGTTCACCGGATTCTGCCTGACGCTCCTGGGGCTTTTTTGGCTGCTGTCCTCACAGGAGTGGGATGAGGAGGGGCTGAGCCGTCTAGAGCCCTTCACCCTGGGGGCGATGACGACCTATCTCGCGCTGTCGCAGACTGTCACCGCGTTCATGCACGAGTACCTGCGTCGAATCAATTCGGCGATAGAGGCCGTAAGGCCAGGATCCGCGGAGACCGGCAGCCTCGTCCCGCCCGATGTCCTCGGCGGCACTGGGCAACCCGTCCTCTTGCTTCTGGGAAGTGCCATCTGGATCCTGACGACCTATGTTGGTCCCCTGAAGACCGGCATCAAAGGCGCGGTTTGCGGTGGCCGGGGATGGGTGTTCGCGGCCTACTATGCCGGGATCCAGATACCGATCTACTGGGTTTATGCCGAGGTGTGGCGACTGCAGTATCTGCCCGCTGACCAACCGACGAACCTGTTGGGGGAGTTCGCGGTCCAGTTCGCGCAACCCTTGCTCTGGTTTCGGTAGCCTAACTCTGAACTGTTCGCATGGCCGCGCCGGATTCTTTACGCGGCCATAGCAAGGCGCCCTCAATCTGCGCTCTTGTGGATCGAAACGCGGTCCGCGCGAACAACTCAAAGGTGCCTGAGCATCCACTGTTAACACGAGGCGGGAATGTATACAGCATACGTTTGGGCAGGGATATTTCTCTGCCTCAGTCAATCCGCAATGTTCTCCGGCCTCAATCTGGCGTGCTTCTCCGTCAGCAGGCTCCAACTTGAGATCGATGCCTCGAACAACAACCAGGACGCGGTCAAGGTCCTCGGTTTCAGGAAAGACTCGAACTTTCTGTTGACCACGATTCTTTGGGGAAATGTCAGCGTCAACACACTGCTGGCCCTGCTCTCGGGATCCGTGCTCGGGGGCGTCGCGGCCTTTCTGTTTTCGACCGTGTTCATAACAGTCTTTGCGGAGATTATCCCCCAGGCGTACTTCTCCCGGAAGGCGTTGAGAGTTGCCGCGCTGCTGTCGCCGGTCTTGAGGTTTTACCAATGGCTTTTGTACCCGGTGGCCAAACCGACAGCCAAATTTCTCGATTGGTGGCTGGGTCCAGAAGGCGTCCACTACCTGCGCGAGGAGATGCTGGCTCAGTACATCGGCAAGAGTATGCACGCCGGCGGCGATATCGGCCTGTTCGAGGGGAGGGGAGCCGTCAATTTCCTTGCCTTGGACAGCCGCCGCGTTGGCGAGGAGGGCGCGATTCTGGACCCGCGCAGCGTCGTCAGCCTGCCGCTGGTGGATGGTCGTTTGGCGATTCCGGCGCCCGCTCTCTCATCCGAGGATGACTTTGCTCAGCGCATACAGGCATCGGGCAAAAAGTGGGTGGTCTTGACTGACCCCAGCGGAACACCAAAGCTCTTGTTGGACTCGGACCGGTTTTTGCGAGAGGCGTTTTCGAAGGAGAGTGCCGATCCTCGCGACTACTGCATTGAGCCAATCGTGACGACTGATGCGCTGGCTACCCTGGAACAAACGCTGATTACCGCGAATCTGGCGGAAAATGATTCGCCCGAAAAAGGGGTGATTCTCTTGTGGGGTGTTGAGAAACGCATCATCGCCCATGGGGACCTGCTGCGGCGCCTGTTCGAGGGGGTGTTCGCACCCCGCGCCTGATTACGGGTTACGCTGCCTGCGCGATTGCTTGCACATCGATGCTGTTGGTGAACTTCCGTTGCTGTTCGTACTGGACCTGTTCGGAAGCCAAGGGTTGCATCGACTCGTCTGTGGGGGACGGATGAACATCGAACAACTGAACTTGCCGCGATACTGACGCCCGTGACTTTCTACCGTCTCATCAGCACCCTGCCGTTTCCCGTTCTGTACGCCTGCGCGTGGCTGACTTACCTTTTTTTCTACCACCTGGTTCGGTATCGGCGGGCGGTCGTGCGGGATAACCTGAGTCGCGCCTTTCCTGAGAAAAGCGAGGCGGAGATCCGATCGCTGGCGAAGACGTTCTACTATCGGCTCTCCCAGGTGGCTTTTGAAATCATCAAGGCCCGCAGGATGAGCAAGGCCGACTTCCTGAAGCGGGCGCGGATCGTCAATCCGGAACTGTTACACCGGTACAGCAACGATTTCCGGGACTCCGTGATCGTGCTCACAATCCATCAGGGCAACTGGGAGTGGATGCTACACGGCGCTACCGCGGCGTTCGACATTCCTATCGACACGGTTTACAAACCACAGCACAACAAGACCGTGGACGCCCTGATCTACGATATTCGCAGTCGGTTTGGCTCGCGTCCGCTGCCCAAACAGGAGTCCACCCGGGATATTCTCAGACGGCGGCGGGAATTCAGGGTTTTCGTGATGGTCGCAGACCAGTCGCCCACCCGCAGCGAAAGAGGCCTGTGGACCGAGTTCATGAACCAGGAGGCGGCTTTCTATCTGGGCACTGAGATCATTGCAAAGGCGACGAAATTCCCCGTTATTTTCGCCCAGTGTCGCCGACGTAGAACCGGCTTCTACGAGATCGAGTTCCACGAACTGGCCAAGCCGCCCTATGCAAAGAACAGCCATGAGATAACCGATCGCTATGTCCAGCTGGCGGAGCACGCCATACGCGCAGAACCTGGGAGCTGGTTGTGGGGCAACCGGCGCTGGAAGCGCGACCGGGCGGCCGAGGAAGCCAAGGCTGGCGAGTAAGCGTCCGCTGAACCGGAAATGACGGGCTGTGCCCTGTGTCCGCGCTATTGGCCAGCGGCCCGTCGACTGGCTTCGGCGGTGGCCGTGTCGAGTGCTTTTTGCAGGCGCTGACAGCCGCGTTCCACCGGCTCCGATGGGTCGATGATAACCGGGCTGCCAAACACGATGGCGATTCTGCCAAAAGGGTAGGGCAGGCAGAATCGATCCCAGCTCGCAAATTCCTTTTTGCGGCTGGCATCGAACGCCATGGGGACGATCGGGCAGGACACGGAACCGGCCATCTGGATGACGCCGGGTTTCACGATAAGCGGCGGGCCCCGCGGCCCGTCCGGTGTCACTGCAACGATCTCATGGGCGTTCAGCGCCTTCATCATCTGCTTCATCGCTTCAAAGCCGCCACGGGTGCTCGACCCTCTAATGGCGAACTTGCCGAAAAGTTCAGCGATGCGGGCGACGTATTCCCCGTCCCGTGAGGACGAAATTAAGCAGTGAATGGGCTCGCCTCGCCGGATGATCGGCAAGAAAATCTGCCGGTTATGCCAAAACGCATAAATGAAACCGGATCCCTCGGCACGTAGACGATCCGGGTGCTCGGCGCCACAAATTTTCACCCTGGAAGTGAGCGCAGTGGCCCAGAGGTAAATCCAGGCGATGCGCGGCAGGACATGCAGGCCAATATTTCTGAGCAATGCCTTGGTCATGTCACCGGTAATCGCACCTTGAGGCGCCCATGATGTGCTCGTGAACCTGCAACCCGGGTCGCAAACGCATCCGCGGAAAGAAGAAAATCAAGACTGCGGCAGGCCTTTGGTAGATTCCGGGATTCACGGCATGATCCGGTTCCCGGCACCGGGTATTGAGCTACAATTCCCGCCCAGTTCGATGCTCAGTTCCGTCGATCCGGTGCACGCGAATTGCAAATGCCCTGATGGCCGGACATACCATTTCAGCGAAGGAGCAACCCATGGGTGACTATCAGACCATAACCCAGCAGATCACCCAGATCCTGGCGGAAAAGACGAGCATAACGCCGGAGCATCTGCGACCCGATACCGAATTGCAAGCGATCGGATTGGACTCCTTCGCCCGGATACAGCTGGTTTTGGCCATGGAAGAGCAGTTCGGGTTCGAGCTTTCCGACAGCGAGGCAGCCGACCTGTCGACGGTGGATGATCTGGTCAACATCATTCTGCTCAAACAGACGCCCACCAGTAATCCGGTCTGATTCCGAGGTTCGGTGATGTCCCCGGATTCCACGCTTGTCGACGTTCTGGCCCGCTGCGCCGACGGTGGCCGTGGTTCGGCTGGTCTGCACCTGTGGAACACGGCCTCGCGTGGCTATGATCATGTTTCGTATGCAGACCTCGCCCGCAGATCGTTTGCGTTTGGCGCCCGGCTGGCGAATCAGGGCTGTGGCGACGGCACGGTCTGCCTGATCGCCTGCCACTCACCGTATGCGACCTTGGTTGCCTTCTATGGGGCCATTTCGGCGGCTGCGGTGCCGATGATCCTGCCCATGCCCAAGGCCCTGGGCAGCCACCAGGCGCTGGTGGAGAGAATTCGCTACTGGGGGTTTAAATTCAGCCAACCTCCAGTGTTGGTTCTTGAATCCGGTCTGAAGGAGAAATTTCACAGCGAGCTTCCGCCCGAGATTGCCACCATACGCTTGAGCGATTCACCGTCGGGGTCCTGGGATGTGATGGACCAACCTCCGGCGGAGCGACCGCCGCGATCCGCTGACATCGCTTTTTTTCAGACGACGAGTTCCTCCACCGGGGATCACAAGGCCGTCGCCATAGCCCATGGCAACGTCCTGTCCAATGTCCACGGGATCAAGGCAGCGGTCGACATGGATGAGACCGAAAAGATGATCAGCTGGTTGCCTCTGTTCCACGATATGGGTTTGGTGGGGGCGGTGTTGTTCAGTCTATGCCACGGCTACCCGTTGCACCTGATGACGCCGACTCAGTTCATAAAGCGCCCGCTGCTGTGGCTGCGGGGCATCAGTGACGCCCGATGCACCATTACCACCGCCCCCAACTTCGGGTACGACTACTGTTGCAGGCTCATATCAGACAAGGATGCGGGGGCACTCGATCTCACCTGTGTGAAGCATTTCTTTATCGGCGCCGAACCGATCCGGGAATCCACCCTCCGCGGTTTTTGCAACAAGTTTTCCGTCGCGGGCGTCGGCCACGACCGGATCCGACCGGCTTATGGACTGGCGGAGTCCACCATTATTACCACCATCTCACGACCGCAAACCCCGGCCCGGTTCGCGTATCTCGACCCTGGCAGCATCGGCCTCAATCAGCCGGTGCGAGTCATCGAGACGCGGCGTTTTGATGCTCTGGACGACGGCGTGCCAGCCGGGGCGGTGGCCGTATGCACCGCCGGCACGGCCATTGCCGACATGGCGGTGATGTTGGTCGACGACAAGGGCTCACCCGTGACCGGTGACGGTTATGCCGGCGAGATCGTCATCAACGGCGGCTCCGTTGCGCTGGGCTACGTCGGGGATGAAGGGGAACCGGTGGATCGGTTCCGTGACCGGACCGTCGCCACCGGCGACCTGGGCGTGGTCATGGACGGCGAATTGTTCATTATCGAGCGCATCAAGAACGTCATCATCCGCAGCGGCGAGAATTTTCTGGTGAGCGCATTGGAGCAGCGTCTGGCCGATCTGTTCGGCGTCTCCCACGACAACGTTGCGGTGTTCGAATCAGACATCCACAACCCGGCAAGCGATATCGTGGTACTGGTCGAGAAACAGGCCGAGTTGGCCGAGGATCAGGTTGAACGGATCCTGGCCAATCTGCCCAGCGAAACCCTGCTCATAGACTGTATATTGCTGCACCGGGCACGGACCATCCCCCGCACCACCAGCGGCAAGAAACGCCACTTCTATTGTCGCAGGCTCTACAACAGCGGTGAACTGCCCTTTCAGCAGAGGATAGCGGTAACGCCAGACCGAATTGCAGCGGCGTTGAAGAAAACGAACGCGGAATGAGTTTGCGGCGCGCCGCTGATCCGGGTCAGTCCAATCCGTGACCGCCGCTATCTCGGGCTGTCGATCTTGCGCAGGGTGATGCGATGCAGGTCGAGACCACCAACTTCGAACATATAGGCCATCAGCCTTAGATACTGCTCGAACTTCTTGACCTCTGATTCGCCCTTGATGGCGACGGCGTCGGCCCGGTGGTTCTTCAATCTGGCAAACCAGGCCCGCAAGGTCCGCCGGTAGTCGTCCCGGTCATTGCGTAGACGCACCACTTCGAACAGTCGATCGGCACCGGCGGCGATTTCGAACAGCCGGGGTGTATCCGTTTCCGGAAAGATCTGCTGGCCGATAAATCCGTCGAAGTCTTTCTGCAGCGAATTGCCGTAGGCCACCGTTTGCAATGACATCCACCGACGCGATTTCAGCCAGCCGTGGCAGCGGCCGAAGAACCTCCGATATATTGCAATCTTTTGCTCGCTGCTCAGGCCCAGCCGGGCAAAGTGCTCGAACGCACCGATGGAGATGATCGCGTCGTAGCTGGCATCGCCCAGGTCGTGATCTTCCCAGCTCTGCAGGCGAACGTCGATTCGGGGCTCCGGCCTGGTTCGGTTGATCCAGTCGGCCTGGCTTTCGCTCAATGTCAGCCCCACCGCCGACTCCACGCCGTGATCCATGATCAGGCGCGACAGTGTCGAGCCCCAACCGCAGCCGATGTCGAGGACGCGGCCCGCACCCTGTGCGTGGGCCTGCTCGATATGGTAGTCGAGCTTGCGCGTCTGGGCGTCGTCCAGCGTCTGCTCACTGTCGTCCGCGTTCCACAGGGCACACGAATAGGTCATGCTCCGGTCCAGCCAAAGCGCGAAATAGTCGTTGCCGGTGCCGTAGTGGTGCTCGATGGCTTCGGCGGAGGCGCCGGTTTCCTTGTCGATCGATTCGTTCATTGCCTGCCCGAGGGTTGCATATGGCGCAGTTTCCCATCGCCTGGTAGGCAAGTACAGGCGACGGGACCGGGGTCGTCGGCGTGGACCGCTGATGCGCCGGCGTTGGGGCCTGGAATTTCGATGCCGCGCGGGGGCTAACGCGGGTATGGCGCCTCGTTCAGCCGCCCAGGACGACGGCGTCCGGGGTTTCGTAACGTTCGTCACCGATAGGGATGGTGTTGAGATCGCTCTCACGGGTGGCGCTGAACGCCCCCGGATCCGCCTCGCTGGTGTCGGCGTCGATTGGGGTGCCGTCGCGGAAAAAAATTGCGGGCGTGGCTCCGCCCAGCCTGGTCACAACGACGGTGGTGTATCCGCCCCCGCTCGGTGTTGCTGGCAGGTCCCCGGTAACGTTCTGCGCGAACGCGGGCCAGGCAATGATCAGGCAAATGCAGACGGGTCGGATGCCGTTCAACCACATGGTTCGAACGCCAAGGTCTGTTTGACTGTATCCCGGCGCAGCGCCAGGCAAGATATCAGGAGGTGGATTTTGACGGCGTCCAGACAGCGTCCACATTGATCCCGAACGGCATGGCAGTGCCTTGAACGTCCCGACAGGTTCCACGCCAGACGTTGCCCTCGGGTGTTTCGCTATACCAGTCATCCAACTCGATGCTTTCGCGCTGGCAGCCCTGTTCCACCGCTCGGTCCCGGACCCAATCCGCAAGGTCGCCTGCGTTCCAGATGCTGGCACACCCCGATACGAGCAGCGCAGCGGTCGCCATTGTGGATGACAGTCTCAAGCTGTGAGGAGCGAAACGCCCATAAACAGTCACCTCGGTGTTCACTGTTCCCCCAGGGATGCATGCAGACCGGATTTTCCAGAGTCTACCGTTGATCAGTTCATGGTGGGTACCGCAACGCCGGTTCGCGCTGCGATGTCGGTAGCCCTGGGCGTCTGTCGGATTTGACGTTGTTCGGCTGTAAATCCACGGATAGCGATCAACTGATCATAACCGGCTCGTCAAGTAGCTCGGTTATTCGCCTCGCCCGATAATCTGACTTGATTAGCCCCCGATGGATTTTCGCTTCGATCAGGGTTTCGATCAGGGTCGGACCAAGCTAACACCATGAATCAATTAGCTTCGGCCTTCGACAGAACCCTTCCAGGTGCCTTAGAGGCTTCATTTTGCGTTCAGGAATTGCGAATCTAGGGTCGTTGGAATGCCGTTTCTGTGGTGTAGACTGAGTTCACTCAGAGGCTTACCTTGGTCCGACTCCGTCAGCCTTCATCTTCGTGCTGCGCCATGGCCACCCTTGAACACGCGGTAAATGCCGCTGGATCCCGGCGCATCACAACCGGTAGAAATCGCTGCGTTTCGAGCGGCCGTGGCAGCACGCGCCCCTGCAGGAGTACATTGACGCGATGAAAGTGGCCAGTACACGGGTGGCCGCTGGCCCAGGTGGTCGACTTGCTGATCGCCCTGCACGGGATCGACAGACTCGCAGCTGGCGGTGGTTGGCGCCGAAGCCGCGAGCCAGCCTTACACCTTATCCACATGGCGTATTTGCCCCAACAGTCGATACCGTGCGCAGGGAAGGCCAGCCAGGCGGGGTCGGGGGGTGTCGGCGCCCCGCAAAGGGGAAATGGACAAGCAAAGGCCCGGCGGCCCGCGAGGGTTTCACCCACAAGGGCGCATCTGCGCCGTTGTCCGACCTGGCCCTAGACGTGTTACGTCGCCTGGACGGGCGTCTTGTATCTGCGCCCTTGTTGACCAAAATGCGATCTGCGCAAATAGATCAGTTTTCTTAACAGATTGAGAGTCGAGAGATGATACAGATCAGATTTACACAGTTCGTCGGCACCGAAAGCGATCTTCTTTCGGAACCATCTGGAATCGTTCAACTTTCTCCTCCGGATGGCCGCTTTGTTATCGTCAACGATACCAATGCAAAAAAGGCATTGTTTGTCGCAGAGTCAGGAGAAAACGGAAAACTTTACTCACGAAAGCTCAATTTTCCAGAGAGTCCGGAGCTGGATGACTTGGAAGGCGTGGCCCTTTCGGGAGATTGGATCTACGTTATTTCCTCCCACAGCGCGGACGACGATGATGATGACAGCACGGCCAGGCGGATCGCGCGCTTTCAGATCAGTGGCGACAGAGTGACCCATTTGCAGGATGCGGAGGGCGCCGAGCACCTCAAGAAACGTGTCAAGCAGGCCCTCCAGGCCAAACATCCTCAGCTGGCGGACGAGGATTTCGCCGATGAAGAGTTTAATATCGAGGGTTTTGCCAATCAGGACGATGACTTCCTGATCGGCCTGCGCAGCCCTGTAGTGGACGGTAAAGCTATGGTGGTCAGAACATACGGTCTTGAACGGGCTTACGGCGCTGAAACCGGCAAGTATGGCGTATTCGCCAATTCTGTCCCGATGGACCTTAAAAACGGCGGAATTCGATCGCTCTCCTATATATCCGACCTGGGAGGATACCTGGTAGTGAGCGGCAAGACTGTCTCCGGGCAGGAGGAGTTTGACTGCGACCTGACGACAACTCCCTCCATAGTCAAGTTTCTTCTATGGTTTTGGGACGGCAAAGAGCGTTGCGTGCAAGTTTCATGTTTTGACCTGGAACAAGACGGTGTCAAACTCCAACCAGAAGGAATCAGCCCTGCCATTGTGGATGGCCGACAGACCATTTGTATCGTCAGTGACGACGGTGATGAGGATAACCAGATACCGGGACGATATTCCCTTCTCACGGAGTCCCAGTATCAGGAGTTGAAGGGCCTTGTCTCGTAGTCCGGGACATCTATTGTCTGTTACGATGGCCACCGACCCGGCAATTCGATAAGAATACCAGGCAGTCTGCGATCTATTCGTAAACTTGTGTCTTGGGACTGAAATGCATCGCTTCATCGTTGCAGATCGCTGGTAATAGAATAACTATTACCAGCGATCTGCGCCTTGAATCTGCACATTTCACCCTCCAGTCTGCTCCGTCCAGAAAAAAATCAGGCCTTCCCTAGTGTAATGTCTTTCAAATACCTTGATGGTTGTGGTTAGGCATCGTGGTTACTGACAAGGCGCGGTGAGGAGGAATAGCCAGCGCTATTGCGACGATCCGCAACGCCGTCAGGGACCGGGAGGGCCAGTGCAGGTGTTAAGTGTGTGGGAGACACTACACTAGCGTGTTGAATTCTGAACCTGCCTCGGTTCGCCTCGTGTCGGATTGCCTGTTAATCGATCACGCTTGTCGAAGGAGTTTCTCAAGCTTATGAGTACCACGCCCATCGAGCATGTCATCGTCCTAATGCTTGAGAATCGCTCCTTTGACCATCTGTGCGGCTACTGGGATCACCTGCAAAAGGGAAGCGGTTTGACAGGAGAGGAGTTCAACTACCTGGACCCCGCCGACACTTCCACGGACAAGATCTATGTGCACCGGAAAAAGCGCGACCCCGAGCGACGGGATCAACCAGAACCCGGACACTATCTAGAGAACGCGCTGGTTCAGCTCTTCGGGTCTGAGGAAGGACCCCGGTCCAATCCGGCACCGATGAACGGATTCGTGAAAGATTACATCGAGACCCTCGCACAGCAGACCGATTCACGAACCAAGCAAGAAATCGATCCGGTGGAGGCGGGGAAGGCGTTGATGGGTTGCTACGAGCCGGCGAGCACACCGGTGCTGCGTACCCTGGCAGAGGAATTCGTTCTGTGCGATCGGTGGTTCTCTTCCGTGCCCGGACCCACTTGGCCGAACCGTTACTATCTGCACGCCGCCACCTCGGACGGAATCGCCGACAACAAGAAAAGGTTGCCCAAATCGGTTCCTTTGATCTACGACCACCTGCGGCAGGCGGGAATTCCATGGTCGGTCTATGTGAGCGAGAAGCTGACATCCAACATCGGGTTTGCTTTGGAAAAGTTCAGCCTTTTATTGAAGCCAAAGCCGCATTCCGGTCCCTATAGAAAAGAGCCCTACTTCAGGGACATCAAAGATTTGCAGAATGATTTGATGAATGGCGCGCTGCCAGCGTACTCCTTCATTGAGCCCATTTTCCTCAGCATGAAGAGGGAAGGCGGGAACGACCAGCATCCCGAGTACATGGGCACCCTCGATATCGACCTGGGCGAATATCTTATCGCCGCGATCTACGAGGCGCTGCGTAACAGCCGCTACTGGGAAAAGAGTCTGTTTGTCGTTCTCTACGATGAACACGGCGGCAATTACGACCACATCCCCCCGCCGGCCGAAGTTGTCAATCCCGATGGCAAGATCTCGGACGCACCTGCATTCGACTTCACCCGGCTCGGTGTTCGAGTGCCGGCGGTACTGGTGTCCCCATGGCTGGAACAAGGGAAGATCGACAGCACCACATATGATCACACCTCCGTTGCCGCAACCGTCAAGGAAATCTTTGGGCTTCCCGAGTTCCTGACCAAGCGCGACGCGGCGGCGCGTCATTTCGGTGCACCCGACTACTATCTGGACAGTGTACGAACAGATGCACCGCTGACGTTACCGGTCCCCGGCGATCGGGAGACTTATGAGGAATACCGCGATCTTTGGTTCGGGGACAAACAATTCGAAGGCCTGTCCGAAAAGGTCCGCAAGCAGATCGAATCGATGGAAGCGGCCGAGATCAACGACTATCAGAGACAGTTCCTAGAGTTCATCGCGGATCACCACTCGTTTGATGACACCGAGAGTACGGCCCATGCCAGAGATCAGATTCGCACGGCCCTCGAAGCAGGAGGCCACATCAAGCAAGGCGACGCAGCCCTGCTGGTTTCCAACTATTTCGGCACTGACAGCGAATCGTAGTCGGGCTCGAGTCCGGATCGCGCCGATGCCCATTCGACTTGCGTCCCTGGTACCGAAGCCCCAAGTCAGCTTGACCCGTTGCCAAGGCGTGTTCGCCCCCAATACCGTGGCGGCCTACCTGTGGGAAATCAGGAGGATTGGATGAGCTACTACCACGGCAAGCACGTTTTGCTTACGGGCGCCGCCAGCGGCATTGGGCGTTTGATGGCGCAGAAGATGGGGGCGCAGGGCGCGCGTTTGATCCTATGGGACGTCAACCGGCAGGGACTGGAGGAGACCGGGAGGCTGCTCAAGGACGCCGGCGTGACCGCCCACACTTATGTCTGCGACCTCTCCAGCAGGGTAGCGATCCGGGAGACCGCCGCCCAGACGTTGGCCGAGTGCGAGCGGGTCGATATTCTGGTGAACAACGCTGGCATCGTGTCGGGCCGCAACATCCTTGATCTGACCGAAGAACAGATCATCCGCACGTTTGAGGTCAACACACTCGCCTTGTACTGGACGAGCAAGGCCTTCCTCCCCGGCATGATCGAACGAAAGAACGGTCACATCGTCACCGTCTCGTCGGCCGGTGGGATCTGCGCCACCGCCCGCATGACCGACTACTGCGCGAGCAAATTCGCTGCATTCGGATTCGATGACGCGCTGCGGGTTGAGCTCAAGCGCAATCACTTTCCCATTCACACCACAGTGGTCTGCCCGTTCTATATCGATACCGGAATGTTTAGGGGCGTCAAAACCCGCTTTGGCTTCCTGCTGCCGATCCTGAAGCCGGAGTATGTGGCCACCAGGATCGTCAGTGCCGTGGCTAACGGGAAACATCGCCTGGTGATGCCAAAGTTCGTGCTCACCGCCTTCCTCTGTCGGGTCCTGCCCGTCCCCGTGTTCGACTGGATCATGGACTTCTTGGGCGTCAGCAAAAGTATGGACGAATTCACCGGCCGCTCCGGCGGACACTGAGGGTGCGGGGACCGCCGTTTTGCGCGGATCGTGAGCAGAACCTGTGAGCAGATTTAAGGAATGACGATCCCTGACGGGCTTGCTTTGGATGGGGTCGCCACCCGAAGCTGGCACAGACCCAAAAGGGGGTCCTGTGTTGCTCTCCGACGGAGGGGAACGGCGTGCAGCGGATGCCGGTGTTGTGTTTGGGTTCCCAGCAGACTCTTGAATTTGATCCATTTTTGCGCGCGTCAGGTATGTCCCAAGTTCAGGGCAAAACACCCTTGGGCGAAGGCCTCTGAATGCCCAGCATCCTTGTGCGCGACTCAAGGGTGGAGGGCTTCAGTCCCAGCAGTGGGGCGCTACCCCGAGGCCCGCGGACGCGCCAGCCGGGCGGTTCCAGTACCTTGGGTAAATAAGCCCGCTCCACCTGGGTTAGCGTGCTCGTATCGTCAAGCGTGTCGGGCCGGATTGCTCGCTCAGCTGCAGTCTTCCATCTCTCGACTGTAACAGGGCGCGTTCGATTTCGGCGTCCATCCCATTGCCGTCCGCCTGGAGGAAACGACCGGCAATGGCGGCGATTGCGCGCTCGAAGCTGTCATCCCGGTGTGTAGTGCCGGGGCCAGTTTTCCGGGTCGCCATGTCTGCCATGGGTGCTCATGCGCTGGGCGCTCGCAGGGTTGATCTCCGGTTGGATCGGGAACGCCCAAAGTGTGGCGGCTGGTCAAGAGAAAACGGTGGCGATACGGAACGCGCTTGCGGTCCCTTTGACAAGCCGTTGTGCGGTGGTTGCCATGAGGCGCCGCAACCGATAGCTTGAGGGGATACATCACTGGTCATTGGAGCCGTAATGTACAAGTTCCCCGAATGGCGATCCCGGTTGACCGTTGCCGTTTTGGGTCTGGGCCTCACTTCCCTGGGCGGGCTGGTGCAGGCGCAGGGCGAGGCCGGCGGCGACTTGCGGGCGGCCACGCAGAATCCGATCAGCGCCATGTACAGCCTGCCGTTCAAGTTTACATTCGACAACGGCGCGGACAACGGCGATGCCAACGTACTGAACATACAACCCGTGCTCCCCGTTACCGTGGGGGACTGGAACCTGGTCAATCGCATCATTGCTCCTCTGGCGGATGCGCCCGGCGGCGTGCCCGGTTTGCCCGGCAACCCGGGCATCGGCGATACCAGCGACAGCGGCCGAACCTTTGGACTGGGCGACATCAATTACTCTTTGTTCTTCAATCCCCTGGAGACCAAGGGTAAGTTGATCTGGGGCATCGGTGGGTCAGTTACCCTGCCTACCGCCACCGACGATCGTTTGGGATCGGGCAAATGGAGCGCCGGCCCGACTGCAGTCGGTCTGGTACAGCCCAGCTGGGGGACTTACGGCATGCTGGTTCGTCAATTGTGGTCGTTTGCCGGTGACGACGACCGGCGTGGTGTAAATCAGTCGTTGATCGAGCCATTCGTAAACTACAACCTGAACAACGGGTGGTATTTGATCAGCGACTCGGTCATCACCGTGGACTGGAAAATCGACTCAGGCGACAAAATGACTCTGCCCCTGGGCGGGGGTGTAGGCAAGATTTTCAAGATCGGCGACCAGGCAATGAACGCACGGGTGGAGGCCTACTCCAACGTGGTCAAACCGGACGGCGCCCCGGACTGGAGCATAGGCGGAACCATACAGTTCCTGTTTCCCAGGTGACTCCATAGGCTCGCCCACCGGGCGAGCGACTCGACCAGGCCGCCTCTGATCTACTAGACTCCCGGTCACCCAGGGTTCAGACCTACCTCAATTCGACTCTTGAGCGCGATTGGTTTGTCTTTTTTCTGACATAACGTCAATATATACTGACGTCATGTCAGAAATATCGGATCCGCGCCGATCGGGCCGTGCACACCGGAATCGGGTGGCGGTTCCCAGAAAATCGGAACGCACGCTACAGGCCATCATGGACAGCGCCTTGGCGTTTCTCTGGACCCATCCGTTCCGTGACCTCACGGTCTCGGAGGTGATGTCCCGCGCGGGTTCGAGTCGACCCGCGTTCTATCAGTACTTCACCGATCTCCACGAACTGATGGAGACGCTTCTCGACGACATGCGAGACGACATCATGGGTGTCGCCTGGCCCTGGCTGGAAGGCGAGGGCGACCCGATCCCACTGCTTACCGAATCCCTGTCGGGCTTGATCGCGGTCTGCTACCGCCGCGGCCCGATCCTGCGCGCCGTCGCGGACGCGGCCGCTTCCGACGAGCGACTCGAGCAGGTATGGGCCGATTTCCTGGCCGGCTTCGACGATGCGGTGGCGCAAAGAATCGAACAGCAGCAGGCGTTGGGTCTGATTCCCCGATTTCCCGCACGCCCGGTCGCCATTGCGCTGAACCGCCTCGATGCGTCGCTGCTGATCGAGCAGTTCGGCCGGCGGCCCCGTGGGGATCCCGACGCCGTGTGTGCGGCACTCACGAGAATCTGGATCTCGACCTTGTACGGCATGGATGCGGTGGTGCCGCCGGATACGATCGAAGCCAAACTTCAGGAGCGCGGATCGGCCACACGCTCCGGCCCCAGTAAAGACACAGACAGGAAACACACATGAAAACGCGACGCTTGACATCTCTCGCTGTTGCCGGCGTCGTAGCGGCCAGCATGGGCACGGTGGTTTGGGGAGCACCGCCAAAGATGAAGATGACCACCGAGGTCCCTGCGGGGATCGCGACGCCGGACAAGTTGGAGACCCGCCTCGGCACACTGACCTCGGTCGACGGGGTGCCGGATGCGGCCACCGCCCAGAAGGTCTACGACAACCTGGATTTCCAACGGGCCGTGCAGGCCTACCTGAACAGCATCCAGATCGCATCTATGCATGGCATGCGTGAAGGGATACTCAAGTGGGGCCCGGCCAACACCACCGCGCTGCTGTTCGAAGACCTGATGGACTCGACTACGCTGTTTTTGACGCCGAATACCACCTCGATCTATATGCTGCTGTGGCTCGATCTGACGGAGGGGCCGATGGTGATCGAGACACCGCCCGACGTGATCGGTCTGGTGGACGACGCCTGGTTTCACTATGTCGCCGATTTCGGCCAGGTCGGGCCGGACAAAAACAAGGGCGGCAAGTTTCTGTTCCTGCCGCCGAGCTACGAAGGTGATGTTCCCGACGGGTATTTCGTGGAGAAATCCCAGACCTACGGCAACTGGGTGATCTGGCGCGGTGCCCAGGTGGATGGCAGCACCGCCCCGGCCGTCAAAGCGACCAAGGATACCTTGCGCGTCTACCCGCTGGCGCAGAAAGACAACCCGCCGGAGATGACCTTCATCAACGTATCGGGCAAGCCGTTCAACACCATCCATGCCATGGATGCCCGCTTCTACGACGAAGTCAACCAGGTCATCCAGCGCGAGCCCGGCGAAGGCCAGGATCCGGAAATTCTCGGCCAGTTGGCATCCATTGGCATCCGAAAGGGTCAGCCCTTTGAACCCGATGAGCGCATGCAGAAAATTCTCGCCGAGGCGGCGGATGTAGCTGCAGTCACGGTCCGGGCGCTGGCCTCACGCCCGCGGGAGGACATGTTCTACTACTACCCCGGAGAAGGGGTCTGGACCACGCCCTTTATCGGCGGCAGCTATCTGTTCCTGGACGAGAACAACGCCCGCTATCTGGACGCCCGGGCGTTCTTCCACTTCTATGCCACCGGCATCACGCCGGCCATGACCCAGGCGCCGTATGGCAAGGGATCGATTTACGCCGTGGCCTACATGGATTCCACCAGCACGCCTCTGGATGGCAGCAAGACCTATAAGGTGCATGTGCCGCCGAAGGTGCCGATGAAATCCTTCTGGTCGTTCACGCTGTACGACAACCAGACCCGCTCTGAGCTGCAAACCGACCAGCAGTTTCCGGGTCTGGACAGCAACAACAAGGACCTGGTCCAGAACAAGGACGGTTCCTACGACATCTACTTCGGCCCCAAAGCGCCCGAGGGCCAGGAAGCCAACTGGCTGCAGACGGTTCCCGGCAAGGGTTGGAACATGCTGTGGCGCATCTACGGCCCGACCAAGCCCTGGTATGACAAGAGCTGGAAGATTGGTGACCCCGAACCGGTCGGGTGATCCGGCCGAGTCCATTGGATGGCGGGGCGGGTTGGCGCTCGCCTCGTGAAACAAAAGCAGGAAACAGATATGAAAACCAGATCATTGGCTCCGATTGCTGTAGCCGGATTTATGGTGAGCACCCTGGTGGTTCCAGCTTACGCCCAGCAGGACAAGAGTGTTTTTGAGCTTGGCGCCGCGGAAGCAAAACAGAGTTCAGAAGACTTCAAGCCGGCCCCTGCCGAGATCGAGACGAATTTTGGCAGGCTGGCGTTCGAAGGCGGCGCTTTCCCGACCGAAGACTCGGTGCGGAAAATCTACGACGCGTTGGATCTGCAGCGTGCCACCCAGGCCTACATGGATTTTTACCCGGCCCTTTCGCTCTATGCGATCGTCAAATCGCAGGTCCGGGACTTCGGGATGAAGAACGCCTCCATCGCCGGGGTAGAGGCGGACTTCATGCACCCGAGCGAGAACTATCTCACCGGCAACGACATCACGGTTTACGCCTTTGCCACCATCGACCTGAAGGCCGACGGTCCGACCGTGGTCGAGATTCCTCCGGGCATGTACGGAACCGCCAACGATGCCTACTTCAAGTACATCACCGACATGGGCACCACCGGACCCGACAAGGGCAAGGGCGGCAAGTACCTGTTTCTGCCCCCGGGTTACAAGGGGGAGGTGCCCGACGGGTACTTTGTGATGCACTCAGAAGGCTACCGGATCTGGGCCATGATGCGCGGGTTTGACGTCGGCAACGGTGACAAGGCGGTCAAGTGGTTCGAGGACCGTCTCAAGGTTTACCCACTTACGACCGGGTCCAGAGCGGTTTCCTTCGTCAATGCATCGCGAATGGGGGCGAACACCCTGGTCCCGGAGGACGGTTCGGCCTTCGAGATGCTAGATGAGATCATCCAGCATGAGCCCTCCGGCCTGTTTGGCATGGAACAACTGGGTCGGCTTGCAACGCTGGGGATCGAGAAGGGAAAGCCGTTTGAGCCGGATGCGCGGATGCAGAAGATTTTCGACCAGGGGGCAAAACAGGGGGTCGCCATGTCACGTGCGATCCTCTATGCCTCCCGTGCGCCGGATATCAAGTACTGGCCCGATCGGCAGTGGGAAAAGATGTTCCTGCACAACACGGAGTTCACCCACGATGGATACCGTGAAATCGATGCCCGGACACTCTGGCACTACCAGGCCATTGTGGTCTCGCCCAACCTGCTCTCCACCACGCCCGGTGCGGGTACCGCCTACTTGACCGCGTTCAGAGACAAGAGCGGCGCTTACCTGATGGGTGACCGGAACTATCGGCTGCGGGTTCCGGCGAAGCCGCCGGTTAAACGGTTCTGGGCGGTGACGGCCTATGACCCGACGAGCCGCAGCCTGCTCGACTCAGGCGGCAATATCACGGTTGGCAGCATGCGTGACCCCGAGGCAAACGCCGACGGCTCAGTGGACGTCTACTTCGGACCGATGGCGCCTGAAGGGCAAGGGAAGAACTGGATCAAGACCGATCCCACCAAAGGCTTTTTTGTGGTCTTCCGCTTCTATGGTCCGCTGGAGGGTTACATCGACAAGACCTGGGTACTGAGTGACTTTGAGCTCACAGAGTAGGCAATATCAGGAGATACACGATGAATTCGAGACCCTTTGCAATGCTGGCCGCTGCCGTATTGCTCGCAAGCAATGCGACAACAGTACTTTCGGAGCAACCGCCGCAGATGAAAATGACCACACCGATTCCGGCATCGATTACCGCCCCTGACACGGCGGAGACTTCCATCGGCACGCTCGAATACTTCGATGGGGTTCCAACGGAAACGACGATCCAGACGGTGTATGACTACCTTGATCGCTCGCGTGCGGTGAACGTCTTTATCAATTCTATACCGATGTTGTCCGCATACAGTCTGCGGGAAGGTCAAGCCAGTATCGGAGCAGATGCGAGTCACAAGATCGCGATCTGGGACAACCTGATGGATTCCGCGACCATGCTCCTGACAGGTAACACCTCGACCATGTATGCGGTGGGTTTTCTTGCGCTGGACAAGGACGGCCCCACGGTCATCGATCTTCCGCCCGGGATGCTGGGCGTGCTTGACGACATGGCTTTCCGCTACATGACCGACCTGGGCGTTGCCGGACCGGACAAGGGCAAAGGCGGCAAGTTCTTGATTCTGCCTCCGGGCTACCAGGGTGAGGTACCCAAAGGCTATTTTGTTGTGCCCTCAAAAACCAATGGCGTCTGGGTTTTTACACGCGGATATCTCGACAAGAGCATGCCAATGGACAAAGCGATCCCGGCTGCTTCTGCCAATATTCGTGATCACCTGAAGATTTATCCACTGGCGGAGAAAGACAATCCTCCGAAGACCGAATTCATCAATGTGTCGGGCAAGGAGATGAATACGGTCCTGCCCAACGACTACAGTTTCTTCGAAAAACTGCATGACCTGATTCAGGGGGAACCGGATGATTATCTGGGCCCCGAGGCCAAGGGGATGATGGCCGCCATCGGTATTGAAAAGGGCAAGCCCTTTGCCCCCGATGATCGAATGAAGAATATCCTCAACGATGCCGCCGCCATCGGCAACGCAGCTGCCCGTGCAATCAGTTTCTTCCCGCGTGAACCGGGTAATCTGATCTACGGCGACGAAAGCGCCTGGATGATGGCATACGCCAACAAGGACACCGCCTTCGCGCAAAATGGTGCTTATAATCTCGATGCGCGTGCGCTGTTCCACTTCGGCTATATCGTCGTGTCACCCGCAATGGCGGTGACGGTGCCCGGAAAGGGTTCGGACTATGGCCTAATCGCGCTGGATTCAGACAAACAACCGCTGGATGGCTCGAAAACCTACAAACTGCACATGCCGCCTGACGTACCCGCAAAAGACTTCTGGGCGCTGACCCTGTACGACACTCAGACGCGTTCTCAATTGCAGACCGACCAGCAGTTTCCCACGCTCGGCAGCCAGACCGAGGGCATCGAGACCAATGATGACGGTTCCTACGACATCTACTTCGCACCGAAGCCGCCTGCCGGCAAAGAGGGCAACTGGCTGCAGACCATTCCCGGCAAGAGCTGGTGGCTGGCGCTACGGATATACGGGCCGGAAGAAGCCTGGATCAAGCAGACCTGGCGGCCGGGTGAGATCGAGTCGGTCAAGTAGCAGACCAACAGGGATCCGGTTGGGTGATTGGAACTGAGTGTTGGAAGTCACTGGCTTGGTCACAGGGGAGGGTATTGCGCTGATAAGACACAAGGGCAGTATCCTCTCTGCGAACAGTTGGGAGTAGGGGGCATGGCATTGCAAACACGGCTATGCTTTCATATTTGCGCCTTGCATTGGCGGATATGGGGTGCTCTGAAGTGTTACGAACTTATGGGACGGGACACTGGCGGGCAATGAGATCCACACCATCGTGCCCAACGAAGACAGTGCCTTTGGAAACCTGAATGGGTCGATCCAGCAGGCGACCGATGATCGAATGAAGGGGACCCTGAGCGACGCTGTGGTCATCGGCAGTGCATCCGCCCGCTTCATCAGTTACTTCCCGCTCGAGCCTGGAAACCCGATTTACGGCAATGACCGTGCCTCGGTCGCGGTAAAACTCACAACAACATGACTTTCAGCAAGAAGCTGTAGGCTCGACGAGATCAATCTGGCAGCACGGTCTGGTCGAATAAGCGTTCGCATTCAAAAGGAAAGCTCTGATGAAATCTCAAAATGGTATCGGTTTGAAACCGGCCGCCGCCTGGCTGCTGCTGATTGCTCTGGCCGGACCCGCGAGCATTGCCGCGGAACAGAGTAATGAGGAACTGGCCAAGGCTTCGCAGAATCCGGTTGCCAATCTCATCAGCCTGCCGTTTCAGAACAATACCGATTTCAACGTCGGACCCGAGAACAAAACGAAGAACACCCTGAATATTCAGCCGGTGCTGCCGTTTTCTCTTAATGACAACTGGAACGTGATCACCCGAACCATACTCCCGGTGGTGTCGCAGCCCGGCATGCTGCCCGGTCAGGATCGAAAAAACGGCCTGGGTGACACCACCTTCACCGCGTTTCTTTCACCCAAGAACTCCGGCAAGTGGACTTGGGGTGTCGGGCCAGTGGCGCTGCTGCCAACGGCGACCGATGACCGGCTCGGGTCCGACAAGTGGGGCCTCGGCGTCTCCGCGGTGGTGCTTACCATGCCGGGGAATTGGGTCGTCGGCTCCTTGTTCAGTAACGTCTGGTCGGTTGGCGGCTCCGGGGACCAGGATGTAAACCTGTTCACCTGGCAGTACTTTATCAACTACAACATCCCGAACAGTGGCGGTTGGTACCTGTCTTCGGCGCCCATCATGACCGCCAACTGGGAAGCCGATAGCGGTGACAAGTGGACCGTGCCGGTTGGCGGTGGCGGGGGTAGGGTGTTTAAAATCGGCAAGCAGCCGGTCAACGTTCAAGCACAGGCGTTCTACAACGTCGAGAAGCCAGAGTATGCTGCGGATTGGCAGCTTCGGCTGCAGCTGCAGTTTCTGTTTCCCAAGTAGACCGGAAGATTACTGTCGCCCGATCTGCGCTTGCTCAACCCGCGCTGCCTTCCGACCCTGCCGGGTGGATGCGGACGGGCAGGGGTTCCTTCACATCGATGTGCACATCGCGCTGGGGGAATGCGATCGAAACGCCGGCGTCGTTGAGTTTGTCATAAATGGCCTGGTGTAGTTCGGTCATGGTGATAAGACGACGCTCCACCGAACCCGTGTAGGCGCGCAGATAAACGCTGAGTGCATTGTCGCCGAAACCCTCGAAACTCACGATGGGGCTGGGATCGGCAAGAACGTGGCTGTTTTCCTTGGCGGCCTGGTGCACCAGTTCCATCGCTTTGCGCACGTCGGCGCCGTAGGCGATCCCGACGTTGATCAGGATTCGGTTGGTCTGACCGCTCAGTGTCCAGTTCAGCACGCGACCGGTCACAAATTCCTTATTGGGGACCAGCAGTTCTTTTTGTTCCCAGGTAATGACGGTGGTGGCCCGGATCTGAATACGCGCCACGATGCCGCCCTGATCGCCCACCGTCACGGTGTCGCCGACGCGAATCGGGCGCTCCAGCAGCAGGATGATTCCGGACACGAAATTGGCCACGATCTCCTGTAGACCGAACCCCAGGCCCACGCCCAAGGCGGCCACCAGCCACTGCAGCTTGGACCACTGCATGCCGATGGTGGAAAAGGCCATGATGAAGCCGATAATCAAGATCCCGTATTGACACAGGGTGACGATTGCGTAGCGTCCGCCCCGGTCCACGTTGGTTCGAGTGAGTACGGTGAATTCCAGCAGCCCGGACAGGTTCTTGGATGCGAAAATCGTCGCCAGTAATATGATCAGCCCGATGCAGAGGTCCGCCAGGGTGACCGGCACGTTCTCTTCAATACCGCCGACCATGGTCAGCTGGCTGTAAGGCAGTTTGATTTCTTCCAGAAAGCCCAGAAACGGCAGCAGTTCGCCCCACACCACGACAAGGCTGATCACTCCGGCCGCGCCGATGGTGGCCCGCACGATGGTGCGGGCTTGTTCCCCAAGGGACTTATAGTCCACTTCCGGCAGTTCGACCTCCGGGAACTCAAGCTCCGATTCTCCTGCACGCTCGCGCTCGGCACGTGCTTCTTCTCGTTGCTGTATCGCCGCTTCCAGGCGAAGACGTCGTTCCGACATGTAGAACCAGCGCAGAAGCACATCGCGCAGCAGGACCAATGCGAACAGGATGAGCAGCGTCAACAACATCAATTCCGCCAGTTGGCTGGCGGTATAAAGATAGCCAAGCAGCGATGCCACCGCCAAACCGAGTGGCGTCAACACCAGGAGCGTTCTCCACAAGGACCACAACCGCAGGAAGGCACCCTCAGGATTCGTTTTGCGAACCGAATCGATTATCGGGTTATCGCCCTTCATTTCGCGCCAGAAGAAATAGCTGAACCCAATCATGGCTATGAAATAGCCCGGGCGACTCAGTGCAAGGATAGCCTCTTCTTCGCCACCCCGGGCGGACAGGGACGAGATAAAAGCCAGTGGCAGGATTAAATGGCGCAACCAGCGCAAGTCTTTGAGCACGTAGTCGGCGGCCGGCTGGGTGAGACCGAAATGGACCAAGGCCAGCCCGTTCGGGAGGTACTTCCATCGATACAGATTGAGCATCAGCATCCACGCCGCGGTGAACATCAATGCCGTGCCCACATGTGTGCTGAAAGTCGCGCTGTAGGCGGATTCCCGCAGAATCCAGCCAAGCGAGAGCAGGGCAAGTGGCCATGCGGACGCGGCGACCACGGTGTAGACGACTGTGGCGAGGGTGTACTTGATCGAATCTGTTCGCAAGTGTCGCACCTGCTCTGCAAACTGCCTGAATGACGCGGGTGCACGCCAGCGCACAAAGAAGGCGATGCCAACCGAAACAATCATCAGCAGCGACAACAGGGGTTTTTCGAGAACCGACGTCGCCAAATCCCTGGGAACGTGTGACCAATTGCTCGGCCTCAGCATCCAGCCGGCGGCGGCGGAAAAATGCTCAAAGTCACGCACCGAAAAAGGCGGCGCGCTGCGAATTCGGAAAAGCTGTTGCTCGATGAAATCAGTCGCTGCATCGACTTCGGCGCCGAGTTGGCTCGCCGTCGCCTGCACCGCATACAACTCGGTGGCGTAACGCTGGTATGCCTGATCCAGATCGCTCAGAATCTGATGCTGATCGCCCAGCAGATCCAGAATTTGCGCGCGGAGCGCCGATCTATCCTCTGCATCGAGTTCCCCATCGATCGACGCCAGCCGCCGCTCTGTCTCCGTGTCCAACGCCTTAAGCACGCCTCTTTGATCTTCGAGGTCGATGCGCCGATCGGTTATCCGGTTTAGTTCGTTCTGCCGGTTTGCGGACTCGAGACGATAGTCTTTGGTGGTGGGAAGCGCCTTCAGCTGCCTGCGCAACAACCTGCCGATGGCCGGGGTGCCGCCGGTGGCCGCAATCCGTGCCTGGTTGCTGGTCAATTCCGTTGCGACCGTTCTGAGTTGCCCTTCCATGTCCCGCAAGCGTTCTGCCGTGGCATCCTGCTTGAGCGTGGTTTCCTGCAGTTCCACCTGCAGTTGGGCGTTTTCCTCAGCGGCAGCGGCGATGGCCGGTGGCAGGGCGGCCACCATAGCCTGGGTCGTCGCGGTCTCTTCGCGCGCGCGGGCCAGTTCCGCCAGGCGTCGGATGCGCAGCCTATCTTCCGTGCGGTTCACCGCGCTTTCCAGTCTATTGACCTGCCGTTCGGACAGGTTGCGTTCCAGGGTCGCTATTTCCGTCAACAGCGCCTGGTTGACCAGAGCTGTTCGGATGAACCCGACCTCTGCCTGCAAAGCGCGGGTTCGAGCCGCTATGAAGCTTTGGCGGGCCTCGCCGATGGTGTTTGGTTCATCTTCCATGGGCGTGGCTCGTTCTTCCCGCCGCAACGCCCGCAGCTGTCGCTCTCCCTCTGCCAGGTCCCGGCTCGCGGTTTCCCCACCCGTTGACAGTGTTCTCAGCGTCTCTGCCCGTTCCCGCAACTCGGCGCGTGCCGAGTTCAGCTCCGCCTCCTGTTTTGCCTCCAGCTGCTCAAGTTCGGCCTGCGTCGTGGCGGCGGTCAAATCCATGGAAGGGGCTGCGACGGTGTCGTCCAGAGCGGCACGCAGTTCGGCTATGCGTCCTGGACCCGAGGCGACACGGCCCTTGAGTCGCGCCAACGCAGCTTCGGTCTTTTGTGCCTCTTCCAGCTCGGTGGCGGCGCGAGTGTAGAAATCGAGCGCCCTGGCCTTCACTTCCTCAGAAAGAGTTGCGTCCGCTTCGATCGATGCCTTGCCGGATTCGATGACATCTTCATTGGCCTCGACCGGATCGAAGTCGGTCTGCGCCGCGACCGGGTGGCACGCAAGCTGCGCCAGCAGCAGCATGACCAGGCACAGCGGCGCCGGAAACCGCCGGGATCGGAACACGGAGCGGGGCTCAATGCGCATTTTCAAGAGCAAACATCCAAGACTGCGGACATTGCCGTTGGCGACCTCAACCCGGAGGCGCTTGTACGGCGTAGAGTGGGCTCAATGCTTCAGAACCCAATTCGAATTCTTAACGTATTGCCGGCGGACGCGCTGAGGGATCGGGGATGTCTTTCCAACGGCGTTTTCGTCGATCTATCGAGTTGACCACTTGTTAGGGAGCCTCTGATCTATTCGTGAACGCGCACCTTGAGACCGAAATGCACAGCTTCATCGTTGCAAATCTTGGCAATAAAACAACTATTACCCGCGATCTGCCCCGCGATCTGCCCCGCGATCTGCCCCGCGATCCGCCCCTTGAATCTGCACATTTCAGACTCCAATCTGCTTCGTCCAGCATAAATCAGAGGCTTCCTGGGCAAGCAAGTTCTGGGCTCAGACCCTATCCAGGGGGTAGAACGAATTCGTAACCCGCAACCCATGCGGTTCCCTCGCCGCGCCGAATTTCCTCCAGCACCATTGTCAGATCCTCTGTTCCGTAATCGCTCGCCGGGTCGCTCTTGAAGAACAGGCGGGTGACCAGTTCGGCGTGATTGGGGTGGGTGATCACGAAATGGATATGCCGAGGCAGCCCTCCGGTATAGCCGGGCAACACCGTGATCACTTCGAAAGCGCCGTCAGCACCCGTCTCCAGGTGAGCCCGCCAGCGATCTGGGGCGTGCTCGCCATGCTCGTCGGCATGGAGCACTCGGATCCGTGCGCCCGAGATCGGCTCGCCGCAGGTGTCCAGTACCCGGGCACGGAGGAACAGGGGTTCGCCCCCGTCACTCTCTTGCCACAGCCTCGATGTGTTTGGTGCGGTACTGAAGTCATGGGGCCCAGGACCGGTTTGGGGCGTCGGTCTGCGTTCGCTGCAGGCGTGCGCCGCCGCATGCGAGCCCAGTGTCAGTGCCGCAACCAAGGCCGCAGCGAAAGCGCCTGTTCGACTGTTCATTCGTCATCGTGGATTCTGCCGGGGTTTGATTCAACCGTTTATTTGCATCGCGTTGGCGTTGGCGTTCGCGAGTGCGTGAGTACCCGGGCCGTTTTGGGCGTATCGAGCGCAGACCTGCCTGATCAACGATGCGTGCACCCGTCT
>Ga0316194_10000313_pt1 | contig 29655 bp, 34 predicted proteins | sample CroRivsedime1_MG_FD_204936 | JGI IMG/M metagenome (GOLD analysis project Ga0316194, IMG submission 204936) | Coastal sediment microbial communities from Maine, United States - Cross River sediment 1 | ecosystem: Environmental > Aquatic > Marine > Coastal > Sediment | place: USA: Maine...
TCCCCGAGCCACTCAAACCTGTAAACCAGATTACACAGCCCTTATGACCGTTCAGGGACTCCCTGTTATCACGAGTTACCTGATGTTCATGCCAGGTGACATTGGTATCATTTGTCATTACATGCTCCTTACTTATGTAACAAACCCCGTTAAATTGATCGCCACCACGTTATTCCACTTTCAAATATCACTTTCTGTTTTCACAGAAGTCTGCTTTAGAACTTCCAATAATGCAGTCTTTGCCGATTCAAACAGCATCAGACCAGGGATGCCGGTAACTGACCAGCATCAGGGTCATGAGTAAATCGTTCATAAGGCCTCCCACGCGGCCGGTCAGGCTCTCCGTGGAAAAAGCCCTGGGTCCATAATTTATACCATAATCGAAAATACTTATACCTTTCAATCATGTCAAATCCTGTCAAGGCACACTATTGTTCGGAAGTGCTAGTACTTCGACAAGGTTGTATTGATGGATTCAGTTGGCCTGTCAGGACCCAGGGCAAGGCATGCCTCGCAGCGAATGGCCATAGTCCTTTGCAAGAGGCGTAACGCCGTCATGGGTCCTGACAGGCCAACCCTGCGGGCGTTACTGTGGTGTTCCACCACGGCGTTACAGCACTTGACAAGGACTATGGCCATTGCCTGTGTGCTGTGCCTTGTTGTGAAACACCACAGTAACGCTGAACTCATCAATACAACCTTGTCGGAGTACTATATTTTCTATGCCCAAAAAAAACGACGACCAACGAGTTAACGAAGGCCGCCGCGGCTAATGCCTCGCCAGGAGGCTATCCGAGAACAGACTAGACGGTTCCAGCTACTCTCTGATCAAGGACTATCTCATCTTCCAGGGAAGGACAAATACCCTGCTGTTGCAGATAGGTAATTATCTCATCCGCAAGCACATCAGGCGTTTTTTCGGCTGCCGAGAGAACCAGTTCCGGCGACCGGGGGACTTCGTAAGGGTCATCGATCCCGGTGAAGCCCTTGATCTCGCCTGCCCGCGCCTTCTTGTACAACCCCTTGGGGTCCCTCGCTTCACACACGTCTAATGGCGCATCGACGAACACCTCAATGAACTCTCCCGGGAGGAGGTTATTCCTCACCCGGTCACGATCAATACGGTAGGGGCTGATGAAGGCCGTCAGTGCGATGGTGCCAGCCTCGGAGAAAATCTGGGCAACCGTACCAATGCGCCGGATATTCTCTTCCCGGTCCATGGCGGAAAACCCGAGACCAAAACGCTGTGCAAACTCCTCCCCATGTGCATCCTGTAGCATCGACGGCCCGGCATTGAGGGAGTGACGGACATTGTCTCCATCCAAAACCATACTGCGTTTACCCAATTGATGAAGTTTGTGGTCGAGGGTGTTTGCGACGGTGCTTTTCCCCGAGCCACTCAAACCTGTAAACCAGATTACACAGCCCTTATGACCGTTCAGGGACTCCCTGTTATCACGAGTTACCTGATGTTCATGCCAGGTGACATTGGTATCATTAGTCATTACTTGCTCCTTATATTTAACAAACTTCTATTTAACAAACTTCTATTTAACAAACTTCGCATCATAATTTGGTATAATCCCGCCATGACGTGCTCGCTGAAAGCAGCGATCACTACAGTATGGCCCTGCAAAACCAGAGAGCAGCCGCAGAGGACGGTTACAGCCCTTGCAAGTAGAAATTGGGCTGCGATGCTGCGGCATGCAGTCGATGCACACCAGCTCCAGCTTCTGGGACCGCCTCCGGCTGGGGTACTGCTGCATCATGCGGGTAGCTGGTTCAAGTTCAGGGATGATGCGGCCACATTCGCCGCAGGTTTCCGGGTAGTGTTTCATAGGGATATTCCTTCCTGTACCAACCTATCGGCACCCAGCTGGTCAGCATAAATAGAAACACGCCCCGACAGGAGGGGCGCGGGGCGTGTTAGGGGGCGCTGAATTAACCAATTCCTAATTAACTCAGCATTGTCATACTACCAATGCAATACTAAAGTTTCATTGCGAAAAGGTGCGACATAGTGTCGCACAGTCAAAATATTTTGGCGACCAGAATAGAGGTCATAAATGTCGCGTCAGTTCGATTTCCGTCCGTCAGATTACTCTTTAAGATTCAGTCTGAAGGGCGACTACCGGCAAAAAGTTACCGTACATACTGATTCTAAAGGAAAAATAATAAAAATATATTTTTGGTGGCGACCTCACTCTCACAGGCAGGAATTCCGCTCATACATACTAATTTCCAGCTATGTTGTTTTCGAATTGGATATACTGTCCCCGAAATTTCACCCGGAGGCAATACTTGCATGACGACTATTCTTACCCTGTTAATCGGCATGTTCATCGGCTGGAATCTGCCGCAACCGGACTGGGCACATGCAATTCAGGACAAGGTCATGCAGCTACTGAAATCCACGACCAGGAAGTAACCGTTATTGATTGACTATTTGGCCTTACAGAACCCCGGGTGCCGGGTCAGCAGGTAGTTTTCAGCCAGGTAGCGGACATCTGCGGGATTGAGGGGATACTCTGCCCGCAGGTGTGACAGGATCTGCGCTCCGCGGGCGTTTTCGAAGCGGAAATAGGGCCATTCGCTGAAGACGGTTTCCGCCTGAAAGGCGTCCGCCAGCGCTTTCCGCTCCATTGCCGGACACTGATCGGCCAGCGAGTCGAACATTTCAATGTAGAGACAGGCGATCACATGATCGCTGTACCACTCCCACGGACCACTCAGAGTTTGCGCTGAATGTGCGCCATAACCGCAGGCTTCCCCTGCTGACTCCAGTTGGCCTGTGGCGGAATGTCCACAGTCTCGTGTTTCCCGGTAGCGAGGTTGAAGGGATCAGGATCCAGTACATTGTCGATACCATCTCCATCGAGATCAGTATCGCCCTCAAGGAATCGGCCGTAGTAATCACTGCCACAGAAGTCCAGCAGTCCGTCTCCATCGCTGTCGCGTGTCGCGTACACCCACAGTTCAGGGTCATCGGGATAGAGTTCCTCGAGCAGTGCTCGCTCCCAGGATTTCGCCGCCCGAACCTTGTCCTGTATTGCGTTTAGTTCATCAGTTGTTGGCTGGATCGGCGGAGGATTGCCGTGATAGAAAACGTTGTTCAGGGATGTCCTTTGTTGTTGTGAATAGTCATTTTGTTGCCCGTCTTGCGGAGATCCACAGCCGGACAGTGGCAACGCAATAATAAAACACCGGGGCGGGTTCAATGAAACGCCCCGGTGCCTTGTGAGTGAAGAAGAACGGTTACTTTGCGGGTTCCAGCGATATCGCCATGGCCTCAGTGTAGGTCACTTCTACAATATCGCCCTTCTTCAGCTCCTGCAGATAATGCTGCAGGTCCGGCGAGTCCTTTAACGAGATCTTGCGCAGTCCACGGTCGGGACTGCGGAATGAAATAAACTTCTGGTACGGATCAACAAAAACGACTTCGACCTTGCGCTTCACCTCTACCCCTATCGCACCGGCAGGTTTTTGCCCCGCGGGTGCAGTAATCTTGGCCGCACCAGCCTCGGCACCCAGTTCGACATCCCCTTTCGTTTTGACGATATCGACGTAGGCACTGCTGTAATACTTGATGTCGACATGGTCACCCACCCTGGCCTGGGGCAGATTCTTCACCTGGTCAGTCACTTGAATGACAACCGAGTTGCCTTCCGGTCCCTGGATGGTAACCAGGCGGTTTTCCATGTCGATTGCGGTGACCGTTGCGGTGACCTCAATCAGTGTAGCTGTGTTGATATCCGCCGGTGGCTGCTCGCGTCTGTCCGGTGAGGTGTCGATTTTATCCATTTCCGGGTCATTATCCAGGGCCAGTGTCGGCGCGGATAGTATGAGTAGCGAGCTGGCCAGTAGTAATTTGATGCTTTTCATTATTAGTCCTCTGTTTGGTTAATTATTCAGGGCTTCCCTGAGGATTTGGTATTATACCCATTTTTCCATGCAGGTAGTCTTCTCTCGCTTGACCTATTTCTTCCCTGGCATTCATAATGAACGGTCCGTGCTGTATGACCGGTTCCTACACCAAAGATACACTTGTGGGACTAAATTTATCGCGCTTGCGAAGCGCTCCTACGCCACAATGATGCACCTGCAGGAGCAGATCGCGTCCGCGACAGAGCGTGCACACATTAAGGTTCCAATGCCTCCCACCTGCCATAGCAAACCTCGAGTTCTTCCTCGACTGCCTGCATTCGTTCCAGTACCGCGGTCACCTGTTCATGTGACTGATGATAGAAGTCGGATTCACCCATGGTCGTCTGCAGTTGTGTCTGTTCTGCTTCCAGCTTCTCGATTTTTCCGGGCAAGGCATCCAGTTCACGCTGGTCCTTGTAAGACAGTTTTTCCGCTTTTTCCGATACCGCTTGCCTGGGTGTGACCCTCACGGTTGATCCACCATTATTTTTCCTGGCCGGTTTATCGGCAGCAGTCTTATGTCGCAGCCAGTCCGAATACCCGCCGACGTACTCACCAATGACACCCGCCCCTTCGAACACCAGCGTGCTGGTAACCACATTGTCAAGAAAGGCGCGGTCATGGCTGACCAGCAGCAGCGTGCCGTGATAATCCATCAGCAGCTCTTCCAGCAGTTCCAGTGTTTCCACATCAAGATCATTGGTGGGTTCGTCCATCACCAGCAGGTTCGCCGGTTTTGCAAACAGGCGCGCCAGTAACAGGCGATTGCGCTCGCCACCGGAGAGCGTACTGACCGGCGATTGCAGGCGTTCGGCCGGAAACAGAAAGTCGCGCAGGTAGCTGGCGACATGCCGGTCACGGCCGTTCACCAACACATGCTGGCTACCGTCAGCAACATTATCCATCACTGACTTGTCGGCATTGAGTTGCTCACGCTGCTGGTCAAAATACGCAACCTGCTGGCGGGTACCACGGCGCACATGGCCGCTATCCGGCTCCAGCCCTCCGAGCAGTACCTTTATCAAGGTGGACTTGCCAGCCCCATTGGGACCAATGATGCCAATCCGGTCGCCACGCAGGATGGTGGTTGAAAGATGGCTGATGACCGTATTCTCGCCAAAGCGCAGCGACACATCTTCGGCTTCGAAGACCAGCTTGCCGGATTGCCCCCCCCCGTCCAGTTGCAGTCTGGCCTTGCCTGATCGTTTGCGCCGCTGGCTATGCTGTTCCCGCATTTCCTGCAGGGCACGGACCCGTCCTTCGTTGCGGGTGCGCCGCGCTTTTATTCCCTGCCGTATCCACGTTTCTTCCTGTGACAGCTTCTTGTCGAACAGGGCATTGTGACGCGCCTCGACTTCGAGTTGTTCAACTTTACGGCGCACGTAGTCATCATAACTCCCGGGCCATGAAGTCAGCTGTCCACGATCGAGTTCAATGATGCGCGTCGACAGGCGGCGGACAAACGCGCGGTCATGACTGACAAACATCAGGGCACCTTCATATTCCACCATGAACTCTTCCAGCCACGTGATGGCCTCGATATCAAGGTGATTGGTCGGCTCATCCAGCAGCAGCACATCCGGATCACACACCAGCGCGCGCGCCAGCATTGCACGGCGGCGCCAGCCACCGGACAGTGAATGAAACACAGCATCACTGTCCAGCTCCAGACGCGACAGCACGGTCTCGACACGTTGCTCCAGTTGCCAGCCGTCGGCAGCCTCCAGTGCCTGCTGCAGGCCAGACAGCCTTGTCAGGATGGCAGGATCATCGGAATGTTCCAGCTCGTTGACGGTATGATGGTAATCGGAAATCAGTTTACCGAGTCCGGACAAGCCGGCGGCGACCACATCAAAGACGGTATCGTTGCTGTCCATGCCGACTTCCTGTGCCAGGTAGGCAATGCGCATGGCCGGTCGTATCCAGCACTCACCATCATCAGGGACCACCTCACCACTGAGTATGCGCATCAGGGATGATTTTCCTTCACCGTTGCGTCCAACCAGGCAGACGCGCTCACCCCGATAGAGTTCCAGGTCTACCGCGTCCAGCAAGGCGCGGTGACCAAAGGCAAGAGATACTTTATTCAATCGCAGCAGGGGCATTGATTTACACGTCCATACAAGGAATACGGGATTCTACGCAAGCAAGCGGTAGATGTAACATCTTGACGTAAAAAACATTCGCGGTTGAAAACCGCTCCTGCGCTATATAATAGGGTATGTTTTTTCTGTTTTTTATGCTGGTATGGGGTGGTGGCCATGCCTACCTCACCCACCGGCTGATCAGGCCGCTGCGTCCATCCTGCTGGCACATCAACCGCGCAGTGTTTTTGCCGGTGAAGCAACCGGGTATGATCTGCAATTGAGCGGACACGTCCATGGTGGACCGTTCTTTCACTGGAACCTGTTATCGGGCTGGTACAGCCTTACACAAGGGGCCTGCACAGGGTCAATCAACGCATGTGGCTGTATGTCAGCGCCGGCACCGGTTACTGGGGACCACCTTCACGGCTGGGGGTGCCCTCCGAAATCACCTCGACCCGGCTGACACGGGCCTGATTAAGGTTAATCAGTTTTGCGACTCTCTCTCGCTGGCGCAACGGATACAAAGTGTCGCTGCCGGGTCCAGCGTCAGCCGCTTGATTGCAATGGGCTCATCACAGGCAAGACAATCACCATAGTCACCGGCCTCGATACGCCGCAAGGCGGCGCTGATTTTTTGCAGTTCCAGTTCCCTGCGGCGCCCCTGTTCCTTTGACATCGCCTGTCCCTGCAGGGCATCCATCCGTGACAGCCGCCCGACACTGGTTTGGTCCAGTTCGACTACCCGGGCCGCATTTTCTCCGGTTGCCTTTAGCGCAGACAGATCATCCTGCAACTGCAGCAGTTGTAATCTGAAGGCTTCCACTTGCTTGTCATCCAGCACCACCGTTACCTCGTTCATGGCTCATATTGATTCGATCATCCTGTATGATCACCTGTCTTGCCAGCACCCTTGACTATAATATACACAAGCAACTGAATGAGCACGCATAGATGGCCCTGACCGACTCTCTGAAATCAGCATTTGTATTACTTGCAATCACCCTGACGCTGACAGGCTGCGCGTCAAAGGGTCCCCTTCCCTGGCTGGAAACAACGGATTACAGGGAACGGCTGCAAACCCAGACTGAAGGCGGCGTACGGGTCTCGACCAGTGTGCTGTCGGCAAGTGAGTCACAGACCCTCTATGGTGTACCACTTGCAAGGAAAGGCATTCAGCCCGTCTGGATCGAGGTTCAAAACCACGACGACACACCCTACTGGTTCATGTCACTGGGACTGGACCCGTACTATATCCCGGCATCCGAGGCAGCCGATGCATTTACCGGTAATAACGTCGATACCTACCATGAACTGACACAGCACTTCCAGCAGCTCGCATTTCAAAACCCGGTACTACCTGGCGCAACGGTCTCGGGATTCATTCTTACCAACCTGCACGAGGGCGTGAAAATGGTCGAGGTTGACCTGGTCGCCAGTGGCCACCTCAAGACCTTTTCCTTCCTTTCCGAAATCCCCGGCTTCCGTGCCGATTATGGGGGTAAGGAGCATTTAGAGGACACTCCCGATGATGTCATCAATTACACCGATGATGCCGCCTTCCGGGCGGCCCTTGAGGCCCTGCCCTGCTGTGTCAGCAACAAGAAGGGCACGCGTAATGGCGACCCGCTCAACCTGGTGATCATTGGCGGGAGAGATGATGCCTTTCCCGCACTGGTGCGACGCGGCTGGAGTCCGACAGAGGCCACTTATACCGGGTCGGTTATGAAAATGATCAACTCGGTACTGTCCGGGGAACGCTACCCTTACTCACCGATCAGCCCACTGTACCTGTATGGCCGTCCCCAGGATCTCGCACTGCAGAAGGCACGCGACAATGTACACCAGCGCAATCACCTGCGCCTCTGGCTCAGCCCGATGCGCTATCATAGTCAATTGGTGTGGGTCGGACAGATTAGCCGGGATATCGGTACCCGTCTCACCATCCATTCACCCTATCTGACAACCCACAAGATCGACCCAAATGTTGATACAGCATTACTGGCGCTGATAGAGGATCTCATCTATTCGCAGCATCTAAGCAAGATCGCCCTGGTCAAGGGGGTCGGCGCTGCGCCCAGGGACGCTCCCCGCCAGAACCTGACAACCGATCCCTATTACACTGCCGGGAATCGAGGCGTACTGTTTTTTGATGAACACTCCACTTCACTTGCGGATATCGAATTCCTGCCCTGGGAAGGATCAGCGGGCGGCATGGTCAAGGCAGCAAGCAAGGATGGCAACCAGTGAGGTACCCGACCACAGGTGCAGCCTGTCTGCAAGCAAGCCTCGATGTCTCACCACACGCCATCGGTCTTGTGCTTATATGTTGGTTATGCCTGGCATTGAGTGGCTGCTCAACCTGGCAGGCACCACCAGCGATTGATGACACGGCCTTGCGTGAGCGCGCCGTAACGGCTACACACAGGGATGTTCAGGTCAGTGCTACCGTACTCAGCACTGAGGATAACGAGAAGTTTTTTGCTGCCAACATTAACGACACAGGAGTACAGAGTGTCTGGGTAGAGGTTGTGAATAACTCGCTGCACACACTGTGGTTGCTGCAATCAGGAACCGACCCGGATTATTTTTCGCCACTGGAGGTCGCCTGGTCACTGCACAAACCCTTATCGCCGGGTACCAACAGTAAAATCGATGACCATTTTGATGACCTGAGTTTCGAAGGTCTTGTCCAGCCGGGTGAAACTCGTACCGGCATCCTCTATACCAATCCGCATCACGGTACACGGATTCTCAATATTGACTTGCTGGGCCAAAGGACAATCTTCCCCTTCACCCTGTTCCCTCCGGTACCGGAAGATATAGACAGAGACAAGAGTGACGAGATAGCAAAACTCTTTGCCGATTCAGAGCACAATGATTACCAGGATGAAGCAGCATTCCGGCTGGCACTCGAGCAACTACCCTGCTGTGCAAGCGATACGCGTGGTTCAATCACTGGCGACCCGATCAATCTTGTTCTCATCGGCGAGTTTGCCGATATCGGGGCGGCACTGATACGCCGTGGTTACCGCCATATCCCGCAAGACCAGGACCAGACACAACTGGTTTTCAATCGGCCACCGGACCTGGTGGCACGCAAGACCGGTCAGGGCGGTGTGCCTGCAAACTGGCTGCGCGTGTGGATAGCGCCATTCCGTTACCAGGGTCAACCCGTCCTGCTTATCCAGTCCGGACGACCGGTGGGTGGTCGCTTCAGGCCAGCCGACGGCGGGAAACCAGTACTGCACCCGGCTATCGACGAGACACGCAGTCTCGTCGCTCAGGATCTATTGTATTCAGGCGGCCTCGAAAAACTGGGCTTTGTCGAAGGCGTAAACCCGGTGACTACTGAACAGCTGTTCAACCACCCCGGGGAGTTTGCTTACCATAGCGATGGCTTGCGTGCGGTATTTTTTATTATCACCCGCCCCCTCTCGCTTTCAGATGTAGAAATCCTTGACTGGGTCCCTGCCCTCGAACGCCAGGTAAACGAGGCAGCAGAAGAAAATGCACAGGAGAATACTGACACACAACAGACACAGTAAGTATGCCCACTTCTGGTCAGGGAATGTTAGTCGTCATTTCAATCATTCCAGCCCGCGATCGCCATCCTCATCATGGGCGTGTTCATCCAGACCGCTGATGCCTTAATAGTGGATCAGACGTCGCCATCGCTACTCGTGGACGGCAACAATGTCCCTTCATAACTGAAGGGCAATTGGCCAAAGCCGCCGGACACACCGAGTTTGCCGCTGAGCTTGTATTGCAGGTTCGGCGTCTCTTGCTTTTGCAAGGCCTGAATCTGGCGCACGAAGCCAAACAGGGTACTGACACCGTTCAGCTCGATAATGGATTCGCCAAAGCGCGGTATGGTCACAGCATCATTACTCACGCCTTTCAGGAATGAGTGACCGTTGACTTCAAGGACGTAACTCATACCCGATATATCGAGGTCATGGTCGTTCGGATTCTGGACCCGCACCTTGAACCGATACTGCTGTTCAAGCGGCGTCACTTCGACCGGTTCGATCGAAATAATAGACAGGTAGGGTGGCTCGGTACCCGTTGGCAGGGTGGCACAGCCACTAAGCCAGAAAAGCTGCACAGCCCAGATGCTGAATACAAGTAGACGGAGTGGAGGCAGTTTCATTGTACGATTTTGATTCATGCATCCTATTATAACAGCCACATCCGGACATGTAGGGACAAGGATACGGCATACAATGACAGGTTATGTTGTCATGGTTGATGTACAGTTTCTACCATGTCAAGGGAGAACCGCAATAATGAAACAAACCGCCTGCATAAAAAGGTTCTTTATGTTGTGGCGGACGGTGCGCGTAAAGATGCGGTCACCATCATCTTTTTTGTCGGCTGGATTGTTTCCGGGTTAGGCATTATTTTTCTCGGATTGAACTATGGCAGGGATGCAGTATTGATGGCCTTGCAGGCAGTTGGTATCACTGGCAGCATTCTTTGGCTGGTTAATAACTGGTGGAAACATCGATTGTACGTGAAGTATTCACCGGACAATAAAGTCTAACTCGAACCCTGATTAGCCGACACTCAGCGCTGGACTGTTACCCCTTGCCGTCACACTGCCGACTGAATTACGTCACCTTATAGCGACATATTTTTTTATATCCAATCAGTTAGATAGCCACCGTTATGGGTTAACTGTCGGGTAACGGCGACTGAATGCACGGTCCCGACCCCATTAGCACACGGCTCAAATCCCCTACTGCTTCATATTGCAGGACTTTTTCTGCCTTGCGCAGAATGGCACATGTTTTGCGTCTTAATTTTCAATCCTATTGCCAGAAAGGCAAAGAGCAATGAGTACCGTTTCATCCGCGAGGAAGCCTCCTGACATGCACTGCGACGGTATCGGAGGAACCGGCAATCGCAAGGACGCAGCCACATGGAGATATACAGGGTCCTTAGCTACCCGGTAACTGGTAATTATTTCATTAGAACAAAGACTTAAGAACACAAGCCAAACTGAATGGAGGATACATAAATGTTCAACACCCTACTTGTTGAGGATGACATCAGCTACAGGAAGACACTCTACGACGCATTGCACTTGCACTTTCCGTTGATTGGCGTCGAAGAAGCGGGCGACGGGAGGGAAGCGCTGAGTAAGGTGGAATATCGGCGTCCGGATCTAATCTTTATGGACATTCAGTTGCCTGGAGACAATGGACTGGACATTACAAAAGAGATAAAGCAGACGCACGAAGATATCGTGATCGTTATTCTCACCAGCAACGGCCTGCCGGAGTACCGTCAGCAAGCCTTTCTGAACGGAGCGGACTACTTTCTTTCAAAGGAAGATGACTTCTGCATGGAGAATATACTGACACGGGTCGATGTGGCACTGGCCAGGCTGTCACGCCACTGATTCAGGGCAGTGCCAGGTCAGGCGCGCAATAGTAGCGAAAGCCTGCATAAAAGATTTTCTTCTATCGACAGCTCGGGGGGCTTCTGTGAAACAAACAATCTATGTTTCGATATGCGGTGCGCTAATACTCATTGCGGCCTTAATCCCACCAGCTATTCACATTATTGATAAAGCTGGATTCTAACACCGGCGCAGGGGGTGACATATGAGACTTCATAAACCATCGTATCACTGGGAGGATGTCGTAATCGTGTTCCTGGTAATGCTTATGGCAATCATTATTTTTGTTATTGACGAATGAGTGACCTTGGTGGCCGCAGCATCCGCCCCGGGGGCGTTTTCGAGGAGGCTGCCGGGAACAGACTCCAGACAAACAGTTCCGAGGTACTGCTCCCGGTCGATTAATACAGGACACTACACTACAATAAGCTCACAATTGTACAAAATCAGGAGATATGGAAATGAAATTATACAAGGGAACCCTCGCCGCACTGCTTTCAGGACTTCTGCTCATGGGGCTGTCTGCCTGTGAAAAAGGTCCGGCAGAAAATGCCGGTGAAGCTATCGATAACGCCGCATCCGATGTTGCAGATACTACCGGGGATGCAGCAGACGCTGTCAAAGACAAGCTGGACAACTAGCCGCTTCCAATCCTCAGATCGGGCCGTCGGGCAGCTGTGCCCGGCAGCTCTTGTTTACTTGACTCCTCCAGGAAGGCAGAAATGAAATTTTTCAGTAGCATGCTGGTCATACTTTTGTGTGTGATACAGGGAACGATACAAGTCGCTGTTGCTGCAGATGTACAGGAAGGCGAAGCAAGCTACTACGCCGACAGCCTGAACGGGAGCACGACGGCCAGCGGTCAGCCCTACGACAAGAATGCATTGTCGGCTGCGCATCGCACACTAGCCTTCGGAACGAGAGTCAGGGTTACCTACCTGAAAACCGGGCAGTCAGTCGAAGTCGTAATCAACGACCGTGGTCCCCATGCAAAGGGCCGGATCATTGATCTGTCAGGTGCCGCCGCTAAACAACTCGGTTTGATCGATGCGGGTCACGGCAAGGTCAGACTGGAGATCATCGAGCCTTGAAACACACCCCCTAACCGGCCGAGACAGGCAGCCCGGCCCCGATGCCGGTGATTAATATTGGAGCAGGGTCGTGACAATGTGCAGGACGGGTTCGGATAGCAGAGGTTCGGGGTCAGAGTAAAAACCCATTCTTACTCTGACCCCGAATACACCAGGATTTGGGCGTATACCAAATCGGTGATGTGTAAGCACGTTCCTGTGTTGTCATCACGCTGGCTACGGCATCTTTATCTGGAAGATACTCTTGCCCGACTGCCTGTACAGACATAAAGAATATTGAACAGGCGACTAGTACCCTGATACTTTCCATATTCAACTCTCCATCGATGACATTTCTCTGTTTTTTTGTACAGTGTCGGAATTATTTTAGCAAGCAGATCAGCCCTTGAACTTACAATTGCGATTCTATCGGCAGGATGCCGATAAAGCCGGACATGAAACGCTGGCAGCAGCATGATCTCTACTTTTAGCGTCAGCTATAAAAGGGATGATTACCATATTTATCAATCAAGATTATAAATATTCGGATATATTCATTGTTTTCTGCAAACCTCCATTCAACCACTAGAATCCAAGTAACCGGCAGCCCGGGCTCTCTGCACACGAAGAATATCATTCAGCAAACGAGCAACAGCTTAGGTAAACTTACAAATACAATGTGTTGACTGAGTGCAAGGTACTTTTTTCTACAGTCTCACGACAATAGCAAGACCTGGAAGGCACCATTATTAAACGAAAATTCGACGATGCGAACCTTTATATATTTTGTGACGTTACTGTCCATACTGGCGACCATACCTTTCCACGGGGAAGCCTCAGTCAGGCAACAGAAGCCGGAGTGCGTCATCCTGCTGCACGGACTGATACGCACTTCGTCCGCCATGACCCCCATCGCCGATGCCCTGCAAGAAGAGGGCTTTATCGTCGTCAATCAGGATTACCCGTCCCGCCAATACCCCATCGAGGAATTATCTGAGCTTGCCGTCAATAATGGTCTGGAGCGCTGTCGCAATCAAGGCGCGCAACGGGTGCACTTTGTGACTCACTCTCTCGGTGGGATTCTGGTGCGCTATTACCTCTCGAAAAAGTCTATTCCTGAACTGGGCCGGGTCGTCATGCTGGCACCACCCAACCAGGGAAGCGCCCTGATTGACCTGATGGCGCCATTTCCCGAGCTGGCGGATATTATCGGACCCGCCGGATATCAGCTGGGCACGAATGAAGCGAGCATTCCCCTGATGCTTGGGCCTGCAAACTATGAGGTCGGCATCATCACCGGTGACCACACCGTCAACCCGGTGATGTCTGCCTATCTCGAGGCCCCGAATGACGGCAAGGTAACCGTCGAAAGCGCCAGACTCAAGGGCATGACAGACTTCCTTGTCGTCCCTCACGCTCACCCGTTCATCATGCGCAACGAAAATGTGATTGGACAGACGATCTACTTTTTGTATTTTGGTAAATTCGAAAAATCAGGATCTGAGTGATTTCCGATATAATTGAGATCATGGGCGATCCTTCTACAAGGTAATCAGTTATTTACAAGGAGTAAAACTGCATGGGGACAAGATGCGCCGCAAGATACCTGCTCACAGTTGCATCGCTTGTAATTCTGATTTCAGGCTGTGCATCGACTGGACAACCCTCCGAGCTTGAGAAGAAGCCTTATACAGAACGGCTGGAGACACGGATAAATGGTGGCCTGCGGGTATCAATCAGTGTGTTGTCAGATGCCGAGTCCGAATCCGTCTATGGTGTACCCCTGGCAAAGAAAGGTATCCAGCCCGTCTGGATCGAGGTAGAAAATAACGACGACGTTGCCTACTGGCTGCTGTCACCGGGACTGGATCCCAACTTCTTTCCGGCATCCGAGGCAGCCGAGGCCTTTGCCGGGGCTGGCGGCCAGACCAGCCCGGCCCTTTCACGGCACTTTGCACAACTGGCCTTTCGAAACCCGATCCCACCCGGCAACACCGTGTCCGGTTTTGTACTCACCAATCGCGATGAAGGCGTGAAGATGGTCGAACTGGACCTGATGGCAAGCGATCAGCTGAAGTCCTTTTCAGCCATCAGCCACGTGCCCGGGTTTCGCGCCGATTTCCATGACCGCGACATACAAAACCGGGAATTCTACACACCCGGTGAGGTGACCAACTATACAGATGATGCCGCTTTCCGTGCTGCCCTGGAGGCCCTGCCCTGCTGCGTCACCAACAAGAAGGGTACACGTCACGGCGACCCCCTTAACCTGGTCATAATCGGTGATAGCGATGTAATCTTTTCATCACTGGTACGGCGCGGCTGGCACATGACAGAAGCCACTTACGCCGGCTCAATCAAGAAAATGATGAACTCGGTGCTGTCAGGAGAGCGTTACCGATACTCGCCGGTCAGCCCCCTGTACCTGTACGAGCGCTCCCAGGACATCGCACTGCAGAAGGCACGCGACAACATCCACCAGCGCAACCACCTGCGACTCTGGATGAGCCCGATGCAATACCACGGCAAACCCGTGTGGGTTGGACAGATCAGCCGCGACATCGGTACCCGCCTGACCATCCACTCACCCTACCTGACCACCCACAAGATCGACCCGGATATCGACGAGGCACTGGTCGCATTGATCGAGGACGTCGCCTACTCTCAGAACCTCTCAAAAATCGGACTGGCCAAGGGTGTAGGGGCCGCCACCAGGGAGGCACCACGTCAAAACCTGACCACGGACCCTTACTTCACCAACGGTCTGCGCGGGGTATTAATCTTCGATACCACACCCACCTCACTGGGCGATATCGGGTTTCTGCCCTGGGAAGGTCGGGAAGGCGGCATGGTCAACGAATCCATAAAGAGGAATCAGCAATGAGGCTTCCAGCGGCGGCACCCATTACCCTCTTCGGAGGTCGGCAGGCACCGGGGATCAAAGGAGCGATCATCATTGTCCTGCTCTACCTGGGTGGTTGTGCCACCTGGCAGGCGCCGGAGACGTTGGACGATTCTGCACTGCGCACTCGCGCTGTCTCGGAAACCGTCATGGATGTCACCCTTAGCGCCAGCGTGCTCAGCAGCGAGGACAGTCAGCAGTTATTCGCCACCGACCTCAACGGTAACGGGGTGCAGCCGGTCTGGATCGAGGTACAAAACAACTCCACCCATACCCTGTGGCTGTTACGGGCAGGTACCGACCCCAACTACTATTCACCCCTGGAGGTGGCCTGGCCACTGCATGCCAGGTTCGACAAGAAAGGCAATGACGAAATCGACGAGTACTTCGATTCACGCAGTTTCGAGAACCCGGTTCCACCGGGCGTCACACACAGCGGCATCCTCTTCACCAACCCCCACAGGGGAACACATGTGCTGAATGTTGACCTCCTCGGTCAACAGACCTTCTTCCCGTTTACATTGTTTCTGCCGATCCCTGGCGAATTCGACGAGCGGGTAGCAATCGCCATGCGACGTCAGTCGACAACGAGTTATACAAATTACCAGGATGCGGATACCTTCCGCGCAGCACTCGAGCAACTGCCCTGCTGCACAAGCGGTGGCGACCCTGTTAACCTGGTCCTGGTCGGCGAAATAGATGATCTGGGCGCCGCCTTCGTACGTCGAGGTTACCGTGCGCTCTACATAGAGAATGATGACAGGCAACAGCTCTTTGAACGGCCACCGGATATTGTCGTACGTAAAAGCGGTGATGGTGTCACAGCAAACTGGATGCGCATGTGGGCCTCAACACTGCGTTACCAGGATCAGCCGGTGGTGCTTGCACAAACCGGACGCCCGATCGGCGGGCGCTTTGCTCTCGCCAGTTCAAACAAACCACAACTACATCCAGACATCGACGAATCAAGGGACCTGCTGATTCAGGACCTGGTGTATTCAGGTGGCCTGGCTCAACTGGGGTTTGTCGGCGGTGTCGGCACGGTGCCCGAAACACTGTCGGAAAATGCGGACAGTAACAGCCGCTACCATACCGACGGCCTGCGTGCAGTACTCTTCTTTGTGACGCGCCCGCTGGCCATTTCCGATATCGAGTTCCTCGATTGGGTACCCGTCTTGCAACAACTGGAAGCCGAGGCCACTGAAAAAAATACAGATAAATAACCCCGATGAGTAACCGCATGCAATCACAGTCGCTTGCCTTATCCAGCCAGTCTATTGCTAGAACACTACTCACGGGCCTGCTGGCACTGCTACTGCTGGCGGGATGCGCCGGCCCCAAGATGAAGGATGAAATTATTCGTTCAGAACCCGGGTACGCCAGGCCGCCGGCAACCGAAGGCATCCTGGCCGACATGGCAAACAGCATATTCACCAAGCACGGTCCGGAACACTCCGGCTTCAAGCTGCTCGACAGCAGCCTCGACGCCTTGCAGTGGCGGATAGCACTGATCGATTCGGCAGTCTCTTCAATCGACATCCAGACCTATCTCTGGTACCCGGACAATGCTGGCCGGTACATCCTCGAGCGTGCCGTAGTGGCTGCGCAACGGGGCGTACACGTGCGCATGATTGTGGACGACCTGCTCACCATCGGCCTGGACCAGACTATCCGGCAACTGGAAGACCATCCCAATATTGAGTTCCGGCTGTTCAACCCGTGGAAGGGCCGCGACATGGGATCACGTGGCGCTGAAATGATTGCGGAGATGGAACGGCTGAACAGCCGCATGCATGACAAGCTGATCATCGTGGATGGCAATGCCGCCGTGGTTGGTGGCCGTAACATTGGTGACCATTATTTCGGCCTCAGCAACGCCTATAATTTCCATGACCTTGACCTGCTGGGTTTTGGACATATTGCCCGCCAGGCCAATGGCATGTTCGATCACTTCTGGAACAGCGAATGGGTGGTCTCTGCCGTCAACCTGGCCATCGAACCCGATCCTGAGTTTTCAAAGGCGAGGTGGAAAGAGCTCCAGGACAAAAACCGTGCGGCGCCGGAGCTGCAGGCCTTCCCGCGCGAACCGAAAGACTGGGGCACAGAGCTGGCTGCCGTTGCAAAGGAATGGTACCCGGGGACCAGTTATCTCATCTACGACGAGGCCACGGAGAAAGAAGCCATCTCGCAGACCATGATGCAGGCTATGTTTGCCTTTATGAACCAGGCCGAGAAAGAACTGCTGATCACCAATGCCTATATTATCCCCGGGCAACCGGGTATTGACTTTGTACAGCAACTGACGGACCGGGGCGTGAAGACACGCATCCTCACAAACTCGCTGGCCTCTCACGATGTACCTGCCGTCAACAGCCATTACAAGTACTGGCGCGATGACTTTATCATTGCCGGTGCAGAACTCTATGAATTGCGTGCCGATGCCGACATTCAGGCCATTGTAGACGTGCCACCTGCACAGTCTAATTTTACCGGCCTGCACACCAAGGCCATCGTGGTCGACCGGCAACACGCATTCATCGGTTCCATGAACCTCGACCCGCGTTCGGCAAACATCAATACCGAGGCCGGCGCCTTTGTAGACAGCCCGGGGCTCGGTGAGGCGCTGGCGCAACTGATGGAACGCGATATGCAGCCGGTGAATGCCTGGCAAGTCTTGCTGAATGATGAAGGTAAGCCCTACTGGGTCAACAGCGATGAAACGGTACATACCCAGCCCGCCCGCGGTGGCATGCAGCGCGTGATGGATGTAATCTTCGAAGTTGTTCCGAAAGAACAGAATTAATCACATACGGCGCAGCTGACGGGAGATCATTCATGCCTGCATGGCAACACCTGCAATCACCTGCCCTGCTGGCTGGCTTAATCCTTACCCTGGGTGGCTGCGCGTCAAAGCCATTAATGCCCTTTACCACTGACTCAACGCCCCTGGTACTGGTGCCGGCGGTACAGTCCGGCGACCAGGACAAGCGCGGACGCTTCCGTGAGATCTTCTGCGAGGTACTTGAGGCACGTGAAGGCAGCGTGCCGGACTACCGCCCCTGCGACGAGGCTCTGACAACTGTTGGCCATGAACCCCCGGGCAACGGCAAACCCGTCAACCTGGGTCAGTCGCAACGCCGACTGGTCACCTTCTTCGTGCCCGGGGTGGGCTGGGACTGTTTCTCGGAGTGGCTGGACATGCAGAACACGATTCCTGTGCATCTTCGTCAATTTGGCTACGACATGACGACACTGGACGTTGCCGGCCTGTCCAGCAACGAAAAAAATGCACAGATGATCCGCGATGCCATCATGGCGATGCCGCACGAGGGCATACAGCCTGATCTGGTGCTGGTCGGCTATTCAAAGGGGGCACCGGACATCCTTGAGGCCGTTGTGAATTACCCGGAAATCCACAACCGCGTCGCCGCCGTGGTCAGTGCTGCCGGTTCAATTGGTGGTTCGCCACTGGCCAACGACGCAGAGCAGTCGCAACTCAACATGCTGCAACATTTTCCAGGATCAAAATGCACACCAGGCGATGAAGGTGCACTGGACAGCCTGCGACCGGCAACGCGCAAGGCCTGGCTTGCGGAAAACACACTGCCCGAAGCGATCGCCTATTATTCGCTGATAACATTCCCGGAACCCGGGCGTATTTCTTCATTACTCCGCGGTAGCTACAGGAAGATCAGCAAAGTGGATGCCCGAAACGATAGCCAGCTCATATTCTACGACCAGTTCATCCCCGGCAGCACACTGGTCGGTTATCTTAATGCCGATCACTGGGCACTGGCTGTACCGATCGCGCGAACCCACGACATCGTGGGTGAAATTCTCGTCGACCAGAACGACTACCCGCGCGAGGCACTGCATGAAGCATTACTGCGTTTTATAGAAGAAGACCTTCAGGATAACGGGAAATAATGAAACGCCTGTTGCTGTTATAGATCAGTCGATCCTGCAGATCTTCTTATTTCTGAATCGGGTCTTTTCTTAGCCAGTTATTGAGCGCCTGGATATAAGGTGGCTCACCATTGTCGAGAAACCAGGAATCAACGACATAGTGATCGAGTGTTTGCAGCTCGACAATCTGACCGGCCCAGTGTGGGTCAAATAAATACGGGGTGCGGTAGGCACGCCCGGCAACACGATGCCAACGCAACAGGCCCCGCTCCTGCAACAGGTCCAGATAGCGCCTGGTATTCGTCGATTCATCAATGCAGTCCATCTGACCCGGCCAGTCGTCAACAATCGGGTTCCTGCCCCGGTCACGGAAGGTGGGGGTCTGCATGCCCGCAATATGCTCCAGTATGGCAATCGCCCGCCGGATCATTTCCCGTTCCTCGGCAGCCGAACGGGCCGCCGGCTTGAACTGGTTGAGAACCGCCTGCCACTCGCCGGCATCAGGACGAACATGCGCCGAGCGGTTGCAATTATAGTTATAACAAATGGTGATATCAGGCAGCCGACGATCAGCTGCCATGACCGGCATTGATGCCGTCAACTGCAGCAAAATCAGCAGGCAGCGCATTGTGATACGGGAGGGCTGATCCCTGAATAACATGCGTATCATCCTGATATATCCAACTTATTGACTACAAATGGATCTTAGCAGCCACTACGGCTGTCGGCCATGCCCTATCCCTGCCGGGGTAAGCGCTACTCTCGGGGCCATGCTTCTGTATAATTGCTGCCCTTTCACGGGTATACCGCCCGCACGGCCATAGAATCCATCATGATCAGCAAACTCCGAAATATCGCCATCATCGCGCACGTCGACCATGGCAAGACCACACTCGTTGACCAACTCCTGAGCCAGTCGGGCACCTTCGGCGAACGCGCCGCCGCGCCGGAACGGATTATGGATTCCAGTGATCTGGAAAAGGAACGCGGCATCACAATTTTGTCGAAAAATACCGCCATCCGCTGGGGTGACTACCGCATCAATATTGTCGACACCCCCGGGCATGCCGACTTTGGTGGCGAGGTGGAACGGGTGCTATCGATGGTGGATTCCGTGCTGCTGCTGGTCGACGCCGTGGAAGGCCCGATGCCACAAACACGCTTTGTGACCCAGAAGGCATTTGACCTGGGCCTGAAACCGATTGTGGTGATCAACAAGATCGACCGCCCGGGTTCACGCCCCCACTGGGTTCTCGACCAGACCTTTGACCTGTTCGACCGCCTTGGCGCAACCGATGAACAACTCGACTTCCCGGTGATCTATGCCTCGGCACTGCAGGGTTATGCCAGCACCGAGGCCGACCACCACAGTGAAGACATGACACCCCTGTTTGAAGCGATCATTGAACAGGTTGCGCCACCACAGGTGGACCCGGACGCCCCTTTCCAGATGCAGGTGATCACACTGGACTACAGCAGTTATGTCGGGGTCATCGGTATAGGCCGTATCACGCGCGGCAAACTCAGGACCAATATGCCCGTCACACTGGTAGACCGTGACGGCAAGCAACGCAATACCCGCGTCGGTCAGGTGTTCGGTTTCCTGGGACTGGAACGTATCGAGGTTCCGGAGGCAGAGGCCGGCGACATCATCGCCTTTACCGGCATCGATAAACTGGGTATCTCCGACACCCTCTGCGATCCGGCCTGCGTCGAGGCACTACCTGCCCTGTCCGTGGATGAACCCACCGTCAGCATGACCTTCCAGGTGAATAACTCCCCGTTTGTTGGCAAGGACGGTAAATACGTTACCTCACGCAATATTCATGAACGCCTGCAACGCGAGTTGATTCACAATGTGGCCTTGCGTGTGGAAGACACCGGTGACCCCGACAAATTCAAGGTGTCAGGTCGCGGTGAACTGCACCTGGCCATCCTGATCGAGACCATGCGACGGGAAGGATTCGAGCTGGGCGTATCGCGACCCGAGGTAATTATCCGCGAAATCGATGGCGTACAACAGGAACCCTACGAACAGGTCACCGTCGACATCGAGGATACCCACCAGGGCACCATCATGGAAAAGCTCGGAGAGCGCGGTGGTGAACTCACGGACATGGTGCCGGATGGCAAGGGACGTGTGCGTCTGGACTATATTATGCCGTCACGCGGACTGATCGGTTTTCGTACCGAGTTTCTTACCGGAACCCAGGGCACGGGACTGATCTACAGTGTGTTCTCACACTACGGTCCCATGAAGCCGGGCGAGTACGGACAACGCACCAACGGTGTCCTCATCGCCAATGGTGCCGGCAAGGCACTGGGCTATGCCCTGTTCAACCTGCAGGAACGCGGCCGCCTGTTTATTGGTCACGGCGAGGAAGTATATGAAGGTGGACTCATCGGCATTCATACACGCAGCAATGATCTGGTGGTAAATCCGCTGAAGGGTAAACAACTGACCAACATTCGCGCTGCCGGCACGGATGAAAATATCCAGCTCTCGCCGCCCATTCGCATGAGCCTGGAACAGGCGCTGGAGTTCATTGATGATGATGAGCTGGTAGAAGTCACGCCGAACCACATTCGCCTGCGCAAGAAACTGCTGCTGGAACATGAACGCAAGCGTTCAGCACGCAGCGCCACCGCCTGATTCCCTGAGATAAAACCCTGTTATTTTCACGGCACCGCCACCCGGCGGGTGCCGCCCCGCGTCTTTATGCCTATATATTGTATAGCCAATAAATACCTTACACATAATATGGGGTTTGTAATTATATCAATTAAATACATAGGGTTATAAACATATTCATTGACTTCTGCATGGTATTTAATTAACGTGCAGTCAACGGATACGGCGCGGCAAGGAAGCCACAAAAAGCCAGGTAAATAACCTTTTCAGATATATGCTTTACAGCCAAATGGAGGAGTAGACACCATGCACATCTCGGATATGGTAATGCACGTTGATAACTTTCTTGGGGAAAACACCCGGCGCAATATTGAAAAGGCCCTTAACGCAAAGAAGGGCATCATCCATGCACATTTCAATGAAAAACGACCCCATTTAATGCTGGTCTCCTATGACACTGAACGGACCTCATCGTTTGAGGTGCTCGCGCAGATGACGGGGCAGCAGGTACGCGCCGAACGCATCGGCTAGATTTCGAATTCTTCTACATCCCTAACAGAGTTAGCGGCGACTTCGAGTCGCCGTTTTTTTTGTGCTTTTGTCATTCCCGCGCAAGCGGGAATCCAGAAGAATATACATTAAGTGCTACTGGATTCCCGCTTGCGCGAGAATGACGTGAGATGGCTTAAATCCCTCAGTCAATTCTGACAGTAAGGATTGCACAAGCACTGCAAGCTCATCTTCCTTATAAGGCTTCGCCGCTACCCTGCCCCACACCGGTGCGGGCCAGGCCACATCGGTTCGGTAACGTGCGAGATGATGGATATGCAATTGCGGCACAACATTACCCAGTGCCGCTATATTGAGCTTGTCCGGACTGAAGGCCGCCTCCATTGCCAGAGACAGCTGCGAAGATTCATGCAGCAGTTGTTGCTGATCGGTTTCACTCAACTGGTGTATTTCAGCAATACCATCGCGGTCAGGCACCAGAATACACCAGGGATAATTGGCATCACGCATCAGCAACAAATGGCAGAGGGTGAATTTCCCCAGCAACAGACAATCTTTTGCTAACTGTGGATGAAGCGTTGCCAAGTCATACCCCTGATCGTCTCTTTACTTGATAAAGACAAATATTATGACCACGGAATCCACGGAAGAACACGGAATTACTTCTTGTAAGGATTTTATTTTTTCGTGTTCTTCCGTGGATTCCGTGGCTGTTAATTAAGACATCCTGGCACTCGGCTAAACTTGATCAGGCTGGCTCAAGTTCCGGTTCTGATTCTACTTGCTGCACTTCAGGTTGCCGTGCCGCAGCCTCCTCCCCGTCCGGCAGCGCCTCGCCACCCAGCGCCTCGAGTAACTCCGGTATAAAAGCGGCCAGTTCCAGTACCATCAGGGAAAAGTCCAGGTCGAAACGGGTGATCGGGTCATCGGCCTCGGTATCACTCTCCTCTTCCTTGATAATGTCCTCAAAGCGCAGTCGCTTGATTGACAGGTCTTCATGCAGGACACAGGAAAGGCGCTCTTTCCATTGCAGTGCCAGTTTGACGGCCAGCTTGCCGTTCTTGATGTGGTTATGGACTTCACCGGCTTCCAGGTCCTGTTTTTTACAACTGATGATGCCGCCATCCGGGTCCGGATGCTTCAATTCACATTCTTCACCCAGTTCAAAATCGCGCGGTAGCGTCCCGTCACCCAGCCAGTGTGTCATCAGTCCCGACAGGGATTGCCGTGTTTTCACCGGCGTGGCCGGGAACCGGCCCAGTGTGGTGCGCAGTTGTCCGATCAATGTCTCGGCCTTTGCCGGCGAGGCACTGTCGACGATCATCAACTGGTTACGAATATCGATATAGGCAAACTGGTTGCTGATGCGGGTCAAGGCGCGTGGTAACAGGTCCACGATGATCTCCTCTTTCATGCGCATCTTTTCCCGCCGGTAAATCTCCCGTCCCTCGTTCGCTTCGATTTCGCCGACCTTGTCATCCAGCAGTTGCCTGACGACGCTCGCCGGTATGATCTTCTCCTCTTTCTTCGCGCAAATCATCATATAGCCATTCGCTGCATGCACCAGCTGCTTGCCATGGCGACCCAGTGGCGGGGCCCAGCCATACGTCAGCATATCCATACTGTTGCAGCCTTTAAACGCATCTGACTGGAGTCGTTCATCGAGCAATTCCGGTGATAGTTCAAACGTCTGTCCCAGACGATACAACTGAAGATTCTTAAACCACATTTAATTGAGTCCCTCAAGAAAAAAGGCCCCATGAAGCATGGGGCCTGAAATTAACAAAAAAAGGCTTAGCTCATCTTGCCCGCATAATCGGAAATACCCGGGTTGTCAGCCACACCGACCAGTACCGGGTTATTGATCTTTGGCAGACGCAACACATTGTCCTTGCCCTTGTTATCCAGGATGTAACCCCTGACGACATCCCACATCAGCGGACCATCCGGGGTACGGTTCACTGAAGCCCAACCCGCCACGGTATATCTTGCGTCCAGGTCAAGCGGCTTGCCGTCGTCCATAATAATATTGGAAATACGTTCACCCAGTTTCTTTGACGGGTCAATAGTGTAATCCAGTCCGCCAATGCGCACCATGTCACCACCGGATTGCAGATAGGGGTCCGGATCGAACAGGTTATCGGCAACACCCTCAAAGATGTCCTTGAGATCCTTGCCCGACATCTCGGTCACATAGGTCTCACCGTACGTTATGGAACACTGGGTCATGACATCTTCCATCGTAATCCAGTCCCCTTCCAGGGTCGTCGTACCCCAGCGTACACCAGCAGACATGGCAACGTCCGCACCAAATTCATGTCGCAGTGCATTACACAGCACCTGGTCCCAGGTCCCCATGAAATTGCCACGTCGATACAGCAAGCGGTCGGCAATCGCCAGTTTCTCACCAAGGATTTCCTCGAAGGTCTTGCCGACACGGTCCTTGTTATAGAACAGATCCGATGACCGGCTTTCGACAATCTTGTCGGAGTAGACCGTCTGCCGCATCTGGTTGATGTAGGCGCTCATCTCCTTGTCTTCATCCAGCCAGTCGGTGATCACCGGCAGCATCTTGTAATGCGTGTTCTTGATCTTGCCATCCGCGAACTCGAAGTCCATCACGCCCACGAACTTGCCGTTCGAGCCGGCATTGGTCACCAGGCAGGTGTGGCCCTCGACATTCTTGACCTCCAGCGGTTTTGGAACACCGTCGTGGGTATGACCACCGAATACCGCATTCAGACCCGGCACGCGCTCGGCCATCTTGATATCGACGTCCATGCCGTTATGGGATAACAGCACGATGGCATCCGGTTTTTCATTCTCGCGGATGTCCTTGACCAGTTCGATCATGTCATCCTCGCGCAGGCCAAAGGACCAGTCAGGAAAGAACTCCTGCGGATTGGCATTCGCGGTACGTGGAAAGGCCTGGCCTACGATACAGATGCGCGCACCGTTGACCTCCTTGATAACATAGGGCCGGAAGGCGTGCCCGGTGTCCTCGTCATACAGACCACGTCCGTCATATTGCTCGGTCAGTGCCGCATATTCATCACCGAACAGTGCATCTTCCTTGACGCGAACGTTCTGGCCGATGAAGTCACCCTTGAACAGGCTGACGTTGTTCAGTACCTCATTTTCCCGATAGGTGAATTCCCAGTGCCCGACCATGACGTCCAGGCCGAGAATATTCGATGCCTCCACCATATCGATGCCGCGCGTCCACAGCGACGTCCCCGAACCCTGCCACAAGTCGCCACCGTCCAGGGTGAGCGTATTCTGTTTGCCCCCGGCCTGCTCGCGCAGCTTGTCCAGCAGCGTCTTCATGTGCGCGTAACCGCCGGTACGTCCGATTTTGGGTGCCACATTTTCAAAATCCAGATAGGTATAGGCATAGGCCTCTGGCGTATCGGGGCTCAGTCCCATGGCAGCCAGAAACTTCTTGCCCACCAGGTGCGGGGGGCGTCCAAACGCGTCACCGACACCCAGGTTGACGTTCGGTTCACGGAAGTACACCGGTTTTAGCTGGCCATGTACATCGGTAATATGCAGGATACGTGCAGTGCCCTGCATGGGCAGGTCATAGAATCCCTTGGCCGGACCGCTGGCAGCAGAGGCGGCCGGAATCATGGCGGCAGTCTGTTCACCCTTGCCGCAGGCAACCAGACCGGGCAAGGTCGTGGCCGCTGCACCAATCCCCATAATCTTCAGAAAATCACGACGGTCAATAGTGGGCATATTTCACCTGAGTTGTTTTGTTTAAGGTATCGAGCGATTACACTTCGTTTGTTGAAGTGTAAGGCACAGATATCAAATACACCAACCTCAATAGTTACATTAGTTTTTTACAGATAACTAATATAAGTCCCTCACCCCTCCCCACACCAATCTGAAGATTTCTCCATGATTTGCATGCAGACCCACGTTGACAATGCGCTCAAGGGTGCTTTGAAAACAGCCCTGCAATTGGGCCTGCTATGGGTCATTGCGGTGCTGGCCTCTCCGACATGGGCTGATGTCGTCAAGCCGGCACTGGTTGAAATCAGTATTCACACTGATGGCACCTACCACATCGAAGTGCGCGCCAGCCTTGAAGCGCTGCTGACCGGCATCAATGCCCGTTACCGGAACACCCGGGATGCCCCCAATGCAGCCGCCTATGATGAATTACGGGTATTGCCCGCCAGTGAACTTGCCGCCGCCTTCAAACCCTTTGAGCAGGACTTCTCTCAACTGGTCGAACTGATCTTTGACGACGAACAGATCCCGCTGTCAATCGCCCGTCTGGACATCCCTGAACCCGGCTATCCCAAGGTACCGCGCATCAGTGTCATTACCCTGGAAGGCGATATAGACCGCTCCGTCAAAACCGTTAGCTGGTACTATCCGGCGCGTTTTGGTGATAACGCCGTACGTGTGCGCCAGGTGGATGAGGTCAATGAAAAATGGCACTGGTCTGACTGGCAGTGGCTGCGCAAGGATGAACACAGTACGCCCTTCTCCTTGACTGAAGTATTCACGCAGCAATCCATAGTACAGGTTGTTTCAACCTATCTGGTACTTGGTTTTGAACACATTCTTCCCAGGGGTCTGGACCATATCCTGTTCATCCTGGGCATATTCCTGCTCAGCGTACAGCTACGTCCGCTGCTCTGGCAGGCGACCATGTTTACGGTTGCACACACGCTTACCCTGGGTCTTTCCATGCGTGGCGTTATCAGCCTTCCGGCCAACATCGTCGAACCCCTGATTGCCCTGTCGATTGCCTATATCGGTGTTGAAAACATGTTTGCTCATTCCCTGCACAAAAGCCGCCTGCTGATCGTATTCTTTTTTGGCTTACTGCACGGTATGGGGTTTGCGAGCGTACTCGCGGATTTCGGGATGCCGGCCAACGCCTTCATGACGGCCCTGATCAGTTTCAATGTCGGCGTCGAACTCGGACAGCTGGCCGTTATTTTCCTGGCATTCCTGACCGTGGGCATGTGGTTCGGAAAAAAACCCTGGTACCGCCCGGTCATTGTGGTCCCTTGCTCACTGCTTATTGCCGTGACTGGACTGTACTGGACCTGGGATCGCATCGTTATCTAGCCCGCATGTCCCACGGGATTGACGGGCCCTCGCTTGGTCTATGAATCCACAAGGCATTTTTTTCAGTCGGAAATACACATTGTTATTCCACTCCTTCAAAAAAAGTCTTGTAAATCCAGATTCCTGCGCGATCATCTCGCCACCCCGCGAGATATGCGGGCTAGCCCGCTACCGACTGACCAATATAAAAAATTCAAAATCCCCTACACAATAAAAGCATTTTTGATTTATCTGTTGTATGATCTGTGCGTGATCGATGCTGGGGGGCACAGATTTCCTGCCTATTTCGATTTAACAAAACGTAATTGCATATTCAAAAGGCAACTCGGAAGGGCAAAACAACTCTCCTGTTATTTTCTTGATTATCTGCAATTAAGTACATTTCCGTTTTAAATTTTTATAGAGGTGTTACATGGCTACAGGTACTGTTAAATGGTTCAATGAATCCAAGGGTTTCGGCTTTATCGCGCCTGCCGACGGTGGTGAAGATGTATTCGTACATTTTTCAGCAATCGGCGGTGACGGATTCAAGACTCTGGCTGAAGGCCAAACAGTAGAGTTTGATGTCGAGCAAGGTCCGAAAGGATTGCAGGCAGTCAACGTTAGAGGGCAATAGCAGGACAGCATATCCTGTCAACAGGGAACCCCGCTCCGGCGGGGTTCCTTAGATCAGCAACCATTTTCACTCTGCACTGATGGGACGCTACCGTCCTCCCGCTCCGAAATCATCACCCTACATAACCCGTGAGGGTTACCAGTCACTGTCCAACGAACAGAAGGCCCTGTGGAAACGCCGTACCGGGGTCACAAAAGCGCTGACTGCCGCCGCTGCAGAAGGTGACCGTTCCGAGAACGCCGAATACATCTACCGCAAGAAAGAACTCCGCGAAATTGACCGTCGTATCCGCTACCTGCAAAAGCGTCTGCCCGACCTGAACATCGTGGCTGAACAACCAACAGACCCAAGCGTTATTTTTTTCGGTGCCTGGGTAACACTGGAAGACAATGAAGGCAAACACTGTTGTTATCGAATCGTTGGAGCAGATGAATTTGACCCGGCAACAGGCTGGATCAGTATGGATTCACCCATGGCAAGGGCCCTGATGAAGAAAACCATTGATGATGAGGTACGGGTTGATACACCTGAGGGGCACTGCGAATACACGGTTACAGAGGTTCGCTACACAGCCCCCGATGATTAATCGTTGGATGTAATTCTTAGCTGTCATCCCGGCGCATGCCGGGATCCAGAGTTTTCAGTGCGATGAATACCGGCCTTTGCCGGCATGACGAAGACATCAGAGGTTCTTTAATCATCGGATGTAATCCGTCTTCGCAGTTGTTTGTCCCGGCCGCGGCGGGTTTTCTGGTCCGTGCGTCGTTTTTTCGATCCGGAACTGGCCCGTGTGGGTATACGATTTTTGCGTGTCACGGCCACACTTCTTATGAGTCCCTGCAAGCGGCTTAATGCCTCATCACGATTTTTATCGCGGCTACGATAGGCCTGGGCTTTTATGACAATAACTCCCTCGCGCGTGATGCGCTGGTCATTCAATGCCAGCAAGCGGGTTTTATAAAAGTCCGGCAGACTTGATGCCCTGATATCAAAACGTAAATGTATTGCGGAAGCGACCTTGTTGACATTCTGACCACCGGCACCCTGCGCACGAATGGCCGTCAGGTCTATATCACTCAGGGGAATACTGACTTGCCGGGAAATCTCCAGCGGCGTGTAATGCCTGTTCACTTCAGTGAACCGCTGTTTTCACAACACCGCATCGTTCACAGCGATAGTCTGTAACCAGACGGCCCTGCCGGGTATCAAAGCGTTTTCCCTTATCGATAATCCACTTGTGGAAACCGCGCTTGCACAGGGTTTTGCCCCTGGCTTTTTCTGCAGCCTTGGGTATTTTGAAAGGAATTATGTCTGCCATGTTACTGCCAGTACAGGTCCAAGCTAATAAAGAAAATATGAAATAGCCACGGAATCCAGGCACTCTGCTGAATCAGGCCCGGCATCCGCTCATATTTGCTAGTGTGGTGTAACGAATAACGTGTACGTATCAGCGAGCCGAGAAGCCGTTAGCTGCAAGGCGCGTCTCGCCGGGAATGGCGTGCCCTTTCCAAGA
>Ga0316194_10000314_pt1 | contig 29651 bp, 35 predicted proteins | sample CroRivsedime1_MG_FD_204936 | JGI IMG/M metagenome (GOLD analysis project Ga0316194, IMG submission 204936) | Coastal sediment microbial communities from Maine, United States - Cross River sediment 1 | ecosystem: Environmental > Aquatic > Marine > Coastal > Sediment | place: USA: Maine...
CGGGGCAGCAGTGTTGATTTATGATTACTAACCGGTTACTCAAACGGCACGGGCTGCGCATCATCCTGTTTTTCGTTACCACCTTATGCAGCATGCAAATAGCCTGTTCATCGGTGTTGTTGGCAGGAGGACAGCTGATTCAGGCGAACATCACGCCGGCGATAGCTAACAGGCCGATACTGAAGGTGATGACACTCAATATTGCACATGGCAGGAAAGACGGGCTCAACCAGCTATTCATAGGCGCAGGTACGATACGCAATAATCTTGGCGAGATTGCTGCCTTTCTCGACAAGACCGGGGCAGATGTTGTTGCCTTGCAGGAGGCCGATGCGCCTTCACTCTGGAGTGGTAACTTTGACCATGTTGCGCTGCTTGCCGAGCAGGCGGGCTACCCGATTTTTGCGAGCAGCAATCAGGCCAGCAGCTGGTTTTTCAGCTATGGTACCGCGCTGTTGTCGAGGGTGAGTTTGTCGGGTGTGGTACATCATACCTTCAGGCCTTCACCGCCGACCATGAGCAAGGGGTACACCCTTGGCCAGATTGTGTGGCGACCGCATACTGGTGAGCCGGTGCTGGTTGACATTGTTTCCGTGCACCTGGATTTCTCGCGCAAGTCTGTCAGGGAACAGCAGGCCGCAGAACTCAGCGACACACTTGCCGGCCGGGGTAATCCAGTGATCATCATGGGGGACTTCAACAGTGACTGGTTTGCCGATGAAGAAGTTGTCAGGGCGCTGGCGGAGCGTGCCGGCCTGCAGGTATTTCAACCGGAAGCCGCGGGATTTACAACTTATCGATCAAGTGCACGGCGGTTTGACTGGATTCTTATCTCGAAGCAACTGGAGTTTGTTTCTTTTGAGGTCATGCCGGACATTCTTTCGGATCATTTTGCCGTGGTGGCGGAAATTGCGATGCCGCCGTCGGGTGAAACCGGTGGTGCCTTGCAAGGCGACGCGCAGTCCTATTGAACGACGTGCCACGGAAAATCCCCTTGCGGTTACCTGTCCGTCTCAGGATGCATGATGACCAGTCAACCATTGAGGCCAAAGGAGTTCTAGGTGTTCCATAAACTGTTTGTAACAGCTGTTACTGCACTCGGACTGTGGGGCTGTGCCTCACAGTCACCCGTACTGGAGGGTGGTGATGGGCGGGAACAGGGGCAGGTGCAGTCCGGCACCTTGCCCGAGGGGGAAGGGTGGTGGTACGCACGTTTCCATATCGACCGGCCTGAAGGCGGGGAAATCAGCTGGTATATGGGTACCCTGATTGGTGCTGAAGTCATTGCTCCGATCTTTGATGCGTATTACCAGGATGTGTATATCTGGCGTATACACCGGCGTGCAGGCAACGATGATTACGGGCATGTCTTCAGTTTTATTTTCTACAGTTCACCGCAGGGTGCGCAACGCATTTTCAATGCCATTGAAAATAATGCAGTGGTGAAGTCCGAGCTGGAAAGCGGACGGTTGACCAGGGTGACCGTTGATGATGTCACTAAAATTACCCGGCCGAATATAGAAGACACCAGTGATGATAACTGGCCGATGGCGGTGCAAAAGACCTGGCCTGCCATGATTATGGGTGCCAGCAGAATGTGGCTGGACCTGGTGTCAGACCTTGCCGCCCGTGAGAGCAGTACCGGTGGCCTTGAGGCCAAATACAGAAAGGTGCAGGATGACATGACCCGTATCTGGAGCGAGCAGGGGCAGCACGCCATCTTGCACCACCTGAATGCCATCTATGCCTACCAGCCACTCCTGATCCGCTATTAGAGGACACTATGCTCAACGCGAGGCCGCAGTGCCGCTCAACAGCCATGACCGTTTTCGGTCATGAAAACAAAGTGCACAAGCACCATGCGCGTTAACCTGCGCGCATGCTTCGTGCTGGTTGCGGCACTGCTGGCAATGCCGGTGGCCGTTGCTGCAGGTCTGGACCTGCACTGGCTGTGGGACGACCGCTGTGCTGCCTGTCATGGACATGCCGGTGATTTCGCCCGCAGGTTTCTCGCTGATTCCGGTGGCGAGCTGCAAGGGCAGCACCACATCCACGATCTCCGTCGCTTCTTGCACAACCATTATCTCGCGGGCAACGAGGTCGATGCAGTCTATAATATGCTGCTCGCGCAGGCGCATGGTCAGGCTAGGTTCAAGGGTGAATGTGCCAGCTGCCACGGCACCGCTGCCGCACTGGTGCGCGATTCGCTGGAGCTGCGCAACGGGGTGCTCTGCAGTCGCAACTCCGGGCGCCCGCTCCGGCGTTTTCCCGGTCATCGTGTGGAGGAGAGTCCGGATGACGTCGATTTCTTTGTGAATCTTCTGACGCGTGTCGCTCACGAGATCTATCGACCTTAGCCCCGCTTTGCATGCGGGCGGAAATCAGGCGGGCTGGTTGTCTGCCTGGCTGGCAAGGTACCCCGTAATTGATAGCCTGCCGTCTGTTGCGGAATTCATACAAGTTGATTGAAGTGTTGTATTATCAGACACAAGCCCCGTAAGTGACTGTATGTGACAATCCAGATATTAATCGAGCTGTCTGAAAATGATACCTTTCCAAATGTTGCTGCTGATTCCCCTGCTGGTGATGATCTCGGCCTGCGCAGCTCCCGGCACTCACCAGACCCACCCGTTCAAGTCGGGGCGACAATTGCTGGCTGAGGCGAGTACACATGCAGGTAACGAGGAATACATCAGGCAACTGCGCGAGTCCAGGACCTGGGTACCCCATGGGCAGCTGACCGAAGACCCGATAGAGATTGGCAAGAAAGCAAAAATTCCTGTCCAGCTTGAGCAGGTGAAAATTCTTGGTCCTTCCCGGGATGATGCCTTGCGTTCACTGGCGTTGAAGATCTGGCTGATCGAGCAGGCACAGCACACGGTCGACATGGTCTACTATATTTTTACACATGACCTGGCCGGAGAGGCGGTAACCGGTGCCCTGTGTAATGCAGTAAAACGTGGCGTCGATGTGCGCGTCATGGTGGATTCCATCGGTTCCCTGGGTTTTGCACGCACGGAACTGATGGCACTTGAGTCATGTGCGGATAACGCCGGCTTCATGCGCACGGTCGATGGTCAACTGACTCCGTACAAGGCACGTGTGCAGGTGGCGTTGTTCAATTCGCCGGTCAAATCGATCGCCTGGGCCAACCGGCGATCCCATGACAAGTTGATGGTGGTTGACGGTGCCTTCCCGGGGGAGGCGGTGGTCATGACGGGGGGGCGTAATATTTCCCTGTCCTATTACGGTGTCAATGCAGACGGCTCGGAGCATACGGGGACCTACCAGGATCTGGAAGTGCTGATCAAGTCCGATGCGCAGGACAGTTTCATAGAGTGGACGGTAGGTAATATCAGCGAGATCTATTTCAGTCTGCTGTTCCTGCATGAAAACAACAACCGGCTCAGGCCTGTGTATTACACGGACCCCGATGATGACAGTTTTCTTCAGAACGATCCCTATCTGCGTGAGCGCAACAGGGCGCAAAAGGAACTGGCCCTCATGAAAAGTCTGCCCGGCGTGAGGGAAATGCTGGCCGATATGCCGGAATACATGCGCAGCGGATTCAAGGACTCGCAGGTGCGGCTGGCACATGAATTTGCCAATCTGGTCAACGATGAAATGGTCACGGAGACGGAGGCTAATCAGGAGGACAATCCGAACTCCGTGATGGCCTTGCTCGGCAGACTTGACGACAATATGGAACCCGGTAGTGCGCTACGCATTGTTTCACCCTACATCTTTGTCGCCAGGTATTACGACAAGGATGGCAACCTTATACGGGATGGTGCCCTTGATGCTCACCAGTGGTTGCGTGAACATCCGGAGAACCGCATAGAAGTCGTCACCAACTCGGTGCTTACCAGTGATAATTTTCTGGCCCAGTCCGTTATTGATATGGATGTGGGGCCACGGATGTTATTGACGCCGGAGCTGGAGGAGGCCTGGGTATCCAGCCTGGAGGAAGGTGAATTCAACCCGGCAGTGGTGGAAAGTGAGGAGTGGCAGCGGCTCATTAATCACCCGCAGATCTTTCTTTACCAGACCGGCAAGCTGGATGCTGCACTGCTCGGGGCAGGAGACGAGCATTATGGAAAGCTGCATGCAAAGTTTCTCATCGGTGGTGATAAAGGTTTTGTCGGTACTGCCAACTTTGATTACCGCTCCCGGTTGTTCAACAATGAAATGGGATTTTTTCTGAGTAACACGGGGGTGCTGGATGATCTCGACGAGGCCTTTGAAATGTTAAAGGCACAGTCCTACCGCTGGGGAACACCGGAGTGGCTGCAGATGCGCCGGGAAGTCATGGAGGTGGACGGTATCAAGGGCTGGTCTACCCGCAAGCAGCGCGGTATTTTCAAGTTTCTGCGGGCCACGGGGCTGGACTGGTTGATCTGATTGCACAGTCATGGTGTCAACGTGGTGAGACAGGGTGATCATTCTCTTCAACAAACCCTTCCGGGTGCTGTCGCAGTTCACGACGGATAGCGACAAGGCGGTACTTGCTGACTATATCGACATCCCTGGTGTCTATTGTGCGGGGCGTCTCGATTATGACAGTGAAGGCCTGTTGATCCTTACCGATGACGGCAAGCTGCAACAACGCATTGCGAATCCCGCATACGGCAAGGAAAAAGGCTACTGGGTGCAGGTCGAGGGCGTACCCGGCAAAGACGAGCTTGCAGCGCTGCGCGCGGGCGTGGTGCTCAAGGACGGAAAAACACGACCGGCAACGGTGGAGCAGATGGAGTTGCCGGATATCTGGCCGCGCGACCCGCCGATACGTGAACGCAGGAATATTCCGACCCGCTGGTTAAATCTGGTGATCACGGAAGGGCGTAATCGCCAGGTGCGGCGTATGACGGCACACATCGGCTATCCGACCCTGCGACTGATTCGCTACCGGATCGGAGACTGGTCACTGGGAAATATCCCCGTGGGCGAATATAGCAGTATCAATCGAGTCTGAATCCTTGAATTTCGCCGGTTAGCCATGTTCTTGCCGTAGTGCCGGTCCTGCTGCTGGCAGTGATGGTACGGTCACTGCTGGATGTGACTGTTGATCTGGGCCACCTGCGCGGCGGGGTTGAGGCCTCCACCGGTACGGCGCTCGGCCGTGATGTGCGCATCAGGGGGGGCTGTGAGACTGGAAGAGGACGGCTGACGAGCGTATCCGGAATAACCTGATACGGAACAAAAGCACTGACGTGATTGCAGGATGACGGGTATGCTTCGCTTTACCCATCCTGCGACTGTGGCAGGAATGACGGATTGAATTTGCTCAACAGGAGATGATTATGAGCCGGTTTTTGTTATTCACTATCATGGTGTTTTGCTATGGCATCGTTATGGCTGCGGATCGCTACATCAATATTGTGACGCCGGACGGTGGTGCGGTGCTTGATCCTGCGCTTCCGGTTACAGTAAGTGGCACGGGCAAGGGGTTGTTTGAAGGCAATGTGGTCATCAGGTTCGAAGACATGGATGGCAAGCTGCTTGTCCAGCAACCGACCACCATGCGGATGCAGGATATCGCCGCCGCCGGGGAGTGGCAGACAAGCATTTTATTGCCCCGGCCCGTGCCGGAATCAGTCCGGCTGATAGCCTTTTCACCTTCACCCAAAGACGGCGAGGCGGCTGTCACCAGTGCGGCTGTGATGCTGGTCACCAGCAGTAATAACGGCCCGTCACTGGAGGACACCAGCTGGAAGTTAAGCGAGTATCTCAATGAGTCGGGTGATCTGCAGCCGGTCATTTCCGCTACCGTGATCGATGCGCAGTTCGCGGCTGGCAAGGTTAGTGGCAGTGCGGGGTGTAACCGTTACTTTGGTGGCTATACGTCCGGACAAGACAAGCAACTGCTGATCGATGGCCGCATGGGTTCCACGCAAATGGCCTGTGAGCAACCGCTTGCCGCCCAGGAACGTCGCTATCTGGAGCTGTTGACCGCTGTTGCCAGCCGGGAGATCAGGGGCGGCGCGCTGCTGCTGCTGGACAGGCAGGGAAGGCTTGTCCTGAAATACAGTGCTCTATCCCCACGCACACTGGAAAACACCAGCTGGCAGGCGACTGGTATCAATAACGGGCGTGGTGGAGTTGTCTCCAGCACTTCCACGACACTGGTAATTGCCATGTTTACCGATGGCAAGGTCAGTGGCAGTGCCGGATGCAATAACTATTCTGCAAGTTACGAGGTCAGCGATTCACAGATTACCATCGGTCCCGCCATGACGACGCGCCGGCAGTGTGCCGAGCCTGCAGGCATCATGGCACAGGAGCAGGAGTTTCTGCAGGCACTGGCAGCTGCCACGCACTACAAAGTGACAGCCGACCGTCTGGAACTGCGTGACGGCAACGGTTCCCTGCAGGTCACTTTTACCAGCCCGGCAGCGTTGCGATAGATGCAACAGCACCTTCTATTTATGGGTGCCGGGCTGCTTGCAGCCGCGGTGTTAACCGGGATAGCACAATTGCAGGCAGCCAACCGGCCGCATCAACCTGGCGGACCGGGAGACCGGGAAGCCCTGCAACTGGGGTACCGCGTACAGGCCGTCCGGGAGGCAATTCAGAACCCCGAGGCACCCCATGCCCTGCAAGCCGTCACTGACCTCGGGCATGATCAACGGTATTATGTGATGGTGCGCGGCTGGCTTGCGTATCAACGACAGGGTGACATGAGTATCGTTGCTGCGAACCGGGGGCAGGAGCCGGAATATATCCGGGCACGTATCAATTTTCTCGATCGTGCTATTCGCGCCATTGATCTGGAGTAGATAGAAAAATAAGTATAACTACTTGTATAAAAAAGAAAAGTATTGCTAGCTCCTGTCCATGCTTCGTATTAAACTTACCCACCCGGGCAGGTTGTCCGGGACATACCCCTAAAAACAGAAGGAACCAATTCCGATGAAACATACATTTCGTAAAGTATTCACAGTTATTTTGTTTGCTCTCATGTCCAGTGCCGGGCTTGTCAGCACGGCTGCAGCTGCAGCTGCCGGTGCCGGTGAAATTGATATCAAGGTCGATGGCACACTCACAAAATTCAAGGCCGAGGTGAAGGGTGGTGACGAGTTTCTGAAAAAGGCCAAGGCCGTGCTGGTGTTTCCAGATGTGATCAAGGGCGGTTTTATCGTCGGCGGTGAATATGGTAAGGGCGCCCTGCGCCACGAGGGTGAGACCATGGGCTATTACAGCATCGCCAGTGCTTCTTTAGGTCTGCAAGCCGGTGCCCAGGAATACGCCATTGTCATGGTGTTTATGAATGACGAGGCTCTGGTGAAGTTTCGTGACAGCAAGGGCTGGGAAGCCGGTGTCGATGGTTCGGTGGCACTTGCAGAATGGGGCGCAGGCAAGGATATCAATACCCAGAACTTCAAGGATCCAATCGTCGGCTTCGTGCTCGACAACAAGGGCCTGATGGCCGGTATTTCTCTGGAAGGTTCCAAGATCAGCAAGATCGACCCGTAATCTGCAGGCGGGCGTGGCCATGGACGGCCTGCTATGCCAGCTCGCGGAGTGTTTACGTCCGGCGATTAGTCGGGTGCACCCGCTAATGATTGTTGAGAAGACACCTAATCCAGCTGCTTCACGATCTCGGTATAAAGCAGCAGCACGAATACCAGTACTGAGCCCAGCAATGCAATATTGGTAAGCAGGCCATTCTTCAGGTCACCCAGCCAGGCGCGGCGATTGTTCATCAACAGCAACAGTCCGCACAGTACCGGCATGAAAAAGGCCCCGGTAATTGCGTAGAACACCACCAGCCAGACAGGTTCATCCGCCTGTAACAGCAGCATCGGAGGCAGGGCCAGATATACCAGATAAACACGGTAGGCGGGGGAGCGCGTATTGATGCGCGAAGGCTGCTCAGGCCGATACGTGTACTGTTGTACAAAATCGGCAAACAGGTAAGGTACTCCCTGCCACACGCCCAGCATGGAGCTGAAAACAGCACTCCAGAAACCGACCAGAAAACATAATTTCCCGTACGGGCCCACAACGGCCTCCAGCTGACTGGCAACACCCAGCACCATGTCCGGCCCGGTGATAACGTCCGGACTTACACCGGCAGAGACAATCATGATGGCAATGCCGAACAGGCCGGTCAGTGCATAGGCGACGGCCAGATCCATTCTGGAACGCGGCAGGTCCTGCGGGCTTTTCCAGTCACGTTCCCGTATCCAGTAGCCATAGCACAGCAGTGTGACACTGCCGCCTACTCCACCGATGACGCTGACTATGAATATGACCGAACCATCAGGGACTGACGGCAGCAGCAGCCCGCTGATAATGCCGGACAAGTCTGGAGCAACGAGTATGGCGCAAGTGATGACTACCACCAGCATTACTCCCATAAAGAACTTCATCAGGTACTCAAGCAGCGCATAACGACCTGTAAGGACCAGGGCAAGTGCCAGCAGCGAGTGCATGATTCCCCAGCGCGTTACTGAAATTTCCGGGTACAGTGCGTGCGCTGCCAGTCCTGTCCCGGCAATCAGCGCGCCGGCAACAATAAAGCTCCACAGTACCAGGTATATAAGGAAGTAAATGGAAATGAATTTCGGAAGCCGCTGGACCCAGCCTTCCAGCAGCGTGGTACCGGTTGCCAGTTGCCAGCGTGTCAAACCTTCGTTAATGACATATTTCATGGCAGCGCCAAGGACGGCCACCCACAGGATGGTCGTGCCGAATCTCGCGCCGGCAACCGAAGCCGCAATCAGATCGCCCGCACCAAGACCGGTCGCGGCGATTACCAGGCCGGGTCCTGTATTCCTGAGACTGAATGAAGAGTTGTTCATGGCTTTCATGGTTATTTCAGGGGGTGTTGGGAACTGTCGGCAACACCCGTGGTAGAGTAAACAATATAGTGACTATGGACCAAGGCAGATGAAACTGCGCACCCAAATTTCCCTGCTGCTGTTTATGTTCGGCCTGGTGCCGTTGCTGGCCGCCTATGTGATCAATATACCGATGATATTTGATCGCATCGAATTACTCTATCACAAGGCTCATATACAGAACCTGCGGGCCGGCTTCAGTGATCTTGACCAGCATATTGCGCGTCGTCATGAAATGGTGCGCTTGCTGGCCAAGATGCCGGACCCCGCCATGGTACTTGGCGACGATGCCCCGCCATCAGTGCAGTCGCTTGAGGCCGCACGTGCCAGTTATATTGACTGGGTCAACCAGGTGTTGATTGATCAACTGGATATAACCCAGATCCTGTTCCTGGGCGAGGATGGCAAGTCCAGCCTGTGGCTGGAGCGTGATCAGGAGACCGGGCGCCTTGCGGCGCGCGAGGGAGTGAGGCAGGGACTGAACCCGAAATTTGTTGAAGCCGGCAGGCACATACCCCCGGGTGCGGTAGTGACCGGCCCGATTATATTCGATCGTACAAAGGGCGAAGCCTCATCGCACCGCTTCATGCAACTCAGTCTCATCAGTCCGGTTGTGATACCGATGATCTCGGCCGAGACAGGGGAAATGACGGAAACACGGGGCGAGGTCATTATGTACCTGGATATGGGCGGACTGGCACGCGCCTACCGGGGTATCTACTGGGTGCAGAGTGACGGCAGCTATCTGGGCATGAGGGACGATGATCTGTCTGCAACCACGGCGTTTGATGATTTCGTCGGTCTGGAGGAAATCTTCAGCAAGGGGGTACTTGAATTGTGGCAGTACCGGGGGCAGCAGGTCATGTGGGTGCCGCTTTTTTACACTGAAAATTCCGGTCCGCTCTGGGTTGGCCGCAGCGTGGATCCGTCGCCACTGTCGACGCTGCTGCATAAGGTCGGATGGCGTGTTGGCATCATTGCCATGCTGTTACTGGGCGTTGTATTCATCGTTGCCCGTTGGATTGCAGTTAAAACAGAACGACTGGGACATGACCTGACTGAGGGGATTTCCCGGGTGCTGGAACATGATGAAGCCGTCAGCTTCTCATGGCAGAAACCGCAGGAACTGCATGAACTGGGTGCCAACCTCACCCGGCTTTCCGAGCAGCATACCGAGCATAACCGGGCACTGCGGGACTATGCCGAGGAACTGGAAGCCTCGAACCGCTACAAATCCGAGTTTCTTGCCAATGTCAGCCACGAACTGCGCACACCTCTCAATTCAATCCTGTTGCTGTCAAAGATGCTGTCGGAGAACAGTGCGGGCAAGATGTCGGCGGAAGAAAGCCGGCAGGCACAGGTTATCCATGATGCCGGTACCGACCTGAGGGCGCTCATCGACAATATTCTTGATCTGTCCCGCATTGATGCGCGGCAAATGGTACTGCTTGCCGAAACCGTGAATTTGCGGAAACTGCTGCACGATGCAGTGGCACTGCTGAAGCCGCAGTTTGATGAGAAGCACCTCGACCTTGTCTTGCATATTGAAGAGGGGGTGCCGGAAACCATTGTTACCGATGGTGAAAAACTGCGTCAGATAGTGGTCAACTTTCTGTCCAATGCCGTCAAGTTTACCGAGTCCGGTGGTGCAACAATACGACTGGCGCCGGGAGATTCCTTGCCTGTGAGCATCAGTGTCAGCGATACCGGGATCGGCATTCCCGAGGGAAAATGGGGGCTTGTGTTCGAGGCGTTCAAGCAGGCGGATGGCTCGACCAGTCGCCGCTACGGAGGCACCGGGCTGGGCCTGACTATCAGTAAGGAGCTTGCCAGTTTGATAGGTGGAAAGATTGTCGTCTCAAGTGAGACGGGCAAGGGATCAACGTTTTCCCTGTTGCTGCCCCTGGAAATACCGGCATTGCCGGAAGAGACAGATACCGGGAATCCGCCCGATGGACAATCCGGCATGCCGGCCGAACGGGCGCTGCCCGTGGCAGACTATCAGGGTGCGCGCATCTTGCTCGTGGACGATGATGTCCGTAACCTGCTGGTATTGACGCCGTTACTGGAACGGTGGGGTCTGGATGTGATGGCGGCGGGTGACGCTGTGGAAGCACTGGAAACGCTGGAGGGTGCGGGTGAGTTCAGGCTGGTACTTATGGATATAATGATGCCGGGGATGGACGGTTTCGAGGTCATTGAACAAATGCGGCGTCGACCGGCATACAGGGACCTGCCGGTGATTGCACTGACTGCCAGAGCCGGTGATGAAGACCGTGAGCAGTGTCTGGCCGCAGGGGCAAATGTTGTTGTGCTCAAGCCGGTAGACCCGCAGCTGCTGAAAAATGCACTGGATACATTTTTAACTGGAATCGACCCCTAGGGTAAAGAGGGGCACTGCAGGAAAGTTGTTATGAATCGATATGCTGACTTCCGGATTCTGATTGTTGATGATAACCGGAATAACCTGTTCACCCTGCATGCCCTGATTTCCAAACACATGGATGTTGAGGTGCTGGAGGCAAATTCCGGTCAGGAAGCACTGGATATTGCATTGCAGAATCCACGCATTGACCTGATCGTGCTGGACGTGCAAATGCCGGAGATGGACGGGTTTCAAACTGCATCCATGCTCAAGGTCAGGCAGCGAACCCGGGATATCCCGATCATCTTCCTGACCGCGGCCTACAAGACGGACGAGTTTCAGAAAAGGGGTTATGAAGTGGGTGCAGCGGATTACCTGCTCAAGCCTATTGATGATAACCAGTTAATCAACAAGATCAGCACTTACCTGCGGCTGATCGAGAAAGAACGCGACATGAATCGCCGCCTGGAAATCCAGGTGGAAGAACGTACCCGGGAATTGCGCGTCGCCAAGAACTACCTGGAAAATGTCATCAACAATATGGGCGAGGCACTGTTGCTGCTGGGTTCCGATGGCAGGATCAAAACAGCAAATCCGGCCGCCTGCCGGATGCTCGATTATGCAGAGTCAGACCTGCAGGGTATGGCGATCGGCGATATCTTTGAGGAAGAAGAGACCATGCAGGCCAATGCCTTCATGGGAACCTGGCTGGAGGCGCTGATTCGAACCGGTACCATCAGCAGTATCGAGGCCTGCTTTATTGCCAAGGATCAGCGGCGCGTACCGATTTTGTTTTCACGGACGGCAATCAAGGATGAGGCGGGCGAGATTACTGATATTATCTGTATTGCAAAGAATATGACTGGCTATACCCGCGTAACAGGTAAACAGGGGGAGGGCTGACGGAGGTGGTTGCAACTCAGGCCCCACTGGGTACACTTGCCAGCATGGCTAATTGGAGTAATTGATGGAAGATTCAAAACCAGATCAGGCACCGGATGAAGACATTACTCTGACTGCTGAGGCCCTCAAGGCAATGGGCCACCCGCTCAGGTGGAAGATCTTGTGTACCCTGGGTGACAAGGAGATGTCTGTTGGCGAGATTGTCGAGAAGATCGGCACCTCGCAAAGTAATGTCTCGCAACACCTGGATCAGCTGCGTAACAAGAATATTGTCAGATCCAGGCGCGATGCGAACCGGATCTATTACTGTGTGCGTAATGAGGAATTACTGAGTCTGATAGGCACCATGCGTGGCGTGTTGTGCCACACAAACCTGAATGACAGCTATTCTTCCGATTAACTGATGCGGGGCGGCCCCGACTGTCAGCCGTTCCCTGGATGGCCCCGGCCAGCTTCTCGACCGGTTCCCGGCCCCACCTTCTCCTGCCTCCTGCGACGTGCCTGCATCCCTTCCGGGCATCGCTGCCGGCATCCTGCCTCCCGCGACGTACCTGCATCCCTTCCGGGCATCGCTCCCGGCATCCTGCCTCCCGCGACGTACCTGCATCCCTGCAGGCAAAAAAAAACGGGGGTGACTCTTGCAAGTCCCCCCCGTTTGGCTTTTCTGGTCTGTCAGACCAGGGATCTTACTGGGCAGACGGAGCAACCGGTGCCTGTGGGGCAATGGGTGCAGCAACCGGGGCATAGCCGTAAGGGGCGCCGTAAGGGGCATAACCGTATCCGTTGTAACCACGGTAGCTGTTGTAGCCGCGACCATAGCCACGTCCACGACCGCTGGCCCTGCTGCTCATGTTGAAGCCGAAGTCGGCGTCGGCATCGAAATCACCATCGCCATAGCCGTCACCATAGCCATTGCCATAGCCGTTATTATAACCGTTGTCGCCCCAGCCCCAGGCTGAAGCAGCAGTAGAAGCAACTGCGATTGTTGCAGCAAAAAGTACGGTAGAAATTTTCTTCATGTTCGTTCTCCAAATAGTCAGATTAGTAAACTTGGTCAAAAAGTAAGTGTTCAATGACGGGAGTAATAATATTAGAACCTTCTTAAATAAGCAAGTACTAATTTAAATATATGCTAATAATTATAATAAAGGCCATGCTATGGCAAGAATATGTATTACATTCAATGTGATGTTATGTATCGTCGAAGCAAAAAGATTACTGCCGGGTGTGTTGTGCTTTCACTTTTTCCAGCCCGGAAGGTCCCGGGTGCGGGCTGTCAGCCTGCATTATGAATGCCCCATGATCACCGGGTAGTGAATTTTTTCCCGTTTTATTGTGGCTGGACGGATATGATTAGGCCATGACTGCCAGGGTCCCTGAAAAACTGTTGCTCTCCATCATTGAACTGGGTGGTTACCCCAATTTCACGCCATTGTATGAATCACTGGGTTATGAGGTGGTCGTTGCAACGCGCATGCGCAAGGCACTGGGCTTTCTCAAGACACGTCAGCCTGACGTCATAGTCGCAGAGTTTAATTTCCAGTCGGATTTTCGTGACCGTACCAGTAGCCTGGAATCATTACTCGCTGCCGTACAGCGTTTCCCGGATATACGTGTTGTCGTTTTCTATGAGCAGGAGTTCAGCATGCAGTTTGATAAATTGCGCACGCGTATGCCGGTGTTCCAGGCGCTTACATTTCCGGTCGATGCGTCGATGCTGCAGGCCAGCCTGCAGGCGTCGGCAGTAACCGGAGCGGGTTGATGTATTTAACAGATGTTCTACACTTAACCTGTAACAAGCCAAACTATAAGGAAAATAATATGAAATACCTAGCAAATCCAGCGGTTTTATTCCTGCTTTCCCTGGCATCCATGACCACCTCCGCGGCCGATGTGCAGGTTCGGGTGTTCGAACGCGGCGGTAAGGCGCCACTGGCCGGTGTGGCGGTCTGTCTCGGGACGCCTGCCAGTATCAGTCAGTTTGGCTCACAACTGACAGACGGCAACGGTAATGCGATTTTCAGCGGCTTGCCCCATGCCTCGATACTGGTGACGGCTTCCAGAGACGGCTACAAGACAGAACAGGAAACCATGTTGACATCAACGGGCAATCGTATGCTGGTGATTTCCCTGCCAGCGGGTGGTGGTGGCACCCGGTGTCCCTTGAGTGGAAACGCCGTGCAGCTGTCTGGCAGCGATTTGGGTATCAGCCGGTTTGCAATGAGCAGCGGTGCAGGCGTGGTGACCACGCGCAACGTGACCCTTGATAATGTGGTGAGTGGTCGGCCGACACAGTATCGTGCCAGTGAAAGGGCTGATTTCAAGGATGCGGACTGGCAGGATTATACGTCAGCACCTGTTTTCCAGCTGAGTGAGGGACCGGGCAAAAAGTCGGTCTATTTCCAGGTGCGCCGTTATGCAACCCTGAATGGAGCCAATCTGGAAACGCTTTCACCGGTCAGGAAGGATTCGATTGTGCTGCAGTAGCCCAATAGTGGTACAGCCTGAACGGGATATCTTTGCCACGGAATCACACAGAAATAATTCATCAGGGATTTTATCCTTCCGTGTGCTTCCGTGGCTATCAACCAGTACGGCAAATATTTCAGAAAGGAATGTCCGATCCTTCCCATTTTTCTTCCTTGCGAGGTCGTGCCCGGGAAATGGCTGCCGTTGCATCACACCACCCATTGCAGGCATTGCGTCCGGGGCGGCCGCGGAAGACGTTCAGTATGCCCTTGCAGTAGGCATAAAACCTGAAAAAGAGCAGGATCAGAAAACGCTGCCGCGGGGTGGCGGTAGCCGGGCTGCAGATGATCTTGTCGTCGTACATGCCGCGGTCAGTTAGTCCCACGGCGCCCACCGCCTGAACGGTGACACGTTGGCCGCGCTGCAAGCGAGGTCCCAGCACTACTGCATCCAGCAGATCACCTTCAAGGCCAATGTAGCTGTCGACGGAACCGTAGTTAAACGGGCACGGGAAGGGTGAGATAAAATCCAGTTTTCCGGTAGAGCCGCGTTTCAGGAAGCTGCCACGCGGTATCTCGATGACGACTTCCAGTTGCGGCAAATTGCGGGATCTGCCCCGGGATTCAGTGCGGGGCCGGCTTCCAGGAAACATGGCAAAGGCTAGTCTGTCGACCTGTCGTCGTGTTTGTGCATGCGTTTTTTTCGACCTTCGAATCTGACAATGGCCTGTATGATCATGTCGTAGGGCAGGTTTTCCAGGTTGCCGAACTCTGTCAGTGCTGTGTCGATCAGCCCGATGGTGTCGTCAATATTGTCTGCAGCTGACTTTTCCGGATGCAGCAGGGCTTGCAGTCCCAACAGGCCACCGGTCTGCACCTTGATTTCCCTGGCGTGCGGCAAGGGGCCGTCTATCTGCGTCAGGTGCAGGGCAAAGCGCGCCTTGCTGCGCATGTGGTCAAGCAGTTCCCTGCAGAGTGCATTCCCCGTGGCAGATGTGCAGGCGATACCCTCGCGGTCTGCAAGATGAAAGCGGCGCGATTTCTTGCACGTACAACGCCGGGAGTTAATGGTCTTTTCAAAGACGCAACGCCGGTCGTTTACTGAATGGTAGGTGTCCCTGTATTGCTGCTCATCCATAGCCGGGAAGTGCGGGTGCTATTTTTCCCATTCTTTGGCGATGGGTTCTTCCCTGAATTCAGTGAGTCGTTGCTCTGCCTGAGCCGTATCATCGGCGAAGATAATCTTGTATGACTGGTTTTCTTCCAGCGGTTCCTCACTGCGCATCCGCCTTACCTCGGTCTTGGCGAATTTAAAGTTCTCATATTCTCTCACCAGCCTGGCCGAGCTGGTGCTGGCCGTGTCATGGCTGGTGACAATGTAGATGTAATAGGGCATTTCCCGTTCGGTTCCTGGAATGGTGACAGGCAGAGAGTATAGCAGTCGTGGTACTGGTCCCGACAGTCAGCTGTCCACCAGTACCGAGGTGACTTGCACATTGTGCATAATAATGCAGCCGGTCCGGCGCGCGAGGCCGTCTTCACTGTAATCAAACGTGTAGGTGCGTTTTAATCCGGCCCCGTCTGCGCGCGTGTAATAGGGCCTGACAGATTGCAGGGATGCGGTTCCGTCGAGAAACTGTACACCCTGTTGCTTGCAGGTTTGACGGGCGGTTTGAATCGCCGTGTCCCGGCAGCGCTGACTGATTTGCCAGAACCAGACCAGGAAGACGATTAACAGCAGCAGTGCAAGTGGGGTCATGTTAAGGGGGATATTGACGGCTTATTGTGGGCGTTTGTCTTCTGTGGGCAGATCATAGAGAAAAATCATCGCTAGCGTGTGTTTATCTGACAGCGGCTGAATAAAACACCCGAAATAACACAAGGACAAAGGGGTTATAAGGCCCCTGCTGACTGTGCATGCTAGAATGTTGCCTCGGCAACAAGCACCCTGGAATAAAAAATGTCAGCACTTACCCTGGAAGATCGCACCCAACTGGGCCGCCTGGCCGTCAACCTGCTGGATGACTGGGGTATCGGGGCTGCCGACCAGATTACCATACTGGGGTTGCCCGCAGGTACGCGCACAAGAATGTTGCGTCGTTATCAGGATGATACCCCGTTACCGGATGATCCGGTCGTCATGAAGCATGTTGAGCACCTGCTCGGAATTGCCGAGGCGCTGCGTACCACCTTCCCGCGTAATGCCAGCATTGGCCTGATCTGGCTGAAGCAGCCATGCAGGCGCCTGCGCCGGCGACGTCCCATGGATATCCTGGTCGAGGATGGTCTGAGTGGATTGATCACCGTGCGTACCCATCTTGATTGTTCGTTCGCCTGGAGCGAGTCCGAACGCAAGGATTGATGCTTGCCACAGCCTGTCCCCGGGACTGCCATGGGCACAACATTACGCACCTGCGAATCCCCCGCGACGACTACGCCGGGTACGCCTCATGAAATGCATGGGGTGTAATTTCTGTATATATTGCAGATATTGCAGATATCATGAGAAGCCGGTTTGGCTGCCCCAAACAGCCGGTTTTGCAGGCCATGCTGTGGCTGGTGCGAGCATGTCTGGATCACGAGGTAATGCCCGTGTTCCCTGATTGTACTTACCTGGTGAATCAGTGATGATGAAATTTCGTGTTATTTACGCAAGGTGGACTATATTGTGAATAAACCCGGTATCGTGACGGCTATTCCGGTACGTCGCTACAGTTTCGGTGAATTTACCCTGACAGTGCTGGGCGAAATCGACAGCAGTGACGGCATTCGCTATGCCTATGTGATGGCCGTCATACAGGGGCAGGACCCTGAGCCTGGTCTCTATATTACGGCGGAGCAGGGGGCTTCATCGGTCTGGGACATGCGGCTGATCATGCGTGATGGCGAGGAGCTGATCGGTCATTCGGCGCAATGGAAAAATCTTGATGTGTTTGTTGACGAGGCTGTCAGGGTTGTTTCACAGGTGCTGGATTTGTCAGATGAGGTTCCGTATCAGCTGCTGTAGCTGAGAGGGTACGACTATGCACAGGAGAAGCAGTCTGGCAGTCATGTTGGCTGCCCTGGTGTTGCTGCTCACTGCAGCGCCGGTGATGGCCTTCGGTTTTTGCTTTTCGTTCGGGAGCAAGACGCTTGACAGACCGCGCTACAGTGGCTATTTGCCGCCTTACCCGGATATTGCCGGCCCGCTGTACCCGGCTTATGGCTACAGTCCGGTGTTACCCGCTTACGACTACGGGGGCATTTATTATCCACCGCCCTCTGCCTATGTAACCGTTCCGCCCGCGGACATCGGCAGATAGTCAGGCAGGCTGCCGCCCCGTAAAGGTGTTATTTCACCAGGTTGACAGTGCCCGGGGCAGACCGGGCTGACAGCACCCTGAGCATCTCATCCGCTTCAACCGGTTTGCCAAACAGAAAGCCCTGGACGATATTGCAGCCCTGTTGCCTGAAGAAGTTCAGTTGCCTGACATTTTCGACGCCTTCCACGACCAGCGACAGGCGCAGGCTTTGAGCCATGGCGATAATGGCCTGTGCGATCAACACATCTTCATGACTGTCGGGTATTTCGCGTACAAAGGACTGATCGATCTTGACAACGTCGACAGGCAGCCGCCGCAGATAACCGAGTGATGAATAACCGGTACCGAAGTCATCCATGGCGATAGTGACACCCAGTCTTTTGAGTTTTTCCAGGGTGACAATCGCGGGCTCAAGATTTTCCATGGCTACATTTTCAGTGATCTCGAGTTCCGCCATCCGGGCTTCGATGTCCGCTGCCTGCAGTGCCTTCGCCACCACACCCTCGAACCCTGGCCGGGAGAGTTGGGCAGAACAGAGATTTATGGCCATGGTGAGGTCGGTGAAACCGGACTTGTGCCATTGTTTCAGTTGTGCAAATGCAGTATTCAATACCCACTCGCCAATTGGCGCAATCAGTCCGCTGTCTTCTGCAACCGGGATGAAGTCCAGCGGGCTGATTATCCCCATGGTGGGGTGTACCCATCGCAGCAGTGCTTCAACGCCTACAATCGTATTTCTGGAGATGTCGACCTTTGGCTGATAAAGGAGTCTTAGCTGGTTTCTTGCGATAGCCTGTCGCAGGTTGGTTTCCATGGCCAGCTGCTTTCTGGACCCGGCATTCATTTCCGCGGTGAAGTAAACGGCCTTGTTGCGACCGAGTTCCTTGGCGCGATACATGCTGATATCCGCGTGCTTGATCAGGGTCTCCGCGTCGGTCCCGTCATGCGGATAAATACTGATCCCCACGCTGGTTGTAATATGCAGTTCATTGCCGTTACACGAAACCGGATCAAGCAGGCAGTCGATCACTTTCCTGGCAATACGACCGGCATCGGATGAGCCGCTGATGCGCGGCAGTAGCACCATGAACTCATCACCTCCCAGGCGGGCAACGGTATCCTCTTCACGGATACAATTTGCGAGACGGCGGGAAATGACACGTAGCAACTGGTCACCGACTGCGTGACCAAGCGAGTCGTTGATAATCTTGAAACGGTCAAGGTCGAGGAACAACAGGGCTACCATGCCGTGCTGGCGGCGGGCATGGGCCAGTTCGGCAGTGATACGGTCATTGAGCAGAACCCGGTTCGGCAGTCCGGTGAGGGCATCATGGTGGGCGTGGTATTCCATGCGCCTGGCGACGGCTTCTGCCTGTTCCTTGGAGGTTGCCAGCCTGGCATTGGCAATCTCCAGTTCGCTGGTGCGTTGCATGACGCGTTCCTCAAGCATGCTGCGGTGTTCCATGAGTTCATTATCACGAGCCTGGATCTCGTCGAGCATGGCGTTGAAGTCAGTGATCAGATTGCCGAGTTCATCCTCGTTTTCCCCGCTGACACGCAGGGAATAGTTTTTCTCGGTCCTGACCTGGCGTGCAATCGCAGATAATCTGAGTAGCGGGTCGGTGATAATGCGCTGCAACCGGGCGCTGAGTACAAAGGTGATCAGCACTGACACCAGCAGCACGGCAGCAACAATTACGAGAAACCAGACCAGCCGGTCATGAATGGCCTTCATGTTCGAACGCAGGTAGACAATACCGATCTGTTCACCTTCATAGTTGATATGCGTGAACAGCTCGACATAATTACCCCAGAACAGGATGTTCTCGGTTTGTATGTTGGATTCCGGTAACTGGATGGCTATGCCGGGTTTCCGGTAACTGGCGAAGACGGTATTGTCCATGCTATAGATCGCCGCTGCCTGGATGTGTTGCTGCGCCTTCAGGAATCCGAGTGTTTCCTGGGCTGCCCGGGCATCCCTGAACAGCAGTGCCGCACTGCTGTTGGCGGCGATTATTTCTGCCATGGTGGCCAGGTTGTTGCCGGCGGTTTTCTGGGCATTTATCCGGTCAGTGGTAATAAAAGCAATACTGGCCAGTAACAGGGAAACGGTACTGATGGTAACAATCAGTAATGTCAGTTTCCAGCGGATGGATACCCTGCCAAGGTCTCTGATGTTCATGACTTACCTGGCACCTGTTACGCTGATGGCCAGTGACAGCAGCTTTGAACTGATTGTCAGTCCTGCCGTTCTGGCTGCATCGATATTTATCCTGAAACGGATTTTGTTATCGACTACCGTGAGCTGAATCATGCCGCCTTTTTCCGTGAAGGCGGCGGCATCACTGACTGTCAGCACCGGCAGCTGTTTCAGTATCCACAGGGTTTCGCCGAGTTCATCTGACTGGCCGATAAAAACAAGCTGACAGTCCAGCGTGTCTTCCGGTTTGTCGAAGTGTTTTACGACCAGTGTCTTGCTGTGTACTGTTTTCCCGGTGAGGGTATCCAGTTGTTCTCCGAACAGTGTGTTGCCCAGTGTGCACAGCGAAAATTCGCTGCGGCCCTGCAGCTTTTCTTCCGGCCAGACAACAAAGCGCGAGAAGTTATACAGGAAAGCGGTTTTTATCCGGTACTCCGTATGCTGCGCTTCATCCGCCGTGCCGGTGGCAGCTATCGACAGCAGCAGTAGCAGCAGTGCCAGCATGAGCCGCGGCATGCGCTGTGCGCCTGCAAGCGGACTGCGCATGAGTGTGTTGCGTCCCGGTGGCTGCATGAAAATGCCTAGAAGTTCCAGGTTACCCTGCCGTAGATGCTGCGTTCGACTTCAGTAGGCCGGGTATTGATGAAGTCAGGCAAAAATTCGGCATGCTGGTTGCCCAGCAGGTTCTGTCCGATAAGCGACAGCTCCAGCCCGGGTTTTGCCTCCCAGCCAAGCCGCAGGTCAGCCTCTACGTAGCTGTCGATATCGATGCCGTTCACCTCGATGTCCCCGGTGTAACGCAGGGCCGCATCGAATTGCAGCTTGTTGCCGAAGTCAACGGCTGACCAGATTGCGGCCTTGCTGGACGGGCTGGCATCCTCGGAGCTCTTCGAAACCGTATCTGTACTGTTGTTGTCCAGACGCAGTTTCATCTCCAGCCAGGAGTAGCTCGCATTCATGCGCCAGTTCGGGCGTACCTGCCAGTGAGTAGCGAGTTCCACCCCGTATGTCTCTCCGTTCATATTGTTATCGAAGGGGAGACGCACACTTGGCGGCGGTCCGGGATCCGGTGTTGCATCAAGTGTGCGCAAGTTGTCGTATTCGTTATAGAATACGGCGGCATCGGCTGACCAGATATTCCTGTGACTCAGGCGGTAACCAAGCTCGTAGGCAACGAGGTTTTCCGCGTCATAGCCATCGTCACCTTCGACGTAGACGGGTATGCCCGGGTCGCTGGCGGGCGGCGGCACCAGGCGTAACAGCACATCATCCTCGCCGCGGGCGGGCGTGCGTACCGCACGCGAGACTGCACCCCACAGGGTTTGCGAGGTGTTTATGACCCAGGCGAGACGGGCGTTGGGTTGATATTCGATGCCGCTGTAATCGTTGTGTTCCAGCTTGGTGCCGAGCGTGAGCAGCAGGTTGTCACGCAGGCTGATCTCGTCCTGCATGAAGATGCTGTACAGGTTGACACTGCGCGACGACGGCTCAAGTTCGAACGTCGGGTTGTTGTCCGTGTTGTCATGTGTGAACCGGTAGTCAAAACCCCACACCACGTCGTGTGTTTCCTGCCACTGGAAGCGGTGCTGGAAATCAATGTCGAAGGTGTCGCGGTCCTCGTACAGCACCGCGCCATCCACCCCGACATGATCGTAGTAAATCTGCAGTCCGAAGTCGGATGCTTTGTCGACCACATGCGACCAGCGGAACAGCAGGTTGCCGCCATCGGTTTCTGTGTCATCAATCACCTGGTTGATGGTCGTCGGCGGGGGGGCGGCCGGACCGGTTGCTATATCGATCTGCTGACCGGCCTTGCCCCGGTAGTAATCGCCTTGCAGGGTTATCCTGTCGCGGTCAGTTTTGAGCCAGTCAGAGCGGAAACCAAGCTGTCCGGTGCGCCAGTCGTCATGGGCGCCGGCTGAACTGTAGCCTTCATCGTAATCGGAGTATTTTGCATATACCCGGTAGTCCACGCCGTTCTTCAACTGGCCACCATGACGGGCGACACCGATGCCCTTGACTTCATTGCCGGCGGTGGCGGCAACCATGTCGCCCCGGGTGTCCGCCGATGATTTCGTAATTATGTTAATGACGCCGTTGACGGCATTGGCGCCCCACAGGGTGCCGCCCGGACCGCGGATGACCTCAATGCGGTCGACATCCTGCAGCACCACGTCCTGGTTATCCCAGTAGACACCGGCAAATAATGGCGTATAGACGCTGCGCCCGTCGATGAGTACCAGCAGCTTGTTGGCAAAGCGGCTGTTGAAACCGCGTGAGGTGATCGCCCATTTGCTGCTATCGATACGTGCCACGTCAATACCAGGAACACGTCGCAGGGCCTCGGGAATATTGGTCACCCCCCAGCGGCGCAGGTCGTCATTGGTGATTACAAAGATGGCTGCCGCTGCAGTGGATTGTTTCTGGGGTTTTTTGGCCACCGAGGTGATCTCTATGTCCATGAGGTCTTCAATGCTCATGTCCGTGAGATCGTCGGGCAGCACGGAATCGAGGGTGGCCGCTGGCAGGGGGAGTGCTATCAGCAATCCTGCCAGCAGGCCGGCACGACGCACGTGTGTTGCCAGCGTTGATGCGAACCGTGATGTCAGGGGGGCGGGAATGGTCTGGCCGGTTGTTTCGTTCGGGGTGAGGGGCTGACCGGTTTTATTTTTAGTGCCCATCCCCGCTGCCTCTTGCCTGGCCGAATTATTTGATAACACCTTGATAAATATAATGAATACGGGTCACCGTGGTGCTTCAGGGCAACGGGCGTCCCGCGTAATTTTTTATCGGCGCGTCGTTAATCAACCTTAGATATTGATATCTGGCAGAAAAACTGCCGGAAACTGCCAGGGGGAGCGGCAGGCAGGGGAGAGGCGGGTTGGGGGTACGAACCCCTAAGGGTTCTCTGAGATATGCGTCATGCCGGCGAAGGCCGGTATCCAATGCAATGAAACCTCTGGATCCCGGGCATGCGCCGATGAGATAAAGGAATTAATCAGAGCGTCCCTTCGCCCGCCAGGCTCCTGTGGTGTCCCGCAGCGGCGTTGCCGCGCTTGACAAGGACTCAGGCCATTGCCTGCGCACGGTGTCTTGCAGCGAAACACCACAGGAGCGCTGAACATGGCAATATCATCTTGAAGGAGTACTAGTGCTTGTCTTTTTCTTTTGAATCCGGAGTAATCAGTGGCACTACAACGGATGTCTGGGGTTCATCTACGAAGCGCGGGCGATGATCCATGCTCCGGCCGGCTATCTCGTTGAGTTCCCTCTCGCGTGCGGTAATCAGCGACAGGCAGTTGCGGATGTCATTGACGGTTTCATCCGACAGGGGGTGGCGGTGGCCGGGCCGGGTGTAGGTATCCTTGGCAATGTCTGTCAGTACGCGCTTCATGATACGCAGAATGCTTTCTTCCTTGGTGGAGTCTTCGTTGCTCATAAATATTAGCCATTGGTTTGTTAGCGTTGTCAGGTATTGTGACATAGATGGACCAGCATGGCGGGCTTCCTGCGCATTGCAGTCCGGATTATTCCCTGAGATAGATGGTCTTCCAGGGTCCGCCGACCAGGCGCTGCAGTCTCTCCAGCAGGATATCGGTAGGGACCGCTTCCGATGGGTGTATCCCCCTGATTTCTATAAAGGTTCGTCCGAAGGCAGCCGTCTTGCGAAACAGCAGGCCGGTGAGCTTTCCCGTAAAGCCACAGCGTGCACAGGTCCAGTCACACTGCGCCCTGTTTCCCCTCCATGTCTCGATAGCGGTGTGCCACTCTGCCACCGGCTGGCGGCAGTCCGGGCAGCGTGGCGGCGGGCACTGACTGTCGGCACGAAAGGTGAGGGATTGCGTGCAAGTCAGAAACAGGTGGCAGAACTTGCCGGCTGCGCTGGCGGCCAGCAGTGTGGCCCGGTCAGCAGGTGGATCCAGTTCGATCATGGGTGAGCAGCCAAGAAAACTGATCAGTTGCAGGAAGTTATCCCCGGTCGGGTAAAATACCTCGTCAGCAAGTGCAACAGGCTCTCCGATCAGCCCGATGGCCTGCAGTTCTCCTGCCAGTTGTTCACAGTTGACTGGCGGGCAGAGGGGATCGGCCGGAAGCAGGATGAGTTTGTAGGCTGGCACGTCGGATACCCGGTTGAAGCGATGGATGATAATACTACGGCTGTTCCTGCCGGGTTACATCCACCATACTATGAGCAATCAGATTCCTGTTATCCAGTGAGGTCCCGGCCATGCCATCAATGCAGCCATTTTCCATCCATACCCTGGAACTGGGTCCCATGGAAAACTTTGTTTATCTGATTCACGACCATGCAAGCAACCGGGCGGCTGTTGTTGATCCTGCCTGGGATGTGCCGGAAGTGCTGGCCCTCGCTGCAAGCAAGGGCATGAAAATCACCGATATTCTGCTGACACACAGCCACCATGACCACATCAATGGTATTGGCGAGGTGCTCGACAGGCATGATGCGCAGCTGCACTTGATGAAGGCGGAGGCGCAGTTCTGGAATGCCGTCCCTGATATGCCGACGCTGCATCATGGTGGTGACACCATCGATCTGGGTGAGACCGCGATCAAGACCTTGCTGACACCGGGGCATACGCCGGGTTCTGCGTGTTACCACGTCGGTAATGACCTGATTACCGGCGATACCCTGTTTGTGTTTGGTTGCGGCCGCTGTGACCTGAGCGGCGGGGACCCGGAACAGATGTATGTTAGCTTGAAGAACATGGCTGACCGCCTGCCGGCGGGTACGCTGGTGCGTCCGGGTCACAACTATGCCTTGAAGGCGACAGTGACTATGGAAGAGCAGCTAGAGGGTAATCCCTTCATGCATTTTGACAACAGCGATGATTTTACGCATTACCGCATGCATTATCACGACCGGCACCGGGACTCGCCCTATGCCCCGGTCTGCAAGGGCGAGGAAATGAAATAACCCGGCGCTCCTGTAGTAAGCACTTTTGCAATGCCCGGGATAATCAGCGGATATTTCAGCCTTCCATGACCGCAACGTACTTATTCACTACCTGGAGCAGAGAGTTTTTTATATGACATTACAGCCACAGCTGCTGCCTGCCACCGTGATCGTGCTGGTTACCATCCTGCTCGGTGCCTGCGCAACCCTCAGTCCCTACAAAGATGCACCGCGCGTCTCTCTGGTCAGTATTCAGCCGCAGGAGATGGGCGTGCTTGAGCAGCGCTTTGCACTGCAGCTGAGGATACTGAATCCCAATAACGTGGCCATCCCGGTTAATGGCCTGAGCTATGCGATAGAAATCAATGATCGTGAATTCGCCTATGGCGTCAGCCAGCAGGCCGTGGAGATACCGGCCTTTGGTGAGGCCTTGCTGGATGTGGAGGTTGTGAGTAACCTGCTGAACGTGATGCAACAATTGCAGGCGCTGCATGGTGATACCCGCAACAGCCTGTCTTACCGCCTGACGGGGAAGATCAGTCTGGCCAACAGCACGGCCAGCTTGCCGTTCGACTATAGCGGGGAGTTGACCTATTTGCCTGCAGCACAGTCGGCACCAGCAACGGCGCCGTGACCATGACGGTGTTCAATGTCTTGCGTGCTCACAGGAACGCCGATGGCACTGTTCGTGCTGGCCTGGAAAAGCTTGCCCTGGATGATCTCTCGCCCGGCGAAGTCGTGATTCGCAGCAGTTATTCCAGTGTCAATTACAAGGATGCACTGGCTGCAACCGGCAAGGGGAAGATCCAGCGCCATTTTCCACTGGTTGGCGGTATCGATGTGGCTGGTGTGGTGATGTCATCTGTTGATGCCAGATTTCAGGAGGGCGACCCGGTGCTGGTCACCGGATGTGGTCTGGGTGAAAGTCATGACGGCGGTTTCTCGGAAGTCGTGCGCGTTCCTGCCGACTGGGTCGTGCCGCTACCGGAAGGGATGTCACTGTTTGGTGCCATGGCGCTGGGTACTGCCGGCTTTACTGCGGCCCTGGCGATTGACCGGCTGGAACAGAACGGTCTGCAGCCGGGGCAGGGGCCGGTTGTTGTAAGCGGTGCCAGTGGCGGTGTCGGCAGTATGGCGATCGACCTGCTGGCCGTTCGTGGCTATGACGCCGTTGCGCTCAGCCGCAAGCCTGAAACAAAAGATTACCTGCAATCGCTGGGTGCCGTTGAAGTACTGGAGGCGCAGGACATCACCGCCAGTGACCGGCCACTGGAAGCCGCACGCTGGGCCGGTGCGATTGATAACGTCGGCGGTGAGATGCTCGGATGGTTGACCCGTACCGTGCAGCCCTGGGGCAGTATTGCCAGTATCGGCATGGCTGGAGGCGTGGCGCTGCACACCTCCGTCATGCCCTTTATCCTGCGCGGTGTCAGTATCCTCGGTATTACCTCTGCCAACTGCCCGATGGAGCGTCGCAGAAAGGTCTGGAACCGGCTGGTGACGGACCTGCAACCACGACACCTCGACAGCATGGTTGCCGGGACTGTGAGACTCGATGACTTGCAGGAAGTGTTTGCACAAGTGCTTGCGGGCCAGCACCGTGGCAGGTACGTTGTGGACCTGCGTTAACAGTGTTGTTCACACGCAGCCAGGCCCTGGCGGGAGCTGCGGGCTGCGACCTGAACAGGGCTAGCGAACGATGCCTCGATTGCCGAGCGCCTCGCGTAATGCCTCCACCCGGCGGCGATTGACGCCGAGGTCTGAATGGCCCATGCGTGAGGCAGAGCGAACCGCGATCACATTTTCTGCGGGGCGAAGATCGAGTTCAAGGTCATCAATGAAGCCGAACAGGGCGCTTTGACACTCGGCGTGCAGGTACCCGCTTGTCTCGTTCACGATGCGGGTGCGCGGTAGCCTCGATACGAGTTCCCGGGCTGTTTTCCAGCCTTCGTTTGCCGGCACGGCAAGCTGCAGCGGGGGAATCGCATGGCTAATGTCACTGGCGTCGCTTGAAACACAGTTCGGCGACGCGGGGCAGGGCGACAGCCCGGAGTCGGAGACACCGAGATTCGCGGGGCGTTTGCCTGTACAGGAAAGCAGCGGCATGCCGGCAATCAGGAGCATGGCTCCGATGGTGAGGATTCCTGATGTTCGCATAATCCCTTCATGATGCATTTGAATGCTGCAATAGCGGGCACGAGGTACATAATAGTGTGCCCGTATGAAAAAGCAAACCTGGCTCCAGTGTACACTTGCGAACATGGGGCTCTCTGCAACCCGCTAATGAAAAAATTAACAACCCTCCCCGACTACCTCCATTCCGGTCTCGGGATTGTATCCATTGGCCTGAACCCGTCATTGCCCTCGGTACGTGACGGGTTCTATTTTGCAAACCCGCGCAATCGTTTCTGGCGGGCACTCAATGCCAGCGGCCTGATCGCTGAAGAGCTGGTTCCCGGACCTGCGGCCATGGACATCCTGCTGGCGCGTTACCGCATCGGGTTTACGGATGTGGTGAAGCGGCCAACTGCCGGTGGACATGATTTGCGAGCGGCAGACTATCGTGAGTGGTCACCGGTGTTAAGGCGCAAGCTGGAATACTATCAACCTGCAATCGCCTGGTTTCATGGCAAGCAGGCCTACGCTGCTTACCTCCGCTATGGCGAGGGTGTAAAACCCGGAATTGAGTGGGGCGAGCAGACACGGCGAATCGCTGCGGCACGTGTGTTTGTGACGCCGAATCCCAGTCCTGCGAATGCGGCTTATTCCCTCTGCGTGTTGACGGACTGGTACCGGCGGCTGGCGGATATTGCCGGTGTGCACTCCCGGGATGTTGAACGCGGCGGAGCGCATCCCGCGCTGGATTAACAGTTGTGCGGCTTGCTTCCGGCATTGTCAGCAGAATTCAGCCCATGATCTATACTTTAAGTGGATGTATCCTTGGAGGGTTTCATTATGGCAATAGCATCGACAGTGTCTGATTATCTGGCCGAGCATGACGTGGCCTACGATATCCTGACGCACCCTCATACTGCTTCCAGCGGTGAAACTGCAGAAGTCTCGCATGTGCCGGGTGCCCGGTTGGCCAAGTCGGTGATCCTTGAAGATGAACTGGGTTATGTGATGGTGGTGTTGCCGTCCAACCGGCAGGTAAATCTTGGAGAGCTGCATCGGCAGTTAAAACGCAATCTCGGACTGGCAACTGAAAGCGAGGTGGGTGGCCTGTTTGCCGATTGTGAAGTGGGTGCCTTACCAGCAATGGGTCCGGCCTACGGGATGGAAACCGTCGTGGATGATGTGCTGGCGGAACAACCGGATATCTATTTTGAAGCCGGCGATCACGAGCAGCTTATTCATGTCAGTGCGGAAGTTTTTCAGGAACTGATGGGTGAGCGTATCCAGCACGGACGGTTTAGTCACTGAGGCTTGAGTAATGGCGCCGCCCACCATTCTGGTGGGTGGCGCAGGTGTCTGTTGGTAGTAAAAAATACAGTGTCACAGGCCAAAAGCCGGGGTCCCCCGGCTGCCCCCTCCAATGGTGGCTTCCGGGTGGCGCTGATGGATCAGATGCACAGTTTCCGCGACCTGTCGTTCGGACACATCCACCCGCAGCAGGCTTTCACCGTGTGCCAGTGCATCATTCATCCAGGTTGGCGGTTGGCATTCCAAGGAAGCCCTCCAGATGGCCTGTGGTGTCATTATATTGTCGCTTTGAGGGGGTCGGCAGGCCATCAAGTTGCTTGTCCTGGCCTCCGGGGGTGTGCATGTTATCGGTAGCTATGCCTTCACTGACAAGTTCATTGACGATGGACAGGGCGCGTGCCCTGTCAGGGATCAGGTAATACAATCTTCTGTTCATTGTGGTCTCCTCGTAATGTATAGGATAAACATATGGTTGTATGTTTATCCTGCAGGGAAGCACCTGCTGGAGAGGCGTCCTGTATATCTGTCAGGTATAGTCCTTCCCCGGCAGCAGGCAACCCTGCTGTTGGCCGATTTCTCCCCGTGAGCGTTATTGCATTTATGTTGTTGACACCCAAGCAGGTCTGCAACACAATAGCGGGCTTGCATTTTTGGAGGGGTTCCCGAGTGGTCAAAGGGATCAGACTGTAAATCTGACGGCTCAGCCTTCGGAGGTTCAAATCCTCCCCCCTCCACCAGATTATGAGTGGTCGCCGGGTGCGGCATACAGCGTCGGGTTATGGCAGGCAAGTTAGGCGGGTGTAGTTCAACGGTAGAACCTCAGCCTTCCAAGCTGATGGTGTGGGTTCGATTCCCATCACCCGCTCCAGATTATACGGGGTCGGCCCCAGACTTTTGCCAGCTTGCTAATGTGGAGAACGTGGCATGAATAAATCGGGGGCTGACCCCGTTTGAATTTGCCCATATAGCTCAGTCGGTAGAGCACTTCCTTGGTAAGGAAGAGGTCACCGGTTCAAATCCGGTTATGGGCTCCAGAATTATTGAACGTTTTGTAGTTGTTTGTATCGAAGGTAACCACCTAAATCGTAAGGGGAGTCAGGCGAAATGTCCAAGGAAAAATTTGAACGCACCAAGCCGCATGTAAACGTAGGAACGATCGGTCACGTTGATCACGGTAAGACGACCTTGACAGCAGCGATCACGAAGGTGATGGCGGAGCAGCACGGTGGCAC
>Ga0316194_10000315_pt1 | contig 29617 bp, 25 predicted proteins | sample CroRivsedime1_MG_FD_204936 | JGI IMG/M metagenome (GOLD analysis project Ga0316194, IMG submission 204936) | Coastal sediment microbial communities from Maine, United States - Cross River sediment 1 | ecosystem: Environmental > Aquatic > Marine > Coastal > Sediment | place: USA: Maine...
GGCGGTTCAGGAACCCGGTTGTATCCGATTACCCGTGTTGTAAGCAAACAGCTTTTACCGGTCTACGATAAACCGATGATCTATTACCCGCTGTCTGTTTTAATGCTGGCAGGTATCAAGGACATCCTTCTTATTTCCACGCCTGAGGATTTGCCTTTGTTTAAAAAACTCCTTGGAGACGGATCACACCTGGGACTCTCCTTTTCTTATGAAGAACAGCCTCGCCCCGATGGTCTGGCGCAGGCCTTTCTCATCGGCAAATCATTTATCGGAAAAGATCCGGTCTGTCTGATTCTTGGGGACAATATATTTTACGGGCATACCCTTACAGGTATTTTAAAGCGGGCGGTTCGACTCAATAAAGGCGGTCTGATTTTCGGGTATCTGGTCAAAGATCCCGAGCGCTACGGCGTGGTGGAGTTTGATCCCAACGGAAATGTCATCGGCCTCGAGGAGAAACCCAAGAAGCCAAAATCGAATTATGCCGTTCCAGGGTTATATGTCTATGATAATGACGTGATCAATATTGCCGCCAATCTAAAGCCTTCTGCCAGGGGAGAACTTGAAATTACAGATGTTAACCTTGAATATTTGAGAAGGGGGCAACTCAAGGTTGAGCTACTGGGAAGAGGCTTTGCATGGCTGGACACCGGAACCCAGGAAGCCCTTCAGCAAGCTGCCAGTTACATGCAGGCCATTCAGGAAAGACAGGGGCTTAAAGTGTCATGCATTGAAGAAATTTCATACAATCTTGGTTACATCAGCAAGGAGCAACTGGCGAATCTTGCCGCCGATATGGCGAAGAACGAATACGGCCAGTACCTTATGGAATTAATCGCCGAAGAGGAAAATAATATCCTCAAAATTTAAATTTTAATAGAATCCATTTCAGAAAAAAACAAAATCCGAGAACACTTACAATCCGGGCCTTTTGGACCCGGATTTTTTATTCTTTATCGGCAACACCGGCTTCTTCAAAGGTCAGCACTTCATTAAAGACACGAACCGCGCCTTCCATGATACTCATCGCCAACGCACCGCCGGTGCCTTCACCCAGTCGCATCCCTAAATCGAGAATAGGTTCTATCCCGATATATTTTAACATATTTCGATGGCCTGTTTCCTCTGAACAGTGTCCTGCAACAATGTAATCCCTTACATGAGGGCAAAGCGAGTACGCAATTAGAGCGCCGGCTGTTGAAATAAAACCGTCAATGACAACAGGACGACTGTGGAAGGCGGCTGCCAGAACACATCCGGCGATACCACCAATTTCGAAACCGCCGACCTTGGCCAATACCTCCAACCCATCAAGGGCATTCGGTTGATTGATCTGAATTCCTTTTTTCACCATTTCCAGCTTTATTGAAAATCCTCTGTCATCAACGCCGGTTCCCCGACCGACCATATTTTCAGGGCTTATGCCGGTGACCACACTTCCGATGGCTGCAGAAGGTGTGGTGTTGGCAATTCCCATGTCTCCCGTACCCAGCAATTCAATACCTTGGTGAAAGAGATCTGTGGCGAGTTGGAAGCCGGTTAAGATTGATTTTTCAGCATCCTGATGTGTCATGGCCGGCCCTTTTGCCAGATTTGCTGTTCCCGGGGCAATTTTTCGCACCATCAACTTATCGCCGCCATCCAGTGAATTCGGATCGAGTTCAGGGATAATCCCCATATCTACCACACACACTTCTGCACCCACGTGTCGTGAAATGGCGTTAATTCCTGCACCGCCCCTTAAAAAGGTTTGAACCATTGCGCCGGTAACCTCCTGTGGATAAGCGCTGACACCTTCATCTGCCACACCGTGATCGCCGGCCAAAATCAAGATGGCCTTTTGATTCACTGAAGGTTTCAATGTCTTTTGGATTCCACAGAGTTGTTCTGAAATATCATGAAGCCTTCCCAGTGCACGGGTGGGCATTACCAGTTGAGCTGTCCGCTCGCGGGATTTTTGGATCCATTTTTCTTCAACCGGCTTAATTCCTGTTATAATTTCTTCCAGTTTCATGTGATTTACTCCTTTATGTTATTTAGAACCTATCTCAAAAACAATCTAAGTGCACATGGCGGCGTTGCGAAACGGTTCAAAATGCTCACATACTACGTGTATGCTCCGCTTTTTCACCGTTTTGCGCCTTGCCCTGAACCCTGATCTTATTTTTGAGATAGGTTCTATAAAAAAAATCCTCAAGCACTAAACCGAATTTCTCACAACCAAAATAATTTCTTCATGAGAAATGCGGGTTAAACGCTTGAGGATTTGCCATCTCCTCAGTAGTAATACTTAAATGGCAGGTCTTCTGACTTTCGGATCAACCTACTAACCGCGCCTTCCCATCCATTTAAAAATGAGACCAAGGTCTCAAAATGAACAGTGGCATATGGCGGCTTTCGTCCCCGATCACAGCGGCGGGTCCGTACCGGATTTTCACCGGTTTCCCTATTAGGCCCGAATGGGCCACCATCAAGTTGGTGCCTATCCAGAATTGGCATCTTTCGACCCGGGCCGGCGTTCTCACTATTGTGCAATCTTCGAAGTAGCTTGCTACGACTGCGGTTACAAAATCGCTGCGGCCTTGGCCTTGTTGAAAATCCCGAGGTCTTTATCGGGGAATCTAAATATACCATTTCTGGATGGGCACAAGTTCAGACCTCTGCAAATTAAATAATCAAAAATTTAATGTCAAGATTTTTTACAAACGAAACTCCCCGACCTTTCAATCTAAATCAAATCAAAAATGGCTTTTGTGTTCATGTGCTGCTCAAAATGCTCAGCCAGAAGGTCGTATGCTTTATCTTTGTCTTCAAGGTAATTTATATCAGGGACATTTATATGGGCAAGATCGATAATCTTTAACCATTTTTTGGTAATTGAAGGTGTGTCAAACATCCCGTGTATATATGTCCCAATAAGCCTTGAATCATGCATTTTGCATCCGTCTTCTGTCTTACAGGGTTCAAAGTTGCGTTCAAGGATGTTGAACAGAGGATCTCCACTCAATCTCCGTGTTTCACCCATGTGAATTTCGTAACCGAAGCCCGGCACATTATTCCAAGAAAAGCGTGTTCGAGTTGTGGTTTTTGGCGACTTTAAAACCGTTTCTATGGGTAAAAAGCCAAGCCCTTTGGAGGTTCCGGGTATTCCTTCCAGTCCTTGGGGATCGTGAACGATACGGCCCATCATTTGATATCCCGCGCAAATACCTAAAACATGCCCATTTGCATCGGTATATTTTTTTACGATGTCTGCCCATCCGGTTTTTTTCAGCCAGCGAAGGTCCCACCGGGTATTTTTTGATCCGGGCAGCACAACTGCTTTGAAAACTGAAAGATCTTGTGGTTTTTCAATAAAATATACATCAAGTCCTTGCAGGTTTGAAAGCGGGTCGAAATCGGTGAAATTTGAAATATGGGGCAGGCGAATGACAGCGATTGCCGGAGCGTCGTATTCGCCCCTTGACACGGTACCAGGATTTTCGATGACAACGGAATCTTCTGCTTCAATGTGGATATGGTCGTACCAGGGCACCACGCCAAAGACCTTTTTCCCTGTTTTTTCTTCGATCCAGCGAACACCGTCCTTGAAAAGTTTAACATCACCTCGAAAGCGATTGACGATAAATCCTTTTACCATCTTTTTCTGTTTATTCGAAAGGCATGCCAGGGTCCCGATGATCTGGGCAAATACACCGCCACGATGGATGTCTGAAACTAATACTACCGGTGCATCCGCATATTCGGCCATGCGTAAATTGACAATATCGCTTGCCATGAGATTCACTTCAGCGCAAGATCCGGCCCCTTCCATAATAATGAGGTCATAGGTTTTACGCAAACGGTCAAGTGCGTCACAGGCTTTTGAAAACAACACGTTTTTTTTGCTGTGATATTCAACTGCCGTACTGTTGGTCACAGCCTCTCCCAAAAGCACAACCTGCGAACCGATGTCGCTTGTGGGTTTTAAAAGAATCGGGTTCATATCCACATGGGGAGGAATTTTTGCGGCTTCGGCCTGAACGATCTGGGCACGCCCCATTTCGAGTCCTTCAGGGGTAACCCCGGAATTGTTTGACATGTTTTGAGCTTTAAACGGTGCGACATTTATGCCCCTGTTCACAAAAAGGCGACACAGGGCCGTTGCAACGATACTCTTTCCAACTTCAGATCCTGTTCCCAGGATGGCTATGCATGGTGCTTTTTTCATAGAGAGTTATTCTTTTAATTCAAATCGTATGGGTACTCTGACCCACATGTTTACTTTTTCTTCCCCGATCATACCGGGTTCGAATAACCAGAGTTTTACCGATGATTTTGCTGCTCTGTCCAGGAGTGGGTAGCCGCTCGATCTATAGATTTTTAAATCATGCACTTTACCCTCCTTGTTAACCAAAACATCCAGCAGGACGTTGCCCTGATATCCTTTAATTCTTGCGATTCTAGGGTATTTTGGAGAGGGATTTGATCGATATATGGGCCTGGCTTCATGGATCATTTTAAACGGTGAAAGAGTTGCGGTAGTTTGTTTGGCTGCTTTTAAAGGTGCTTTTGATGCAGTTTGATCGGAATCAAAGCGGGATTCAGTCTTTTCAGCGGTTTTCTCCGGGACTGTTTTTGAGACTTCTCTTTTTATTGAGTGAACCGGAATCTGAACAGTTTTTTGGGGAGGAGCTTTTAAGATACGTTTGTGTTTGGGTTTATGTTTCTTTTTTTTAACAATGGTCGGCTTTTTTAAAACCGGTTTTGGTTTTTGAAGAGAAGGCTTGAGCGTTGACTTCATGGGTATTGAAGTCAACGTCATATTCAAAACTATAGATTTCGGTCTTTCAAAAGATAGGCTTTCGGACCACTTGAAATTCAGGCATAAAAGAAGGCCGTGAATTCCCAAGGCTATTACTCCGGCTGCCAGTATCTGTTTCATGGATGTTGCTCAACTTTTGCCTGGAGTGAAATTCGATGAATACCAGCAGTCTTGATTTGGTCCAAAACCCGGAAAAGATTCTGGTATGGAAGACTGCGATCAGCAAATAGCAGGATGCCGATTTCTTTATCGGATATGGTTTTTGCTTTCAAAAACGATTCAAGATCGTCGAGATCAATCTGATCTTTATCCACATATACTGTTCCGTCTGATTTTACTGTAATGGAAAGTAAAAGCTCTTTATCTATTTTAGCGGATGAAGACGTCGGAAGCAAGACAGGAAGCCCACGATGCACTGCCATTGAAAGCATGGCATAGATAAAAACCACGAGGAGCAGAAACACAATATCGATCAGAGGGAGCATCTCAATTCGGACTTTCTTTCTCGCATGAAAGTTAACCTTCATTTTTGGCCCCTTTGTGTTCGCCGTTGTTGGACAGTTTTTCATAAACGATTTCAAGGCTGGTGGCATACTTTTCGATATCAAGCGCTGCTTTTTCAATTCTGGAATTAAAATAATTGAACGGAAAGACAGATAGAATTGCAATCCCGAGCCCTGCTGCCGTGGTTATAAGGGCCTGTGCAATTCCTGCTGTGACAGCTTGGGGATGTTCGATTCCTGCCGTGCCCAGCATTTCAAAAGACAGAATAATTCCGATGACGGTACCGAAGATACCCAGCAGCGGTGCTACAGTAATCATGGTGTCGATGACCGCCATATACTTTTGCATACCTTTGATCTCTTCGGTAGCAGCAGATTCCATGGCTTTGGCCATAGAAAAATCTCGATGAAGAATTCCGGAGACGAGAATTCTAATGATATAATCTTTTGAGCCTTTGGTCTTAACTCTTATGGTCTCCCAGCTTCCAGTACGGCAAAGATCAAGGACCTCATCGACCAAGGCCTTGTTCCTTTTTTTATCCATGCCAATCCAGAAGATAATTCGTTCAATAATTACGGTCATCACGATGATGGAACAGGCCAGCAGAGGATACATGACCGGTCCACCGCTGATAAATATGTGCAGCATTGTTTCTCCTGTTGTAATGTCCCCATAATGCGGGAGTGCATCATGGGGAGTTCAGAGTCATTGGTTATTCAAATATAAAAAAATTCCAAGTTTCGCACCTCAATACTGCTAAAAAGACTTAAAAAGTTCCCGGCCTGATGCGCTGCATTGGCGCTCCTTAATATTAAGGGTGCGAAACTTGAGTAAAGAATTAAAAATCAGCCGAAATCCCGGCAAGAAAGTTGATTTCAGGTGATGGATAAACTCCGGGTTCGGTGATCGGGAAAGTACTTATACCACCATATTCCGAGTATTCTTCATCGGTAATATTATTTATGTTCAGAAATGCCGTGAACATTTTCCATTGATACTTCAGTTTCGTGTTGATAACCAGATAATCTTCCTGATACTCAAAACTATTCGAAAAGTCACTGATAAACGGTCGTTCTCCCACATAAATACCACTAACCATTAACGAAAAACCCTTACCGAAAGAGAAAAGACCGCTGAGTGCGGCTTTGTGGTTCGGGACGTTCGGAACATCATTGTTTTCAAATTGTCCGCTTGTAAAGGTTGCGTCGGTATAGGTATAGTTTCCACTTAATGTAATTTTTTCAAAAGCTTTAGTTAATGAAATCTCAACGCCATCACGGCGCGTTTTGCCGTCATAATTTTCATTGGCAAAACTTATGGGATTATAAAAAATCTCGTTTTCTGTATCAATGCGAAAAAAATTCATATTGGCGTACAACGTTTGTGTAAAATAGTGACGAAATCCGAATTCAAAGTTGTCTGAAGTTTGAGGTATTAGGGTTGTATCAATCGTATTGGTAAAAAAATTAAAAAGTTCATCCAGCACCGGATATCTGAAACTTCGTGAAAAGCTTAAATAAGCAGATGACTGTTTATGGTAATTATAATTGATGCCCGCTGTGTAAAGGTTTTCGTCCATAGTTGTTTTGTCCGGAACGCTCGGTTTGAAGTTGAATTCCGCCCGGTCATACCGGTATCCGCCGGATATTGCAAAATTGTCCCATGGCCTGATCTCATCGTGGATATAATAGCCGTAATTTTTCTTTTTGAGTTCGAATATCCCTGAGGATGGCGTTCCGAAAAATACAGAACTGTTGGTGATGTCTTCGACAGCATCTGTATAATCGAAGCCGATAATCAGGCGATTGTCAACTCCCCATAGGGCTTCTTTGAAAATAATTTGCGGGGAAACGGCGATGGTGTTGATATCGGTGTCTCCATTAAAACTTCCGGCATCAAATGAGGCGAATGATGAAACGTTTCTTTTTCTAAAAGAGATGTCCATCTTAAACTCGCTGTCGCTTAAAAAAAAGATTTCAGTTCCGCCCTTGACATAATAATCCTCCACATCGGCGAAATCATCAGGTTGGAGCGAATCGGTTCTTGACGCGCCGGCTGCAAATTCGCTGGCTTTGATCGCTCCCGGAAGTCCGGTGCTGTCTTTATGATAGCCGCTGCTTAAGTTCCATTTCACAGTATCATTTTGATAATAACCCAGATTAAGTCCCAGATCTTTGGCTTCGGTGTCGCTGTTATCCCTGTATCCATCTGATGTTAAATATCTGCCCGACAAGGCATAAGACAACTTGTGTTTAGTCCCGCTCACGTAAGCACTTCCTTTAAAGGTATCATAGCTTCCACCGTTTATTTCAGCGCCTGTTTTAAATGCTTCACCTTCTTTTGTAATAATATTAATCACACCGGCGGCGGCATTGTCTCCGTAAAGAGTACTTGCCCTTCCACCTCTGATAATTTCAATTTTGTTTACCCTGTCAAGGGGAATCAGGGACCAATCGGAACCGCTCAAATCTGCTTCGTTAATCCGTCTTCCATCAACCAATACCAAGGTGTTTAATGATGCAGTTTCACCAAAACCGCGAAGGTCCACCGTATAGTTGCGCCGATTTCCTGCAATGTCATTAACATGGATACCCACTTGCTCTCTCAAAAGATCCGGGATATCATAAGCCGTCGAGTTTTTAATGTCTGTTTTGGTTACTACGGTTACATTTGACGGTACAAATGATATTTTTTCTTCCTGTCTGGTGGCGGTGACAACAACTTCTTCAAGTGTTGTCACTGAAGGTTCATTTGTTTTTTCATCTTGAGCCTGACTTAGTCCCGGAAACATTAAAGCAATAAGAATAACTAAAAAACCAATCCATCTTTTCATCATTTTTCTTCTCCCCTAAATTGTGTTTTATTTAGGGTCCGGGCAAAAAAAATCCCGAACCGACTTAATCGATCCGGGATGTCCCATTTTTATCCTCAAGATCTAACGAGGCACCTTTTGTCCACGAAGGTTTTTCAAAGGTCTCAATGCCTTTTGTTCAGACAGGTATTCTGACTTCCCCGCCCTTTTAGCGGCCTTCCCATTCGTATTCGAAAAGTGGCATACAATGGCCAAAAGGGTTCCTTTTTCTATATAAACTCGGAAAAAGGCAGGGTTACAGCGGCGGGCCCGTCCCCGATTTTAACGGGGTTCCCTATTAAGCTCAAAATGAGCGTCTGAACAATTCTTTGATTTCATAATGAAAAAGTGGAATGAAAGTCAAGAAAAAAAATAATAAATTGAATTTAAACTTCATGCTTCTTCCAGACGCTTTCAAGATATTTAAGTGAGGCGTTTAAATGCTCATAGGAAAAGACCTCTATGGATACAACACCTTTAAATTGTTTTAACATTTCAAGAATAGTCTTTAAATTCGAAGATGACAAAAATTCCAAAGGCTTATGGTCTCGATGTTCGTTGGCTCCGTGAAGATGGATAATTGAAGTTCTGTTTTTATACCTGTCAAAAACATCTTTCATATCCAATCCGTATAAAATCAAATGGCCAAGATCCATGCAGACGGAAAGATTAAAACCGATCAGGATTTCTTCCACCCATTCAAGCGGATAATTCAGGGTTTCAATTGATATTATTCTGCTGTTGATACCAGAGGTGCATAACGCTTCCATACCATTGTGTATACGTTCTTTCCATCTTTTAATCCGTTCATTTTCAAAATCGATCTCATCATATGGCAGGTGGAGGGTATATGTGGTTGGGGAAAGGGACGCTGTAAGGTCTATGACCTGTTTTATGGTTTCCAGAGCAAAGTGCTGAGTGGACGGTTCCGGTGCGCCCAAAGATATATCGATGGGGAGGTGAATATTATAGGAAAGATCGTATTCATTTGTTAAAGAGAAAAGATCTTTTATTTCATGATTTGACGGCAGGCTGTTCGGAGTACTTTCAAACAAAATCAGCTCGATTTCATCAAGATAGGGGGCAAGCATTTTAACATTCTGGAAATAGCTGTCCGGATATATGAATGAGGTGGTTCCGATTTTAAATGGAAACATACCTTTGTATGATTTTGGCAGGGGAGGGTACATAAGCGTAATGGTTTTTGGTAATTGAATCTCCTAAAAGAGCCAGCTTGTTTTCTAAAGACTTTATCCGCGCATTTAACATTCTTTCGATTTCTGTGGTATCTTTTTTTGTAATTATTTGAGGGATCGGGGGAGTTTTTCTAAATAGTCGCTCCATGGATGATCTTTTTTTAAACCGCGTGAACTCTTGGCAAGGGCTCGTAAAGATAGAACAGGAACCTATCTTTGAAGAATCAATAGGTTTGCCAAACCATCTTCAATTTCTTTTAAAGCTGTGATTTCGGCATGCGCCTGTTCTTTCTAACGATCCCTAAGCCACTCAAACAGCACCCGCTTTAAAAAAAGATCATCCATTCCGCTAATACGCAAGGATTTAGAAGAAAAATTTTCCGAGGGCTCAATTCTTTAGTATTTCACTCGAACCCTTGAATCCTTGACCCCTGGTATCCTTTGGAATCATACCTATCCAATTAGAGATGCCCTACTTGTTTTGCCCTGATCAACTACAGCTATTCGGGAGATGATTCTTATATTGAAACAAGCAAAAAAAGGAGCGACTCGGTGACTTCGGTCATGGCGCCCAACATGTCGCCGGTAATACATCCCATGCGTTTTTTGTAATAAAATATGATAGTGATGGTCAAAACTGCAAAAATAAGGTTAAGCCAGATTCCTTTCCATCCAAGAAAAATGGAAAGTGTTACCGGAATCAGCATCCATTTGAAAGCAGACAGCTTTAAGGGTTCGCCAAAAACATCGTATCCGGTACCGCCGTCTGGCCTTCCGTATTTTAAAAAGCGTATGCCGAATATCATACCGCTTCGGGCAAAGGCAGGGATAAGCACCAGCAAGAGCGTCCGATGATGAGTTATATGCATGATACCGCCCCATTTGACGGCCAAGGCGCAAATAATGGCCACAAGTCCCATAACACCAATGCGGCTGTCCTTCATAATCATCAGTGCCTTTTCTTTGCTCCTGTGTCCTAAAACACCGTCGGCAGTATCTCCCAGTCCGTCCAGGTGAAGTGCGGCCGTAATAACAACAAGTAAAACAACGTCGAGAACTGCGGTTATCGGTGTCGGCCAGAAATTTAGGGCGATATGATCAAAAATAGACAACAATCCACCGATAATGATACCCACAACAGGAAAAAACGGGATCATACCTTTGGGGTCATAAATTGCCGATTTTCCCAAAGGTATGATGGTTAAAAATTGTAATGCAGCGATTAAACGTTTCATTTTATTTTCACAGGAATACCTGCCACCATCCATATGACCTGGTCTACGCAGGCTGCTACTTTCTGATTGGCAAATCCAGTAATATCTCTAAACAGCCTGGCCAGTTTGTTCTCAGGGACAATACCGGTTCCCACCTCGTTTGATACCAAAATCACCGGGCATTCGGCCTTTTCAATGGATTGGGTCAGCTTTTGAATATGGTTGTCAATGTTTTTCGGCTTATCGTCGTCCAAGATAAGATTGTTGATCCACAGCGTCAGGCAGTCCACAAGGATCACATGTCCTTCTATACTGTTTTTATGGATGGCTTCAGGTATAAAAACCGGCACTTCAAGGGTTTCCCAGGCACTGCTTCGTTGTTGTTGGTGGCGTAACACCCGCTGCTCCATTTCTTTGTCCTTGGGCATGCAGGTTGCGAGAAAGATCTTTTGTCCGGGAATCTGCTCCGCCAAATGAAGCGCATGGCTGCTTTTGCCGCTCCTGCATCCACCGATAACAAGAATTGTTTTTTTCACAAATTACTCCCTAATTGAATATTTCCGGGGAACCAATGTCACCCGTGGACTTTTGCCGAGAGGGCTTTCGTCCACCAGAAGTGTGCATCCATAAGCTGCTTCCAAAGTCTTGTAGGTGATCACTTCATCCGGAAGCCCCTGACACAGAACCTGGCCATTATGCAGCAGAAGCAAATGATCGGCATACATGGCTGCAAGATTGACATCGTGGGATACCATCACAACGGTAATGCCTTTTTCTGTTTTAAGTTGTTCCATCAAGTCCATTATTCGAACCTGGTAGGCGAGGTCTAAAGATGCTGTGGGCTCATCCAGAAGTATAATATCGGGCTCTTGGCAAATGGCCCTTGCAATAAAGACCCGTTGTTGCTCTCCGCCACTTAGCTGGTCCAGTTTTCGATGCGCCAGATTTTCCAAACCGGTAAAAGCGATGGCTTGATTTGCAATTTCCAGATCATTTTCTTCCTCGAGTCCAAGCATGCCAAGATAGGGTGAACGCCCCATGAGCACAATCTCGGATACAGTAAAAGGAAAATCTGCAAAAGTCATCTGAGGAACAAATGCAATGGTTTGTGCTAAAGCTTTGCGATGATACTGATCGATGGAGCGATTCAGGATCTTTAACCCACCGTTTCGAGGCTTTAGAAGTCCGGATATTATTTTCATCAATGTGGTTTTGCCTGAGCCGTTGGGACCGATGATAATAAAAAAATCTCTCTTTGGAACCTGAAAGGAAACATTTTTAAGAACCAGGTCTTCTCCAAATGAATGACTCAGATTTTTTGCAGTAATTGCCCTATTCATCTGCTGGATCTTTTCAATAAATAGATAAACAGCGGTGCACCGATTATGGCAGTTATAACACCGGCAGGCATCTCTCCCTGTTCTGGAAGCGTTCGTGCCAGTAAATCACAAAAAACCATATAGGTGCCTCCGCCAAATACACATGCCGGGACCAGTACCCGATGATCCGGACCAAAAACAAGCCGAAGCAGGTGCGGCATGACAAGACCGACAAATCCCACAAGGCCACAGTATGAGACTGTTGCGCTTACCATAAATGATGTTACTACCAGAAGTGTAAACGTTACCACTTTTATGTTTACCCCCAATGTCTGTGCCATTTCCTTTCCCAAAAGAAGCAAATTCATTGGGTTGGAAAGCCAGAAAACAAGAAAAAAACAGGGTAAGAGTGTTGCAGCAAGAATTCCGACATGCTTCATATCTACCATGGAAAGATCCCCCATCAGCCAGAAAATGATGTTGTGGAGTCTGGAATCCTGAGTCATGGAAACTAAAAACATAATCACTGCCGCGCAAAATGCATTCACCATCACTCCTGAAAGCAAAAGTGCATCTTTTTTCAGGATCGTTTGTCCGGAAGACATGGCCAGTATTAAAAGAAGTGTGGCGATACTTCCGGTAAAAGCTGTAAGACTTACACCCGGAAACCGGGAAAAGCCCATGAGGATGCCGATAATTGCGCCGATAGCCGAACCTCCAGAAATACCGAGAATATACGGTTCTGCCAGCGGGTTACGAAGCAAGGCCTGAAAGACAAGACCTCCCAGAGAAAGTGCAGCGCCCACCAGGGCAGCCAGAAGCACCCTTGGAAAGCGGATTTGCCAGATAATCGTATACAGCATGGATTCTGGTTCTTTTGTACCCAGCAGGTTTTGAAAAACATCCTTGATTCCACTATCGGTAGATCCCATGGAAATTCCCAGAACCATGGCAAAACCCAGTAATAGTATCAGCAAAGATGAAGCTGTTAAGACGCGTTTGATAAGAAAAGGTGCTTTGGTATTCACTGGATTTTATCAATAAGCTCCGGGTGGATAAGCCGTGTTAATAGTTCGAGACCGTCCACCAGCCGGGGCGTGGGACGGTCGAAAAAATTGGAATCTTCAACAAAAATGCGCCGGTTTTGAACTGCGGGCATATTGGGCCACTTTCCCCATTCTGCCTTGACCTTTTCAAATATCGCACTTCGAGCCATGGAAGTGATGATAATGATTTCCGGTGAGAGTGCCAGAACCTTTTCACGACTAAACCGGGGATACGGTACGGGGCCCGCCGCAAGGTTGGTCCCTCCGGCCTTAACAATGAGTTCATGGATAAAGGTTCGGGTCCCCACGGACACGATGGGCGTAACTCCGATTTGAAAAAAGACCCTGGGACGATGTGTGGCCTTTGCAACCAGAGACTTTACCTTTTGAATCCTCAAATCCATGTTTTGCACCAGTTGATTGGCTCGACCTTTTGCATTTAAAAGTGTGCCGATTTCCAGAACTGTTTTCATGATGGTTTCTAAATTATTTGGGTCCACGGCATATACGGGTATTTTCAAAGACTCGAGCCGCTGGGCGATCACTCTTGGATTGCCGTCCTTGATTGCAATGCAAAGATCCGGCTTCAAGGCCACTATTTTCTCCAGATCGAGATGAACATAAGAACCGACCTTAGGTAGTTTTACGGCTTCAGGGGGAAAATCACTATACGTTGTAACTCCTTGTAAACGGTGACCTTGATCCAAAGCAAACACAATCTCCGTGATACTCGGGGCAAGCGATACTACTCGCTGAGGTTTATCCGGAACCGTGACGTGCCGTCCCAACTGATCTGTTATGGTTTTGGCAACAGATGGTGCTCTCGCTGAAATTAACAGCAATCCCGTCAACATGAAAACGATCGTTATGTATCTAAATTTTATCATTTCGTAACATTTAGCATTTTAAAAACATTACCGCTTCATTTGAAATCGATTTGCTTCAAAGGACTAAACTATTACATCATTTCTTTAAGCAAAAAAAAACCGGACCGAAATACATCGATCCGGGAATGTCCCTTTTTATCCTCAAGATCATTTGACACCTCATATCCTCGAAGGCTTCATCCTCTGCCCAGGCAGGTCTTCTGACTTTCCCGCCCTATTAGCGACCTTCCCGTTCATACGCGAACAGTGGTACGCAATGGCCAAAAGGGTTCCTTTTCCCAATAAAATTTGGAAAAAGGTGGGATTACAGCGGCGGGCCCGTCCCCGAATTTCACGGGGTTCCCTATTAAACTCAAACGAGCACCTAAACAGATCTATTCAAGTAATTAAAAAACAGCATTAAAGTCAAGGTATTTGTTCAAAGTCATTTTTCTTTTGCCTTTAACAGAGCGAAATTAAAAACAAACGATGTGTTATCGAAACGAAAATCTCTTTATATTTAAAAATCCTTATAGTATGATCTCAACCGAGGTATACATCCAATGAACGGTCTTAATATCTTTACGAGCAACTGCATGAAAACCCTTGCCGAACAATTGGCACTCATCGTGAGAGCGCCGCTTTCTTCGACTTTTTCTCCAGAGATTATTGTCGTTCAGAGCAGAGGAATGGAGCGTTGGGTGGCCATGGAACTTGCCGGGCATAACGGTATCTGCGCAAACTGTTTTTTTCCCTTTCCCAACACATTTTTACAGGAAATGTTTAAAAAAACGATCCCGGATCTACCCGAGGAATCCTCCTTTGATCCTTTGACAATGACATTCAAGATCATGAAGATTCTTCCTGAATGTATCCACTTGCCGGGTTTTGAAAGTTTAAAACGTTATCTTGTAGATGAGAACACCGAGATGAAACTGTTTCAGATTTCGAAAAGAATCGCTGATCTGTTTGACCAGTATCTTGTTTTCAGACCCGAGATGATATTCAATTGGGAAAAAGGAAGGGACCATCACTGGCAGGCATATCTATGGCGCAAGCTTTCGTTCGGAAAGGAAAACTTGCATCGCGCCGGGCTCTGGAAGGCTTTTTTGGAAAAGATTAGAAAATCACCACGTCAGACAGACCATTTCCCCGGCCGTGTTTCCATATTCGGGATATCTTATTTGCCACTTTTTCATCTTAAGGCCTTTGTTGAAATATCACGCCATTCTCAGGTGAACCTTTTTCTAATGAACCCGTGTAAAGAGTACTGGGGAGATATCGTTTCCGGTCGGGAGACTATAAAGATAAGGAAAAAACATACTCGATCGAATGACATCTCAGAAGATCTTTATCTTGAAGAAGGACATCGGCTGCTGGCTTCCATGGGGACTTTGGGTAGAAATTTTATTTCACTGATTAGTGATTTCGACAGTCAGGTTTTCGAACTGTTCAAAGAGAATCAAGACCATACAATACTTGAGAAAATCCAGTCGGATATTTTAAATTTAAAAAGCAGACGGTTTTCTTTCCCTTCACCCAACACCCATGACCCACCCCCTACGATTGATTCCTCTATTCAGATTCAATCCTGCCACAGTCCAATGCGGGAAATTGAGGTTCTTCACGATAATCTTCTTGCCATGTTTGAAGAAGATCCGGATCTGTTGCCCAAAGACATCATTGTCATGACACCCGATATCCATTTATATGCGCCATTTGTTCAGGCCGTGTTCGGAGCAGAGATAGATGAAAAAAAGCGGATTCCATTCACAATTGCGGACCAGAGCATCATGAAAGAAAGTCGCATTATTGAAGGATTCATGTCGATACTCGATCTTGAAAACAGCCGGTTGAGTGCAAACCGTGTCATGGCATTGCTTGAGCTGCCGGAAATTAAAGAAAAATTCGCCATATCCGAATCGGAAATCGAAATCTTGGAACGCTGGATCAAAGAAACCAATATCCGGTGGGGAATCGATGCAGAACACCGCCGCAAGTTTGGTCTCCCGGTTTTTTCGGAAAACACCTGGAAGGCCGGAATTGAGAGACTACTTTTAGGATATGCAATGCCGGGTTTCGGATGTAAAATGTTCTCCGGAATTCTTCCTTACGATCATATCGAGGGCGGTGAGGTAAAGATTCTGGGTAAATTTATAGGGTTTTTAGACCGGCTGATTAACAGTGTGGATTATCTAAATCAGGCCAGAACATTAAGTGGCTGGAGTATTGTTTTTTCAGATATTATCGAACAGTTTTTTACCCCAGAGCAAGACTCAGAACCAGAGATCCGGATTCTCAGAAGTATTTTGGAGGATATGTCTAAAAAAGAAACATTGTCCGGCTTTGACAAATCCATAAAAATCGATGTCGCAAAATCTTTTATAGGGAGTCTTCTTGAGGATAAACAGCTTCGCAGGGGATTTATTTCCGGCGGTGTGACGTTTTGCGCGATGCTCCCCATGAGAAGTATCCCGTTTAAAGTCGTCTGTCTTGTGGGGATGAACACCGGTGCCTTCCCACGCGAGACAAAAACACTTGAATTCGATCTTATGGCAAAACATTTTAGGGTTGGCGATCGAAACAGAAGAAATGACGACAAGTATCTTTTTCTGGAAGCCCTTCTATCCGCAAGAAATAAATTCTATATCACTTATGTAGGCCAGAGCATCCAGGATAACGCCAGGATTCCACCCTCTGTCCTTGTGAGTGAACTCATAGATTGTATCAACGAGGGATTTGGATTTTCAGAAGAAGAGGTGGCCATTTTTCACCGGCTTCAAGCATTTTCAACGGAATATTTTAAAAACAACAGCAAGCTGTTCAGCTACTCTTACGAGAATTTTATCGCAAGCTCAAAAATGTTTGACCGTAAAGAAGCGCTTCCTTTGATTTCAACAAAGCTGCCCGAACCCGACAAAGAATGGAAAGACCTTTCCATTAAGGCGTTAAGCATCTTTTTCAATAATCCTGCAAAATATCTACTTGAAAAACGTCTGGGAATATATCTGCATGATAGCGCAGATGTCCTTGATGAAAGAGAAAATTTCCGTTTAGATCATCTTGGAAAATATATGCTGGATCAGGAACTTGTGACAACAAGACTCTCAGGATCAAGTCTGAAAGATATTTATCCTCTAATAAAGGCCTCCGGAGAACTCCCTCATGGGAAAGTGGGAGAATATATTTACAATGAATTGAGTTTGGATGCCGAAGATTTTGTTCGAAAAATTAAAGACCACACCAAAGGCCACCGCCTTGAAGACCTTGATGTTGAACTTGACATTGCAGGCTTTAGGATATTCGATCCTGTTACGGATGTTTACGAAAACGGTCTGATCAAAACCATATATGCAAATACAAAACCCAAATACTTATTAAATACATGGATATATCATGTTATTATTTGTGCTTTACTTGAAGATAAACGCTCTATGCAGAGCTTTTTGCTATGCAAAGATGCCGCCTGGGAATTTACACATGTTTCAAGTGCTTTAGATATTCTAAAATACCTGCTCAATATTTACTGGAAAGGAATGTCAGAGCCGCTGCACTTTTTCCCTGTATCGTCCTTTGAATATGTTTGTAAGATATTGCTGAAGAATCGGACACAGCAGTCAGCCTTGAAGGCTGCAAATAGAAAATGGAGTGGGAGCGATTTTTCACGAGGAGAGTCAAAAGATCCGTATTTTGAGCGTTGCTTTGGCAAAAATGATCCTTTGGATAAAGATTTTGAAAAAATCTCAATGAATATTTATTCACCCTTGCTGGATCATTGTAATGAAATAATTTTATAAACAATCACTTAGTTCATATATTCTTAAATACAGTAACGTATTTATATCTTGGTTTATTCATTCTATGCATGCAAAAGTTTAAAGTGTCTAAAGTGAACTAAAGTGCCTAACGTTAAGGTGATGATACCCATGAAATTCGGAGAAAAGAGGCTGTCAAAAACCTTAATTTAAAGAGGTAATGAATTTATACATATAAACATTGTCAAACCGAAATTGTGCTTTATTATATTAATGGTTTCATAAAGGTTAGGGGCTTCGTCCCAATTGGAATGATGGAATGCTGGAACAATGGAATAATGGGTTCTGGGATAATGTAATGTTGGATTAATGGTAGAATTTGTGTTGACGATAAAACTAAAAATGGATAATATCTTTTTAAAAACCGACCTTCCAGCATTCCACTATTCCATTATTCCATATTCGAGACAAGCGTTCAAGCTTCAATAAATGTACTATATTTTCGTTAAATTGCAGAAATTCCAAGATGTTACATTAGAGTTATAGGAGAAAGAATGGCTGAAACCGACAAAGATGATCTTATCAGCATTATTGATGAAGATGAAAAAGATGCAGTGATTCCCGATACGCTTCCTTTGATTTCCGTTCGGGATATTGTGATTTTTACCGACATGCTCCTCCCCCTCTTTATCGGCCGTGAAAAATCGGTACGTGCTGTCGAGGAGGCCATGGAAAAAGACGGATTTTTGTTTTTAACCGCGCAAAAAGATCCAAATATCGAAAACCCGAACCCTGAACAAATATTTACGGTTGGAACTGTAAGCAAGATCCTGCGGATGCTAAAACTACCTGATGGACGCGTCAAAGCCCTTGTGCAGGGTATCGAAAAGGCCAGGATTATTAAATATGTTTCAAAGAAATCCATATATCGTGTAAAAATTGAAAGGATTCCCGATCAGGCGGTTGATGAGATCAATATCGAGATGGAAGCATTGATGCGTAATGTTATCGAACATTCCGAAAAGATATTGGCGCTGCGTGGTGAGATGAACAACGATGTCGGTGTTATTCTAGAGAGTGTGAATGATCCGGGGAAACTAGCAGATCTTGTGGCTTCAAACCTGAAGTTAAAAATTGATGAATCCCAGATTTTGCTCGAACTGATCAATCCTGTTGAGCGTCTTAAAAAAGTTAATGAGCTACTTTCGCGAGAAGTGGAATTGTCCTCCATGCAGGCTAAAATCCAGTCTGATGTAAAAGATGAAATTTCGAAAAGTCAAAGAGACTATTTTTTACGGGAACAGGTTCGGGTCATCCACAAGGAACTCGGAGATGACGACGGAAAATTAAAGGAAATAGATGATTATAGAAGGAAGATAAAAAGGGCCAAGATGTCAAAAGGTGCAGACAAAGAAGCCTTAAAGCAGCTGAAACGTCTGGACCAAATGCATTCTGACTCTGCAGAAGCTTCTGTTGTTCGCACATATCTGGATTGGCTGGTTGAGATGCCATGGAGTAAAACCACTAAAGACGTCATTGATATCAAGAATGCAAAAACGGTTCTGGATAAAGACCATTTTGGTCTAAAACATGTGAAAGATCGTATTCTTGAATACCTTAGTGTGCGTAAACTTAACCCTAAAATGAAGGGTCCGATTTTATGTTTTGTTGGCCCACCAGGTGTTGGGAAGACATCCCTTGGTCAGGCCATAGCTCGCGCAGTGAAACGAAAATTTATCCGGATTTCCCTCGGTGGCATACGGGATGAAGCTGAAATCAGAGGTCACCGACGTACCTATATAGGTGCTATGCCGGGACGAATCCTTCAGGGTCTTAAACAGAGCGGTGCAAACAATCCTGTTTTCATGATGGATGAGATTGACAAGCTTGGTTCTGACTTCAGAGGTGATCCTTCCTCAGCGCTTTTAGAGGCTTTGGATCCTGAACAGAACTCGTCGTTTAGCGACCACTACCTTAATATACCCTTTGATCTTTCCAAGGTTATGTTTATCCTCACTGCCAACTTTACAGATACGATTCCATCAGCGCTCCTTGACAGGATGGAGGTGATTACGCTTTCCGGATATGCGGAGGATGAAAAAAAGACCATTGCCCAAAGACACCTCATACCGCGTCAGATAAAGGAAAATGGTTTAAAGTCGAAAACCCTGTCCATCAGTAAAGGCTCATTATCTAAAATCGTATCTGAATACACTTCCGAGGCTGGGTTGAGGAACCTTGAACGCGAAATCGGCAACCTTTGTCGCAAGGTGGCACGGAAAATCGCCGAAGGTGATAAAGGTCCGTTTCGAATCACAAAAAATAATCTGCAAAGCTACCTGGGGGTTCCAAAATATTTTCCTGAAATGGATCAGGAAAATAGCCAGGTGGGGTTATCCACCGGTCTGGCCTGGACACAGGCCGGTGGCGAGGTGCTTTATGTAGAGGCATCATTAATCGATGGAAAGGGGGAACTCATCGTCACTGGCCAAATCGGGGAAGTTATGCAGGAGTCTGCCCGGGCGGCCCTGAGTTATGCCCGTGCCAACCTTGTTTCTTTCGGGGTCAAAAAAAATATTCTTGAAAATAAGGACATTCACATTCATGTTCCGGCTGGCGCAATCCCCAAAGATGGGCCGTCTGCCGGAATCGCAATGGCGACAGCACTTATATCTGTTTTGGTAAACAAACCGGTCAATAAAGATGTTGCCATGACCGGAGAAATTACATTGAGGGGAAGAGTGCTTCCTATAGGCGGTTTGAAAGAAAAAGCATTGGGTGCATTGAGGGCCGGGATTCGTACAATAATTATTCCTGAAAAAAACAAAAAGGATCTGGCTGAAATTCCGATGAATGTAAAGCGAAAAATTAATTTTGTTCCTGTAAAAAACATGGAAAACGTTCTTTCCCTTGCAATTGATGAAGGTTGATGGCTGATAAATAATATGAGGGTACTTGCTGTTGATACGGCGACAACCAGCTGCAGTGTCGCAATCGTGGATAAAACGTCTTTGCTCTCGGAGTTCACACTATACAGAGAACAAACACATTCTAAACATTTAATGGATATGATAAAGGCGGCCCTTAGAATGTCAGGCCTTAATTTTTCTGATCTGGATGGATTTGCAGTAACCAGGGGTCCTGGATCCTTTACAGGCTTGAGAATTGGTATCAGTACCATCAAGGGGCTTGCCGTGGTATTAGAAAAACCAGTTGTCGGTGTTTCAAGCCTGGAAGCGCTTGCACTTCAGGTGTCTTATTCTCGCGATCTTATATGTCCGATTTTAGATGCGCGTAAAGGAGAGGTTTATTTTTCCCGTTACAGGTTCCTAAACGGTCATTTAAAAAACCAAACAAAAGAACGCGTGGCACCTCCTGATAAAGCTGTTGATGATTTTAGCGAATCTTGCTTGTTTGTGGGCAATGGCGCTTTGCTATATAAAGAAATAATATTGGAAAAAATGGGTAAATTTGCGTCTTTTGCACCGTTGATTCAAAATACGATTAGAGCTTCAACCTTGGCCTACCTTAGCATGGCAAAATTCGAAAAGAACGATACGGATGATATTGAAAAAATATCGCCGTATTATATCCGAAAATCTGATGCAGAATTGAACTTAATGAAATCATAACCTGTTTTAAGGTGTCTGCCGCTTTGCCATAAATTCAATTGATCAGAAAAACGCCTTAATTTGAGACAAAAAGAACAATCATTACGGTTATTATTGACAATAGGGAATCAATTTTGATAAATAAAATAGTTTAGTCTTTTGTTGTATTAAGTAAGAACAATCAGGGCATACAAAATGAGCAACTTTTTTTGGTCTGACGTACCCAGCAACTCTGCCTTTCCGTTGGCAAGTGCTGGGTATCCTTTTATATTTGCTTCTGTTTTTACAACTGCTGTATTCGCGCTTTTGGGGCTCGTCACGTTGTCTCTGATGGGTATTACTGTGACCTTTTTCATTTGTTATTTTTTCAGGGACCCGGACCGTATTATCCCCAATTATATCGGATGTGTTGTTTCACCGGCTGATGGAAAGGTTATTTCGGCGGGTTTGGTCGATAACAGTCGATTTTATGAAGGTTCGTGCATGAAAGTCAGCATCTTTATGTCGATTTTTAATGTTCATGTCAATCGTATTCCCCATGAAGGACAGGTAACAAAGATTCACTATTTTCCTGGCCAATTTTTTTCCGCCAATTTGGATAAGGCATCAAATCATAATGAACACAATGCAATTTTCATAGAAACCGAAGGAGGGAAAAATATCTGTACGGTCCAGATAGCAGGACTGATTGCAAGGCGCATCATCTGTAAATTACAGAAGGGTGATATTATCACCCGGGGACAGCGTTTTGGCTTAATATGTTTTGGATCACGTTTAGATGTATATCTTCCTCCTGAGATAAATTTGAAAGTGGCGGTGGGAGACAAGTTAAAAGCCGGGACATCTGTTTTGGGAGATTTGATATGATAAGAACAAAAAGAAATAATAAAGAAAAATCGCATCGAGGAATTTATATCCTTCCCAATATATTTACATCGCTCAATCTTTTTTTCGGATTTTATGCTGTTATCGCCGCAATAAACGGAAAATTTGTCGCTGCGGCGGTAGCCATTATTATCAGTGTATTATTTGATATCATGGATGGTAAAATCGCCAGAGCTACGAATACCACCAGCAAATTCGGCCTTGAATACGATTCCCTGGCCGACCTTATATCTTTTGGTCTTGCACCGGGATTAATGATATATTTGTGGTCTCTAAAGCCATTAGGAAGAATCGGATGGCTGGCAGCATTTCTATTTATGGCTTGTGGAGCCCTTCGATTGGCTCGTTTTAATTCGCAGGTGGACGTAATAAGCAGCAATCACTTTGTGGGGCTTCCAATTCCTGCCGGAGCTAGTATGGCAGCAACGGCCGTTTTATTTTGTCATAAACTTGGTATCGAAGGAAAAATTAATCCCATCCTCATTCTTGTGATGCTGTATGTACTTTCTTTTTTAATGGTAAGCACCATAAAATATAATAGTTTCAAAAAACCTGAGCTGTTTAAAAAAATGAATTTCAATGTTCTGGTGGCAATCATCTTGATATTGATCTTCATCGCCGCCCAGCCATCCGTTGCTCTATTTTTTTTGGCACTGACTTATGTTGTTTCAGGCCCTTTAATTAATATTAAACACCATAAAAAAGCGAGCCAAACAGTATCGGAAACCAGCGATGCAAATGAGCACGGATCTTAATCACTTTTAAGCGGAATCTATTAAAAATCATTTTTACAATGACAACCAGAAACATTAAGACTACTTGATTGGATTTATTCATATGACAAAAGAATATCATATTTCTGTAATTCCAGGTGACGGTACCGGACCCGAAGTTGTTGAAGAAGGCATCAAGGTCCTTCAAACTTTGGCAGACAAATTCGACTTCAAACTTAACTTTACCCATTATGATTTGGGCGGGGAACATTATAAGGCGACTGGAGAGATTTTACCTGATAATATTCTGGACTCGATCGCCGAATCAAATGCAATATATTTAGGGGCTATCGGGCATCCGGATGTAAAACCGGGCATTCTTGAAAAAGGTATCCTTTTAAAGCTTCGGTTTTATTTTGACCAGTATATCAACTTGAGGCCTGTTAAACTCTATGAAGGTGTAGAAACACCGTTAAAAGACAAGGGGCCGTCTGATATCGACTTTGTTGTGGTTCGAGAAAATACCGAAGGACTGTACGCCGGTGCCGGTGGTTGTTTAAAACACGGCACTGCAGATGAAGTGGCCATACAGGAATCGATAAACACCCGAAAAGGGGTAGAACGGTGTATCAGATATGCTTTTGAGTATTGCAGAAAAAGAAACCAAAGAAAAAAACTGACACTGTGTGGAAAAACCAATGTGCTGACCTTTGCATTTGAATTGTGGGAACGTACGTTCAATGAGGTTGCAAAAGAATACCCTGATATTGAAACAGATTATGCACACGTTGATGCTATCTGTATGTGGATGGTTAAAAATCCGGAATGGTTCGATGTTATTGTTACCGATAACATGTTTGGTGATATTATCACTGATCTGGGCGCAATGATTCAGGGAGGGATGGGTATTGCCGCGGGAGCAAATATTAATCCTGAAGGAATTTCAATGTTCGAACCTATCGGCGGATCCGCCCCTAAGTATACCGGTAAAAATATCATAAACCCAATTGCTGCCATTTCAGCGGCGCAGATCATGCTTGAAACTATAGGGGAACCCATGGCCGCCTCTTTGATAGAAGAGAGCGTTATTCGAGTTTTGCGTGATGATTTAAAAGATGTCGCCGCAGGTAAAATGGGATACTCAACACAAGAAGTTGGAGATCTTGTGATAAGTTATATTAACGGGAACAGCAGACAATGACGGATAAAAAATTTAACATTGCCGTAGCAGGGGCAACAGGAGCCGTGGGAAATCAAATGATTTCCTGCCTTGAAGAGAGAAACTTCCCAATCAAGTCGATAAAATTCTTGGCATCCAGGAGTTCTGTCGGGCGCAAGCTCAAATACAAAGGACATGACATTGCCGTTGAAGAGTTGACCGAGACTTCTTTTAAAGGAATCGATATCGCCCTTTTTTCAGCCGGTGGTGGAACAAGTGAAAAATTTGCACCTTTTGCCGCAAATGATGGATGTGTGGTTGTTGATAATTCAAGTGCATGGCGGATGGATCCCAAGGTTCCACTGGTGGTTCCCGAAGTCAATCCGCATGCCATCGCACAGTTTAGAAACAAAGGAATTATCGCGAATCCTAACTGTTCTACAATTCAAATGGTCGTTCCATTACATCCATTGCACCAAGAATACGGTATCAAACGGATTGTGGTGTCAACGTATCAGGCGGTTTCAGGGACCGGCAAAAAGGCAATTGACGAACTTGATTCCCAGACCCGGGCGATTCTTAACTTTAAAGAACATGAAAATAAAGTATATCCTCACACCATTGCATTTAACTGCCTCCCGCATATCGATGTATTTTTGGAAAACGGATATACAAAAGAAGAGATGAAGATGATCCATGAAACGCGAAAAATCCTGGAAGACGATACCATAGGGGTTACGGCAACCACCGTTCGTGTACCGGTCTTTTTCGGACATTCGGAATCGATTAATATCGAGACAAAAAGGAATGTTTCTGCCATAGAGGTGAGGGCGCTTCTTGAAAAAACACCCGGCGTAAAGGTCGTTGATGATCCGGAGAACAATCGTTATCCACTCGCTATTGATGCCGCCGGACAGGATTTGACACTTGTAGGTCGTATTCGTGACGATGAATCAATAGAAAATGGTATCAATATGTGGGTTGTCGCCGACAACATCAGAAAGGGCGCAGCGACTAATGCGATACAAATCGCCGAAATTCTGACAAAAGAATATCTATCAGGGGAGTAGATTTGGAACGAGTACCAATTACGCGAGAAGGGTATGAGGCCCTTAAAAAAGAACTGGAATATATTAAAAAGGTCGAACGACCCAGAAATATAAAAGCCATTGAGGAAGCCCGTGCTCACGGGGATATTACTGAAAATGCCGAGTTTGAAGCTGCCAAAGACCGGCAGGCATTTATAGAGGGAAAATTGAATGAATTGGGATATAAAATATCCATGGCGGATATTATTGATCCTCAAAAGCTTCCCAAAGATCGGGCAGTATTTGCCAGTTCTGTATTACTTGAAAATATTGATACTTCAAAAAAGGTTGAATATCAACTTGTTGGACCCGATGAAGCGAATATCGAAGAAGGTCGAATTTCTGTGTCTTCGCCACTCGGGAAAGCGATTTTAGGGAAAAAATCCGGAGACGAGATTGTCTTGGAAGCTCCGGGTGGAAAAAGATTTTATGAATTAATAGAAATATTGTAAACGGAGGTTTTTTGTGGCACGTATAACCATAGAAGATTGTTTAAAGCGGGTAAAAAACCGATTTTTACTGGTAAACATGGCGGCCAAACGTGTAAGACAGATCCGTGAAGGGTCTGAATATCTGGTCAGTTCGCCCAAAAATGAAGACATTGTGGTTTCTCTACGTGAAATCGCCGCAGGCAAGATCACCATTAGAGAAGATAAAGAAGAAGAAATAAAAGAAGAAATAGAGGAAAAAGAGGAAAAAGAGGAAAATCCATAGGAGGCCGATACTTTTTTTGCCAAAGTACAGCTATGCCTACAAGGCGATAAAAAGGAAAGTCGGGAAAGCCTTGCATCAATATGATATGATCTCCCATGGAGATCGAATTTTGGTCGGGCTTTCAGGAGGTAAAGATAGTTTTATCCTGAAGTGGATATTAAGTGAGCGCCTAAAACGCATTCCCATAAATTATGAGCTGTATTCAGTGCATGTTGATTTGGGATTTGACGGAGGGTTCAGTAAATCTTTGGCAGAATATTGCAGTCAAATAGGCTTTGAACTCAGAGTTGAACATACAGATTATGGGGTTTTGGCGCACAGTTCAGAAAATCGGGAAAATCCTTGCTTTTTATGTTCAAGGTTGCGCAGGAAACGACTTTTTGAAATTGCCGATGAACTCGGATGCAACAAAGTCGCCCTAGGACACAATAAAGACGATATCATTGAAACTTTATTTATGAATATTTTCTATGCTGGTGAGATTAGCAGCATGCTGCCTTCCCAGTCTTTTTTTCAGGGAAAATTTTCAGTGATAAGGCCGCTTGCCCTTGTTGACGAAGATGTTATAGGGCGTTTTGCCAAGGAAAAGGGTTTCCCGATTTTTAATAATCCTTGCCCCAGCACAAAAACCTCCAAGCGATATGAAATAAAAAAGATTCTAAAACAGCTTTATAGGAATAACAAGAAAGTCAAAGGGAATATTTTCAGAGCCATGCATCATGTGAATATGGATTATTTGCCAAAATGAAAGATATCCAAAATCAATTCGATTATCGCAACATTCCAATTGATAAGGTGGGGATAAAGGATCTTAAATATCCCATAACCGTCCTTGATCGAAGGAACAACATTCAACATACGGTTGCTTCCATAAACATGTATGTTGATTTGCCCCACAATTACAAAGGGACTCACATGAGCCGTTTTGTGGAAATGTTGCATCTGTTCCGACCGGAAGTTTCCTTAAAAAAGATTTCCGTTATTCTTGAGGAGATGAAAGAGTATCTTAATGCAGCTTCAGCCAATATTGAAGTAACCTTTCCCTATTTCATTGAAAAAACATCTCCGGTCAGCAAATCTCCCGGTTTAATGGATTATATCTGCAGTTTTTTAGGATCAAGCGACCCGGAAGGTAAGGTTGACCTCGTATCCGTAGTCGTTGTTCCCATCTCTTCCGTTTGTCCCTGTTCAAAAGAAATCAGTGAATCAGGCGCCCACAATCAGCGCGGTCAAGTTCGTCTTAGCACACGCTTTAACAAATTTATCTGGATTGAAGATATGATTGAGCTGGTGGAAGATGCCGCATCATGTGAAGTATATTCGGTACTGAAACGGGTAGATGAAAAACATGTTACAGAAAAAGGTTTTTCGAATCCCAAATTTGTTGAAGATATTGTGAGAGATGTTGCTGATAAACTGAAAAAAGACAGCAATATAACTTGGTTTTCCGTGAGTGCTGAAAATTTCGAATCTATCCATAACCATAGTGCCTATGCTTCTATAACAAGCGGGCATGACCCCTATCTATAGTTTAGTGTCCATCCCTAAATGGTCTTTTTGCCCAATCTCTGCGTTATGCTCAAAAAATAATCCTCGGAATATCAACTATATGCCTGTGGTTATTTTTTGGGCATGCCTTGATCTTGAACAAATATCATAATTTATGGATGGACACTAGTGCAATTCACGCTGAATTATATCCATCATCGGTTCCGGAGACTTGCCTGGGGTATTTATCATCAAAACAAAAGGATACAACTCTCCATTTTTCTTTTTGATATAGCCGGATCTGGTATGGATTCCCTTAAGGGTTCCGGTCTTATAGTACATTCTATCCGTTTGCCGCATAAGAAAATAATGCGGTTTAAATGCATTGAGTATTTTATAGAAGTCCCTTGCTGAAATCTGATTTTTTCTCGATATTCCGGAACCTTCTTCAATTTGAACATGATCAATTTCAAGGATGTTTTTTGCGTACATCAAAGCGGCACGAACCCCTTTTTCTAAATTCCCGGGAGGGCCATATGCTTTTGCCCCAACGGTAATGAGCAGCTGATTGGCAAGAAAGTTGTTTGAATATTCGAGAAGTTTCGATAGGGTCTGAATTAATGAATAACTGGAAACATATCTATAGATGAGTTTATCTGCCTCTTTTTGAACCTTTCCCAACCTTATACTCTCGTTTAACCGAATCCCTTCTTTTTTTAAGAAGTATAAAAAAAGATGTCCGGCATAAAGCGTAATCTCATTTCTTTGGCTGGAAAGCACAATTCTTCCGTGATCCATTTGAGAAGCCTTAACCCTGGATAGTATAAACGGCAACAGCGGCGTTTGCGATTCAGCACTGACATAAACGCCGTTTTTGTTGCGTTTGAAATTAACCGTGTTGAAATTTACACACAAAGCGCCGTTAGGAGCATCATAAGGTTCGTATGATACATTTACCCCGGGGATCACGGTTGGCACGCCAAAATATGAATCATCAAGGATAAGATCGTTAATAATGCTGTATTTGGCACAAAGTTTTATGGAAAGGTGATGGATCATTTCCACAACAGTTTCTGAGATGAGAAGCGGATCGCCATAGCCTTTTATTTTGATATTTGAATGACGGTCCATGTAAAATTCTGTGAAAAACTTATAATCAAGGCCAAGATAATGAATGGCCACAAGCGCGGTGAATATCTTCAGTGCCGATGCAGGAATGAGCTGAATATCCACATTTTTTGAAAAAACAATATGACCTTTTGGATCGGCGACCAGGACGGCGTCCCGGTCGCCGATAAGATGCTCTAAATCATCCAATCTCCCGCAATAAAGATTCGTTGTTTTAACAAAAGGTAGAAGAAAAAGAAGAAGGCAGGAGGTGAATTTAAAGGCTAATTTTAGCATTCATAAAACCTAATATAGACAAGCCTGAACCAAAAATATTTGGCAGAATGGAAAAAGTTTTGCCAAAATAAACAGAAAATTTAAAACAAAGTGCATAGTTCGTTCCGAATCGTCGGAATCCGAGTTTATTGACTATTTGCTTTCCACGATAAGCGTTACCGGTCCATCGTTGATCAAAGATACTTCCATCCTGGCCTGAAAACGACCGGTTTTTACAGTAACGCCTTTCTGACGTACGCGTTCAATAAATTGCTGGTACAGTTCATTGGCCAGTTCAAAAGGTGCAGCTTTCACAAATGAGGGGCGTCGCCCTTTTTTACAATCTCCCAGCAAAGTGAACTGTGAAACGACCAGCATTTCACCACCCATGTCAAATAAAGAACGGTTCAATTTATGGTTTTCATCTTCAAAAATTCTTAAGTTAACAATCTTGTCTGCTAGGTATTTGGCATCATCGATTTTATCCGATGTTGCAACCCCTAAAAGCACTAAAAGTCCTTTACCGATTTTACCAACCAATTCATCCCCTACGGTTACAGAACTTGACGTTACTCTTTGTATCACTGCACGCATAATTTAACGTTTCGTAAAATATATATTCAATATTTGTTTTCATCCTATTATTCAAAAATGTATTATTCAAGCATTTTCCTAAAAAGGAGATGTCAACCCTGCCCATAGAATTTCCAAAGTTTTTATCAAATGATTGTAAAATTATTGTCATTTATATCAAAAAATTAATATCATTATTTGAGTCTTGATTTAGTAGACAATATTATTTTATAGTTACCAAAGATATAGTTACTCAAGTTAAAGATATTGTAAATATAGAAAGATAAATCCGTTTAGAGGGTGTGCGTGACATGAGAGAAATAATTAAGGAATTTTTGGCGGATAAAAAACTAATTGATTTTATATTAGAAAAGATTTCGGAAGGAATTTTAATCGTCGATTTTCAAGGAAGAATCATTTATGCCAATTCGGCAGCACTTTCCTTTTG
>Ga0316194_10000316_pt1 | contig 29574 bp, 26 predicted proteins | sample CroRivsedime1_MG_FD_204936 | JGI IMG/M metagenome (GOLD analysis project Ga0316194, IMG submission 204936) | Coastal sediment microbial communities from Maine, United States - Cross River sediment 1 | ecosystem: Environmental > Aquatic > Marine > Coastal > Sediment | place: USA: Maine...
CAGTGCTTCAGTAACCCCATTAGCGCCCCCTGCCTGGCTACAGCAGGAGTTGTGTGACATTTAACAGCCATACTTACTATCATACGCGCCCAAGTTCACTTCAAATTCCAATGCATCATGCTCCGGAACCTGTTTGACCGCCTGCCCGGTCCTGTTCACCTGGCCCATGTCCTGACTATCCTGTTGATGGTTGGCGCCATGTTGTCATGGCAGGCCTGGCAGCGTAGTAAAAGCTTTCAGGAGCACCACCTGCAACTGGCCCGGACTTCGGGAACAGGTGCTGCTGAAGATCTGGAAACGCTGCTCAATGAAATGCAACGATCCATGCGGCTCTTTGCCAACCAGGAGCAGCCCCTGTTTGAGGCTATCACGGCCCAACCGGACAATGATGCCTTGTGGGATCAGCTCGGCAAGACAGCGAAGGACTATTTCCCGGAATATTTTGGTTTTACGCTGACAGATGCAAACGGTAATGTCTTGCGCCCGGACTTTGAAACCCGTGTGGATGAAGTCTGTCTGCAAGACATCCATACATTTATAGACCATGCCTACCGGGATCAGGGGTACATCCACCCTAACCCGCTGGGTTACCACTTTGACATCATGGTCCCCTGGGGAACCCAGGAGCAATTACGGGGCGTCTTCTTCCTGAGTTTTTATCCTGACTTGCTGGCACGGATACTGCGATGGGCACAACTTCCCGAACACGAACTGCTGTTGCTGCGAGGAGACCGGCCGGGTCTGATCGAAATTACAGCACAGGGTTCGCGTGATCTCCTGGAGCGACCATTTTTTCTGGATTCCGATGAGCTGGCGCGCCTTAGCTACACACGGAAAATCGCCGGGACGCGCTGGGAACTTGTGGACCTGCCGGCCGCAGGCCTGTTCCATGATGAAGCAACCCGTAACTGGGCCAACGCTGCTATTATATTCACTGCATTTGCCGGTATTGGATTCCTGATGCTGCACCAGTTAAGCCGCAAGGAACAGCACCGCTCCAGGGCCGAAGCACAGGCCCTCAAGCATCAGAGTGACCTGGCACATGTTGACCGGCTCAACATCATGGGCGAAATGGCATCCGGACTTGCCCATGAACTCAACCAGCCCCTCTCGGCCATATCCACTTATTGCCAGGCGGGACTCAGGATCATCGATGCGTCAGCCGAAAAACCCGAAAAACTTGTGCACGCACTGAAGCAGGCTTCGCTGCAGGCACAACGCGCCGGCAAGATCGTTCACCGCATGCGCCAGTTCGGCAGCAAGGGCAAACCCAGGCGCACGGCCATGGACATCAACAATGTCATACGGAATGCCACCGGTTTTGTCGAACCCGAGCTGATAAAACACGGTATTTCCCGACGCCTCGAACTGGTAGACAAGCTGCCGCTGCTCACCGCCGACAACATTCAGATCGAGCAGGTCATGATCAATCTGCTGCACAATGCAATCGAGGCAGTAGTCACGGCAAAAACCGGCATCCCGACATTAACAATTTCCAGCCGCCGCACAGATCACCATATCGAGATAGCCGTCCACGACAACGGCCCCGGACTTGACCCCAGCATGGCCAACAAAATTTTTGATGCCTTCTATTCCACCAGGACAGACGGGATGGGACTCGGACTGGCGATCAGCCGCTCCATTATCGAGGCCCACGGCGGACAACTCAGGGTAGAGTCACAACCCGGGGCCGGTGCAACCTTTTACTTCACCCTGCCCTTAACCGGCGCATAAAAACGTGAGCGACACTGATCCCACTGTCTTTCTGGTTGATGATGATCACGCCGTTCGTGATGCACTTGATCTGTTGCTGGAAGCTGCCTCCTTCAAGACGGCATCATTCGAGAACGCACGGGCCTTTCTGGATGCTTATAAGGACAACCAGGCAGGCTGCCTGGTACTGGATATTCGCATGCCGGACATGAGTGGCATGGAATTGCAGGATGCCCTGATCGCCAGGAAGATCACCCTGCCCATTATCTTTCTGACCGGCCACGGCAATGTCCCCATGTCAGCCAGGGCATTTCGCAGCGGTGCAATCGACTTTATGGAAAAACCATTCGATGAAAGCACGCTGCTGGAAAGAATCCGGGAAGCCATTCAACTTGACCGGACAAATCGCGAAACAGCCGCAAGGCGTGAAATTGCCGGGGCGCGACTGACCACACTCACACAACGGGAACAGCAGGTCATGCTGCTGGTGGTGGCCGGCAAGGTGAACAAGGAAATTGCCACAGAACTGAATCTTAGCCACCGGACCATAGAAATTCATCGTGGCCGGGTTATGGAGAAAACCGGAGCCCGGTCGCTGACCCAGCTTATTGAACTGGCAGTTGCGAGCGGCCTCTACCAGCTGGACTGACAGACCGCCCTGCCCGCAGTATCACGGCTCCTGTATTCCCTCATCATTTATAATGTTAAAATCGGCATGCCAGGCCAATCAATATTAGTGTTTAATAAGTTTGTTAATAAGTAGTCGCCCGTATTTTTTCATTGCGTGCCGTTTGCTAGTTTCTCTCTGATGCATGGAAATTTTTTCCTCCACCCCCGGAGCCGGACATGAACCAGGAAGTGATCGCCTATGCCTGTGGCACATTGATGCTGCTTGCCGGGCTGATACCGCCGGCGATTTATCTGTATGACACCTTGACCAGCTGGTGAAAGGACTGGCCTCATGCATGTTTATAGTTGTTATCCCTTAACCTATAGAGCAATCAACAGGAGCGACACATAGTGAAGACAGGAACACTCTCCATCAGAAAGACCGACAAACCGGCCGCCGTGAAGTCAAACACGACAGGTTCCAGGGCCAAACAAGCGACCGCCAAGCAACGGACCGGCGGTCCATCAGCAGCTTTCGCCAATGAACGCCGTAGCATGATCGCGGAAGCCGCCTACTACCACGCCGAGAAACGCGGTTTCCAGTCCGGTCAGGAGATACTGGACTGGCTGGAGGCAGAGAAGGATATTGACAGCCTCCTGGGTAACGCCGCAAACAGCGCACCCGGCTGATACACCTCATCTGCGGGAACGGCTGCCAGCCGCTCCCGCAGACTTTTCCAGGAAGACATTGTCTCTTCGCTACCGGGGCAATCCGGTCAAGTGTACAAACGTGACACGGGCACCCCGGGCCACTACATGCCAGTCTGGCGCCCCAGCATCCTTACTCGTACCGCATCCTCGAATTCCAGTTCATCAAGGTGGGATGTCATAGCTCGCAACATCTCCTCGATTTCCGGCAGAAACACATTTTCAAGCGCCCGTGCCCGGCGTTCCGTCAGACGGTACTCCGCCAGCAGGCGATACAGGCTGCCGGATATCCCCGCCAGCCGGCCGCTCACCTCCAGCAGTTTGCGAAACGCCAGCTGACAGGCACGAGCCTCGGACGAGGGACAGGCTGCTATATTCGCCGCACCGTCATCCGTCAGCTGCAGGCGTGTAGTGGCCAGCATAACACCCATGAAATTGCGCGTTTCGGTTTCGAAGCGCGCGCTCTCGAGAACAGTGGCAGGATAGACTGACAGTCCCTGCAGGCCATGCAGGGCCACCGCCCGTACCAGTGCGCTGACAGCCTGCTGGCGCAACAGCTCAAGTTCCTGCCGCAGGTGGTCATACGCGGCCAGCTGACGCAATAATTCGGCCGCCAGCAGCAGGCGTTTCTCATCAAGGAAGTCATAGGCCTCGCGGACCACGATACGCTCGGCCTTTAGTTCCAGCACCGCGGAACGCGTCGGCACCGTTCGCATAGTGCTCATTACGCCCGACCGCTCTCTTCAATGTACATTTCGATCTGCCGGTCACTGAGCCGGTGCAACTCCGATGCCGGCAAGGTACGCAACAGCTGCCAGCCAAGCGCCATGCTCTGTTCAAGGCTGCGTGCGCCCTGCTGGTTGACCAGTTGACGCTCGAAACGGTCTCCGAAATCGAGGAATTGCCGGTCGACTTCGGCCAGCCCCTCACGACCGACGACGCTGGCCAGCACGCGCATATGGACAGCCCGCGCATAGGCTGCGTACAGCTGGTTGGCGAGATCGGGGTGGTCTGCATGGGTAAAACCCTCACCGATACCGTCCTTCATCAGGCGTGACAGGCACGGCAGCACGTTGATCGGCGGATAGATATCGGTGCGGTCGAGGTCCCGGTCCAGTACGATCTGGCCTTCGGTAATGTACCCCGTCAGATCCGGTATCGGGTGCGAGATGTCGTCCGAGGGCATGGTCAGGATCGGCAGCTGCGTCAGTGACCCTGGCTTTCCACGCAGACTGCCTGCCCGCTCGTAGAGGGTGGCCAGGTCAGAATACATATAACCCGGGAAGCCCTTGCGGCTCGGCACCTCGCCGTGGCTGGCAGACACCTCACGCAGCGCCTCGCAGTAATTGGTCATATCCGACATCACCACCAGCACATGCTTGCCGGCATCGAAGGCGAGGTATTCCGCTGCCGTCAGCGCATAACGCGGTGCCAGCAGACGCTGGGTGCTCGAGTCCGATGCCAGGTTCAGGAACAGCACCGCGTGTTCCAGCACACCACTGTCCTCCATCTCGCGACGAAAATGCTCGGCGGTGTCGTAGGAAACCCCGATAGCGACAAATACCAGCGCAAATTCGCCGGCTGCTGCATCGTGCAGGCGCGCCTGCCTGGCAATCTGTATCGCCAGCAGATCATGCGGCAACCCGTCACCGGAAAAAATCGGCAGTTTCTGGCCACGCACCAGGCTGTTCATCAGGTCAATGGTGGAGACGCCGGTCTCGATGAAATCGGTTGGTACGGCGCGGGCCGCCGGGTTGATCGAACGCCCGTCGATACGCCGCCGCGTATTGGCGGCAAGCGGCGGGCCACCGTCGATGGTCCGCCCGACGCCATCAAACACACGACCGAGCAGATCGGGGCCGACCGCAAAGGTCAGCGGTTCACCGGAAAAACGCACCCGGGTATTGTCAAGATCCAGCCCGGTGCTCGATTCCAGCACCTCGACGGTAAGCGTCTCGTGGTTCAGTGCCGCAATGCGCCCAAGGCGAGCGTTGCCCTGTGCATCGACAACTTCGACCGCTTCGTTCAGACCGACATTTACGGTGCGCTTCAGGAACAGCAGCGGCCCCTCTATGCGCGTCGCGACGCGATCAGCATAGACATCAGCCCGCATGATCGCCATCCTCATCAGTCAACGCTGCAAACGCAACATCGAGTTTCTTGCCCAGCGCCTTGAACTCTTCCAGGGCATCGTTATTAATCTCCTCACCCATGCGGCGCAGCTGTCGCAACACCGGCAGGCTGTTGATGACAGCGACATCGACGCCAGCGGCGACGGCCCCGGCTGACAATTCGATAAAGCGGTCGAGCAACTGCATCATGGCAATCTGTTTGGTTGCCGGGCAGAAACGGTCTGTCTTCGAAAAGGCCGACTGGCGCAGGAAGGCCTCGTTGATCAGTTCAGCACACAGCAACACATGCTGCTGGCGCGGCGGCAGGGCATCCTTGCCAACAATGCGCGCCATGCGTTCCAGCCTGGCCTGCTCTTCCAGCAGGCCGAGGAAGCGGCGACGCTGCAGCGGCCATTGCGGATTGCCAAGTTCACTCCAGAACGGCGTCAACACCTCGACATCCTGCGAATATGAATTTAACGGGTGGATGGCCGGATAGAAACGCGCCTGTGCACGTGACGCATCCAGTGCCCAGAAGCTGCGCACATAACGCTTGGTATGCGTGGTCACCGGTTCGGAAAAGTCCGCCGACGGCGGGCTGACCGCACCGATAATGCTGAGCGAACCAACCATGCCGCCGAGGGTACACACATGGGCGGCCCGCTCGTAGAAATCGGCCTGCCGACTGCTCAGATAGGCCGGATAGCCGGCCTCACCGGGCAGTTCGCCGAGACGACCGGAGACCTCACGCAATGCTTCTGCCCAGCGGCTGGTTGAGTCCGCCATCAGCGCCACGCGCAACCCCTGATCACGAAAATATTCGGCAACCGTGACGGCGGTATAGATGCTAGCCTCACGTGCCGCGACCGGCATATTCGAGGTATTGGCAATGATGACCGTGCGTTCCATCAGTGGCCTGCCGGTGCCGGGATCATCCAGCTGAGGAAACTCGTGCAACACGCCGGCCATCTCATTACCGCGCTCACCACAACCGACATAAACAATCACATCCGCATCACACCATTTCGCCAGCGTTTCCTGCAACACGGTCTTGCCGGTGCCGAAGCCACCGGGCATGGCGGCACGGCTGCCGCAGGCCAGCGGGAACAGGCAATCAAGAATGCGCTGCCCGGTAAACAACGGGCCTTCGACCGGGATACGTGACTGCACCGGTCGTGGCCTGCGCACCGGCCAGCGCTGCACCAGGCAGACGGGATGTTCCATACCCTGCACATCGCGGAGCACACACACCGGCACATCACCGGGATAGTCACCCGCCGGGACGATATCGATAACCGTACCGGAGACGCCCGGCGGTACCAGGCAATGCTGCCTGCGCGCATCTTCACGATCCACGACACCAATCACCTGCCCTGCCCCGAGTTGCTCACCAGGCCGGGCCCGGGGACGAAACGGCCACTTGCCAGCGGCAGGCGAGTTACTGATTCCCGGCGCAACATACACCCCCTGTCCAGTCAGCGGCCGCAGCAGGCCGTCGAAGATATTGCCCAGCAAGCCTGGTCCGAGCGGCACCGACAGGGCCGCGCCGGTTCCGGAGATAATGTCCCCGGGACGCAGGCCGGTGGTGTCCTCATAGACCTGGATAACCGCATAGGGACCATCCAGACGGATGACTTCACCCAGCAGTTGTTGCGCGCCGACCAGTGCCGCCTCGTTAATACTGAAGGGGCGCGCAACACAGGCCCGCAACACCGGTCCGCTGATCCAGGTAATGGTGGCATCGGCAGGCTGCCCGTGTGAATCCGGCACAGTACTCATGCAGCACTCCCGATACGCTCGGCACACAGTGCCAGCAACTCCCCATCGATACGCTCACGATCATGCAACAGGCCGTCGATGGTGGCATCCAAACAGGTATCAGCGGCGCAAATGCGCAGGCCGGCGCTGATATCGGCATTGGCCTGCAAGCGTGGCGTCTTGCCACACAGGGAATTGATTCTGTCCCGCAGTGCATCCTGTTCGCTCAGCGGCCAGTCCGCCGGGTGTTCGACTGCCCACGCCTTGCCTTCCAGGGTTGTCACCGCAGCGTTGACGAGTTCCTCACACCACCGCCGCCGTGCTGCCGGTTGCTGCCAGCGCTGCAGCAATGCTGTCTGCAACCCTGCGCGTGCCGTGATCAGCAGGACGCCGTCTTCGGCCTGGTGTTGTTTTCGCTGGCGCGTCTGTCGCTGCGCCTCCAGTGAGGCAAGTGTGCGTTCAACCAGCCTGCGGGTCTCGATAATATCGTTATGCAGGCGTTCCCGCGCCTCACGCCGGGCCGCGTGCAACAGCGCTTTTGCCTCGGCCTGTGCCGTTTCCCGGATAGCTGCACATTTTTCATCCCGGTGCTGTAACACCAGATCCAGCAGGTGCTGGACCTTGCTGCCGAGGTCGCTGGCGGGGGTGTTCACTCAAGTACCCCGAGCTGCTGCCGCAGGCGCTTCGCCAGGTCCGGCAATAGCGCAGCACCACGCACATCAGGCACCACCACCACGGCTGGCGCCACCCTTGACAGCAGCCGGTCCAGTGCCGTGACCGGGAGTTGCGCGGCAATGTCGGCGCCGAGCAATACCAGCGATGCGTCCATTGCGGCCTGCTCGATTTGCATCTCGATTTGCATATGGAGTTCAGCAGTATCTGGCACATGTATGCGCAGGCCGGCCAGCCGGTAGCCGCTGGCACTCACGGCATCGCCTATATACACGGGTCCACTCACAGGGGGACGCCTACAGGATCCGGTTGAGGATGAGAATGGAAATGATCAGGCCGTAGATGGCAATACCCTCCGCCAGGCCGATCATGATCAGCGCCCGCCCCAGCAGTTCGGGTTTCTCGGCCAGTGCCCCGATGGCGGCACTGCCGACACTGGCGACCGCGAAGCCGGCGCCGAGTGATGACAGGCCGGTGGCCAGGGCAGCGGCGACAAAACCCCACGCCATGGAACCGTCCTGCAACGCGGCAGTTGCCTGCTCAGCGGCAACCGCCGGTTGCCACCACAGCAGCAGAGTGGCCGCCAGGCCGATGACCGCCGCTGCTGCGAGCGGGACATATGTGAATTGCATGCGTGTAAACATAGTGACTACTCCCTGGTATCGATGACATATTGCGGCATGAGCAATGGACGAAAGGTACGACCACTGCCACGCATAAAACGGATAAAGAATTCAAACAGCACCAGACGTGTGGTCTGGATGGTGACCACGAGCCCCTCCAGCAGGATCACGACCACATTACCCAGCAGCATGATCAGCAGGCCGGCAACGAGACTGCCCGTTGACTCCGCCATGCTGGTAAAGGCAAGTGACAGGCCGGCATGCGCCAGTGCAAAGGCACCGACACGTACAAAAGAAATGCTGTTAATCAGTAATTGCAGCAGTTGCTCAACCAGGCGGCCGAGCGCGGCAGCGGCCCGTGCCAGTGGCTTGTTGCTGGCACTGCCGAGGCTGCCGACAAGATACCAGCCAAGCCCGAACATGGTCACCGCCAGGCTGGCCGGTACGAACAGGGCAGCCAGCAAGGACAGATACATCACCAGCACCGCAGCATCCACCTGCAGCCAGTGGCGCAATTCACCGCGCCACAAGGATTCCAGCGCATTCAGCAACATGCCAAGCAACAATACCAGCACACCGGCGGCCAGCGGCACGGCCAGCACCACCAGCGGCTGCGCTATCGGGTGCACCCACAGGGCCGGGATTACATCCTCACGCCCGAAGACACTGCCGAACACAACACCAAACAGCATCGATGCTGCACCGTTGGCCACCAGTATGCGCAGCAGCGGCCAGCGGTGCTGCAACAACAGACCGACGAGCAGCAGCACGAATCCCTGGCCGACATCGCCGAACATATAACCGAACAACAGCGGCACCAGCAATGCCACCAGGCGGCTGGGGTCGGCCTCGTCCCCGGCCGGTGTACCCAGCATGCCGGCAAACAGTTCAAACGGTCGCGCCCACCATGGATTCTGCAGCACCATGGGCGGGTGCAAACCGCCGGGGGCTGGCGGATAGTGAACGATGGCGTGGGCGTGAACATCCGTCAGCGCCTGTGGCAGACACTGACCATCGAGGTCACTGGTCCAGCCGCTTACCCAGGCAAAGTTTTCCGATACCGGCAGCGCGGTGACATTCGTCAGGAACCATTCCAGCCGACTGAGATCCCCCAGTGCGCCGGCCATCTTGTACGACCTGGCCATGGCATCTATTTGCCGGCGCAGGCGCGTGCGTTCGTAGTGAATTCGCTGCAACCGCTGGCGCACCTGGCCCAGCGCCGTCTCACGCCGACCATGCAGCCATACCGGCAGGGTCAAGGCTCGGCCTTTCTGCGCAGCGATTTCATTGCGAAATACCTCCAGATCTGCAGGTAATCCCACCGCCAGCAGGAACTCATGTTGTTCCGAACTGCACTTGCAGTACAGCAGGCTGCCCGTCGCTGTCGGCAGGCGGTATGCCGGCGGCATCACGAACAAGCGCACTGCCAGCAATGATCCCGCCGCCGCCAGCAGGGAATAATCCATTTTGTCATCGACATCGATCCCGAGCATACCTTCAAGCAGCAACAGTTCCCCACGTTCCGCTCGCAACGATTCGATATGTCTTACCAGCGGCCCGGCCGCTGCCACCCACTTCCGTATACGTGCGAGTGCGCTCTCGAGTATCTGCGCCGGCATGCCCGACAGTGTGTCAGTCGGTAATTCGTAGTGTTTCCAGTACTCCTGAAACCGCTGTGCCAGTTGATGGTATTCTGCCATCTGCTCCTGCAGACCCGGCAGATTAACCACGACGTTGCGCTCGCTGTATATTTCCAGCTCGACACTGCGGGTCCGGGCCAGCGTTTCAACCACCCGCGCCAGTTCCTCGCGCGGCGCCAGCAACTCGAACCAGCGTGTACGGGCCGGACGCAGGCTCATGCCACCTGCTCCAGATTGGTTGCAAATAACTGCCGTACCTGCAGGTCACCACGCAGGCGTGCCAGTTCCAGCGCCGTCAGCGCCAGAAAACTGAACACCGCGGCCGGCTGAAAGCTGTAGCGACGAAAAACACTGACCAGTTGCACAGACAGCGTTTCGCAACGGGTCTGCAAACTCTCACAGCTGTCTGCCTGCAGTACCCGCAGGTACCGGTGCAATGCCTGGCCGAACTTTTCCAGACCCTCATCCTGCCGTACCGTCCGGGGCCACAGCGTCTGCCAGTGCGACATCCAGGCATCCGCTAATGACTCACCTGTCTGAAATGCCGTTAAAAAGATCTGGCAATCGGACTGTTCCATGAGTTCGCGCCGCGAATCAACGGGCAGGCAGCCCATCTCGCGCAGTTCCGCGTCATGTTGTATCCATACCGGGACGGGTTCACCGCCTAGCAGGTATTGCAGGGCGGGTAAATCCGGCAGACGCCGCATCCAGAGAACTGCCGGTCGCCATGCAGGCGGCACCCAGCCGGCAACCTCATCGACATGCCGGCGAAACAGCCGGCGCAACTCACCCTCGATGTCGTCACTGCCCTGGTCCGGGTCCAGCGTCGATACCCAGTTTCGCAAGGGAGTATGGCGGGCAAGTTGCAGGTAATTGGCAAAGTCGCTGGTGCCCTGCAGCTGGCGCCAGACGGTTTCATCCGGGCGCGCACCGTGGCGTGCCTGCATGCGGACCTGGACATACGCGAAGGTAGCGGTCACTGACATCGCTCTCAATCAGCCGGCGAATTATCGCTGCTGTCACTGCCCGTCAGTCGTGCCGCCAGCTCGTGAACGACGGCGCTGACAACCGCCATGCGCGGGTCTTCCCTGTCACCTGTCTGCTCCTCGGCATGTGCTGCACGCTCGGCACCCAGTTGCCGGTTTTTAAGTTTTTGCCGGGTGTGCTGCTGAATGATTGCAATCCTTTCATTGGTCCGTTCTGCAATCTGCCGTGCATGCTGGCCCGCCTCATACAGGCTGGCTCGGGCTTCCTGCTCACACGCACCGATAACCTCTGCAGCCACCTGCTCGGCCGCCAGTACCTCGTTCATGGCCGCCGCGGCGCTGTCCGCGACCTGCGTCTGCTCTTGATCGTCTATCATGACCGTGCCGTCCCCTGTGGAATCCGCTATCTGCCTGTCAGTCGGAAATACATGGTTGATTTGATGATACTACGCAAATTTGCTGCCCTGATTTTGATGTAGGTCAAATTGCATCGCGTTGCGGCGAATCTGGTTGCAGCGGCAGGGTTCACGCTCAGCGTTGATGAAACAGCGAGCTGTCAGGGACGGTACCGGTAACTGGTTCCGTCATCAGAAACATACCGGTCGCGGCTCGTCACAGGCAACAATCCGGCGCTCGTCATCCAGTCTGAAGAGATAGTGAACCCGCCCGGGCAACTGTTGCAATGACTGTTCCGTCAGGCGCTGATAGTGCTGAATAAAACGCTGGATCCCTGTTGCCGTCATTATCCGGCTATGCGCGCTGTTTTCCCGCTGACTTGCAAAAAGTTTAGCAGTCAGCTTTGCCTCCTGCTCGAGCCGCCACCGGTAGACGCATGCAAAAGACGGGGCCTGCAACATAATCCAGAGATCCAGCAACTGATAAAGGTCCTGATAGTGCCCGCCAAGCTGCTGATTAACGAAGCGGCGCCAGCTGCCATCCGGGTCTTCGCGTGCTTCCAGATCATTAACGGGCGCAAGGAGATCTTCATCCGCCTGTGCCGGCGTACCCAGACACCAGCCTTCGACGATCACGACATCAAATGGCGAAGAGACCCTGTCCCACGCCTCCTCCGGATAACGATCGTCGCGGGCCTTGTCGAAACGGGGAATGGACACCTCACTGTTCTCCCGGGTCAACTGCAATAATGTTTCGTACATGAGCGTGACATCATGCGTACCGGGCACCCCCCTGGTCACGAACAGCGGGTGTACTTGCCTGGCCAGCGCAAGACGCGCCTCGCGGGTGAGATAGAAATCGTCGATTGACAGATCAATCGTCTTCAGGCCAAAGGTTTTTGTGAGCAGTTCGGTCAGGAGTGCAGCCAGGGTACTCTTGCCTGATCCCTGACTGCCGTTGACACCGATCAGCAGGGTACGGCCGGCGGCATCGTGGTGTCTGGCAAGCCGTGCAGCAAGCGGCGAATACCACTCATCAACCGATTTCATAAACGACAGCGGCAGGCGCTGTGCCTTTAAAAAATCGTGCAGGCTGCCTGCGCTCATCACGCGATACAACAGTATCCGGATAACAGGGCCGTGCCAGGCAGATCACTGCACGGCATGCGGCTCAGCCCGGCCAGTAGGGTGTTTCGATACCCTCGCCGAGGTCGGCCTCGATCAGGCGGCGGCGCACTTCCAGTAGCTGCTCGATCAGGCGCGGCTCAAAGCGTTCGTAGGCCGCGGCGTCTGGAACGCGCTTGACTACCACACCAAGCAACTCGGTGATGGCGTTACCGATCGAGTTCTGGCTGATGGTAACAATCAGTTTGTCCTCATCGTTGCGGTAGATGAGCTGCTTGAAGGCCGGCTGCCAGCGGATGGCATTGGCATAGGCGGCATCGACGATACAGCTGTCGCGGACCTTCTTCGCCGTCTTCAGGAAATCGTTATTGAACAGCAGCACGTTCTCGACGTGCTCGGGGAAGTACAGGTCAGCCAGCATCGGTGCATTGCGCGACGACACCTGACTGAAGAAAGACCGGTAGAAATCCATGAAGCCCTTCAGGATCTCGTCGTACTCATTCCAGAAACCGACCTCCTCCAGCGCCGCCACCCCGCCCTGGACCTCCCAGCTCGGGAGGCCCTGCGGATAACCGGTCAACTCGATACGCGAGCCCGCCTCGCCCACCGGCCAGAGCATCTCCAGGTCCAGCGCACGATCGAAGAACTCGCGGTAGACATCGTGCATATAGGCCTCGAACAGACTGTGCTGGCCGCCGTCCGTGAGGTTCGGATTTTTCGGGTCGGCCAGCTGTGCGCTACGTAACTCTTCCTTGTCGAACACAATAAAATGATTGTGCAGCATGCGGATACTGGGCACCCCCGGCGACGTCAACGGCCAGGTCGCATCGAGGCTGGCCTCACCGGCCAGCAGCAGGTGTGACTCCGGGTCAGGGTAACGCTCCACCATGTAATCGATAATGATCTGGTTCATGCGGTTCCAGATGCGTTTCACCTCGTTCGGCACCTGGGTGCGGCGCACCGGACGACCCAGCGGGTTGAGAATACATTTCGAACTGTTGTAGATGATCGAGGTATCGAACTCGCGGCTGTGGCCCAGCGCCTTGCGGTACAGCAGCAGGTTCTCCGGGTTGGTCAATAACCCGTTGTTGTGCATCAAATCATCCAGGTTTTCGGTACTGTTGAAAAACTCATTGGGCGCCATGGCCTCCGGCACATCCAGCGGGATGGGTCTGAACGGGGTGACGATTTCTCTTGGGCCGGACTGCATGCGGTTATCCCCTGTTATCCTTTAGTTGGCTGACCCGGTGATCCAGTCGAGAGCGAACGGATTATGCGGGTCCACTCCGTCCATGAAGGGCAGTTGCCGCTCTGCGTGGGTCAGCTGGTATACCAGGCCGATCCAGTTGCCGACTATGGCCTCGGCGGTATCGTGCCAGGTATTGTCGATGCGCCCGGCAACCAGCTGCTCCGGGAATTCCGGGACCGGGTCACCCGCTGCCTGCGCTGCAGCCAGCCGCAGGCGGTACTCGTCGAGAATGGCCTGCTCGCGGGGCTTGAAGTAGTTTTCCGGAAACGGCGGACAATCATGGCGCTCGCCCGCGGCAAAACGCCGCACTTCTCGTTTGTACTCCTTCAACAATGACACCGTATCGTACTCCGGGTGCCCCTGAAAATAGACGACGCGGAAGCCATCTGCGCTAATGGCAAGGTGTACCCCCGCCGTCATGCTCTCCACCAGTACGTGCAGACCCGCCTCCCGGAACTGCGCAGCGCTGATGTTGTTGAAACGCGAGTGCGGCACATCGAACTGCGTATTCACATCGTTGACCAGCGGATGTGTTGTCCGGATAACCCGGTGCGGGAATACACCCCAGCGCTTGGCGGGCATGGCGCTGCGCTTCTGACCATGCTGAAACTGCATCGCCGCGTGGGTAGCGAGACAGGAACACAGCACCGAGGTCACGTTCTCCTGTGCCCAGTCAAACACTGCGCGCAACGGCTCCCAGAATGGCTCCTGCGACAGGTCGGGATGAGAGACATTGGCCCCGGTAATTATCAGTGCATCCAGCCCCCCGGCGCAGATCTGCTCGAAGGATTCGTAGTAGCGCTCGATGTGCGCCCGCGCCTGTTCACCACGCGGCAACGCCTGCAGCGTGAACGGGTGCATGTAGAACTGGGCGATGGGATTGCTCTCCCCTACCAGACGAAAGAACTGGCGCTCGGTCGCGGCCAGTGCCGCATCCGGCATCATGTTCAGCACACCGATGTGCAGTTCACGGATGGTCTGGTGCAGGGCCCGCCCCGGCTCAAGTATGGTCTGGCCTTCCTGGCGCAGGCGCTGAAAGGTTGGCAGGTCGTTATGGGCGACTATCGGCATGTGTGTTACCCCTGAGGTTCTTGCGCGTTGCGGGCAATGACATTTTCCAGCAGGCCGTGAAAGTCTTGCTCGTCGCGTACCGCTGCCACCTCGTGCGAGGTCACCGTGTAACCGTGCGGGCGCGCAATGGCCTCGTAGCGCGGCACACGCGAATGGAACAGGCGCGGAAACACCCAGCGGCAGAAATCATCCGGGTCCAGCTGCGCAGCGTACTCCAGATCATTCTGCCCGAGGTACTGCTGCAATTGCTCTGCGAGAAACTCGGGGCGGTAATACAGTGGCTTGGGATTGCTCTGGGCGCGGCTGATCAGGGCTTCCTCCTCGGCCTTCTCGGTGACCCGGATGTAGAGAATCAGCGAGTGCCTCACCAGCAGATCAATCACGGCCGGCTCTTCGAGTTCGCACAGGCTGCCGCCCACATCGTTGATAAAGTTGTCATAACCATAGATATCGTGCGCCTTGCGGATAAACGCTGGTACGTCCTGCATGGCAGCGATCTCTGCCTCACGGTACAGTGCCTGGCGCCGTGAAAACTCATCCAGCGGGACACCGCCGAACTCGGGATTGCCCAGCTTGCCGACAAAACTCAGCACCGGCCCCAGGTCGTGCACCTTGATATTGTTGCGGATCTGAATCCAGTCGCTGCGTAGCAGCTCACGCAGGAACGGCGTCTGCATTGCCTGCTGCTTGATCAGGTCCATGATCGGCTCATCCAGGTAGCGGGTGCCGATACGGTAGTCTCCCGAGTAGTGAAACCAGTGGTGCCTGCGCAGCAGCATTGACAGGTGGGTCTTGCCCACCCCGGACATGCCCAGCAAGGTAATGCTTTTGTTCTTCCAGGCACGGAATTCGTCAATGGTGAACTTCATGCAACAGACTCCGGGATAAAAACGAGTGAGGAAGTTTAACCGATTTGTTTAAAATTTGACTAGAAATGCTGTAAGTTAGACATAATTTTACCCGCAACAGAGGCAAGCATGAATCCCCATCAATTACGTGAATATGAAATCAAAGATGAGCTTCAGTTTATTGAGATCGAACATGGATTCACCTATATCGAAATCAACAATGACAAGGCACATGCCACCATATCAACCTACTCTGGCCAGGTTTTGTCTTACCGGCCAAAGGGTCAACAGGCCGATTTACTGTTCGTCAGTGACAAGGCTTACTATGAAAACGGCAAGGCAATAAAAGGCGGCATACCCGTTTGCTGGCCCTGGTTTGGTGCCGACCCTGACAACCAGGGAAGGCCGGCACACGGATTTGTACGCAACCGCCAATGGGAAGTAAGCGCCACCGAGTCACTCGCAGACGGTTCAAGCAGGGTGGTCCTGTCCCTGTGCGATAGCGCCGAAACACGCAATATCTGGCCACACCCTTTTAAACTCAGCATCGAAATTACCGTCGGTGATTCACTCCGGGTCGCTCTTGTTACACACAACAGCGGCACTGGCCGCATCACCATCAGCCAGGCACTGCACACCTACTTCCATGTCGGTAATATCAGCAAGGTCAGGGTGCTGGGTCTTGATGGCGCTGCATACCTCGACAAGGTGGATGATTCTGCCCGCAAAACACAAGCGGGGGCGGTTACCGTTGATGGCGAGGTCGATCGTATCTACCAGGGTGTCAGCGGTGAACTGGTGATCGATGATGAATCGCTTGGTCGCAGGATTCGCATCAAGTCCAGTGGCAGCAGCACTGCCGTGGTATGGAACCCATGGAGTGAGATAGCTGCATCCATGGGTGATCTTGACGATGACGACTACCGAAAAATGCTCTGCGTTGAAACCGCAAATGCCGGCTCCGAGACCATTGAAATAGCCGCAGGCAGTGAATATCGCCTGGAAGCGGAATATACCATCGAGAGCTAGGTCACCAGCTGCGTTGGGCCGCAGTCATCGCGGCGGGGACACCGCTCCTGCAACAGGGCTTTGCTGACCCTGCAGGCGTACCCGCCGCGATCCAGCTCCTGCAACAAGCAGGAGAATAGCGGTCGCGTCAAGTCACCCGGTGAACTTGCCGCCACGCACCCGCTCGACTTCCATCATCTCGAGCTCGCGCGAGCCTGACACGATGACATTCTCATCTAGGGCGAAATCCAGTGACTCATCGAGCCGTTTGTAGGGTACGGCGTTCAGGATCACCTTGATGGCGTTCATGCGGGCCTGGTGCTTGTCGTTGGAACGCACCACCGTCCAGGGCGCATCGATGGTGTGGGTGCGTTTCAGCATTTCATACTTCACATTGGTAAAATCATCCCAGCGGTCCTGCGCCTGCAAATCGACCTCACTCAGTTTCCACTGCCGCAGCGGGTCGGTTTTGCGGCGTTCAAACCGGCGTGCCTGCTCATCCTTGAGGACGCTGAAGTAGAGCTTCACCAGGATGGTGTCCTGCCGCACCAGATCGCGTTCAAAGCCCACCACACCGCGCATGAAGTCGTAGTATTCCTTTTCAGTGCAATAACTGAACACCCGCTCGACCATGGCGCGGTTGTACCAGCTACGGTCGAACAGCACGATCTCGCCGGCGCGCGGGAACATCGACACATACTTCTGGTAATACCACTGGGTCTTCTGTTCCTCGGTTGGCTTGCCCAGTGCGACCACGCGGTAATGCTTCTCGTTCATGTAACGGGTCACCCGGCGAATGGTACCGCCCTTGCCCGCCGCGTCCCGGCCCTCGAAAAGGATAATCATGCGGCGCTGACTCTCCTCGAGATACTGCTGCACTCTCAGTAACTCTGCCTGGAAGGGCTTGAGTTCTTCCTCGCGGCGGTAGCGCTTGATGGCTTTTTTATTCTCTGCCTTCAGACGGGCATTCTCTGTTGCCAGCTGCTCGTGTTCCTGCACATAGTCCTGCAGTTTTAGTGTTTCACCATCCACGTTAATCTGCTCGGGGTTCAGTTCCTGGTCCACAATCATATTCTCCTTAAAATTGATCCTGTTAAATGCCTCAAACAAACACCGGGCGCGCAAACACACCCTCCTCTGACCGGCAATAATGCAAGCAGGTTAACCCATCTCACACTCTGTGTTATTGATCCTGCTCAATAAAAACCGTAAACCATGATCTCCGCAATTTTAATCTGCCTGTGCGTTTTCCGGGGGTTATATTCCCCCTCGCAACTGTGATTGAATACACCATTCTCAACAACATGGTATGCAGGATCTCAATGGAAATCTCAACCATTACCACCCAACCCTTCGCTGACCAACGCCCCGGCACCTCCGGGCTGCGCAAAAAAGTCCGGGTTTTTCAGGCGCCTCACTACCTGGAGAACTTCGTACAGTCGATATTCGACACCCGCACGGACCTCAAGGGCGGCATCCTTGCCCTGGGTGGTGATGGCCGTTATTACAACCGGCAGGCGATCCAGGTCATTATTCGCATGGCGGCAGCCAACGGGGTGGCCAGGGTCATTGTGGGGCAAGGCGGCCTGCTCTCAACGCCGGCCGCTTCCTGCATCATTCGTAAATACCAGACCAACGGCGGCATCATTCTCTCCGCCAGCCATAATCCAGGCGGCCCGGACAATGACTTCGGTATCAAGTTCAACACGCCCAACGGGGGGCCGGCACCGGAGAATGTCACCGAGGCAATCTTTGCGCGCACCCGGGAGATAAGCGAATACCGGACCGTCAATGCAAAGGACATCGACCTTGACACCATCGGTACCCTTTCGTTGGGGGACACGCGCGTGGAAATCATCGATCCTGTGACGGACTATGCGGCATTGATGGAAAACCTGTTCGATTTTGTGCGCATTCGCCAGTTGTTCAACTCCGGACTGTTCAACATGCGCTTCGACGCCATGCACGCCATCACCGGCCCCTATGCCAAACGCATTCTGGAAGACATGCTGGGCGCGCCACCTGGCACCGTGATCAATGGCGTACCTCTGGAAGACTTCGGCGGTGGTCACCCCGACCCCAATCTGGTACATGCCCATGAGGTGGTGACCCTGACCTCGGGGCACAATGCGGTCGATTTCGCCGCTGCATCTGATGGCGACGGTGACCGCAATATGATTCTGGGGCGCAATTTCTTCGTCACTCCCAGCGACAGTCTGGCGGTGATGGCTGCCAATGCACACCACATCAAGGGTTATGCTAGCGGCATCAGCGGGATAGCCCGCTCCATGCCGACCAGTCAGGCAGCCGACCGGGTCGCCGAGGCACTCGGCCTGAGCTGCTATGAGACACCGACCGGTTGGAAGTTTTTTGGCAATCTGCTGGATGCAAAACGCATCACGCTCTGCGGTGAGGAAAGTTTTGGCACCGGTTCTGATCATGTCAGGGAGAAAGACGGTCTGTGGGCGGTGCTCTTCTGGCTCAATCTGCTGGCGGTGCGCAAGCGGTCCGTGCAGGCGATCGTGCAGGAACACTGGCGCAGGTTCGGCCGCAATTTCTACACCCGCTATGACTATGAAGACATCGACACAGAAGCCGCCAACACCCTGATAACCCATTTGCAGGCACGTCTGACAGACCTGCCGGGCACCACGCTGGACGGCTATACCGTCGACTATGCCGACAACTTCGCCTACACCGACCCGGTGGACGGCAGTGTCTCGGAAAACCAGGGTATTCGCATCGGTTTCACCGATGGCTCGCGTATTGTCTACCGGCTGTCGGGCACCGGCACCGAGGGCGCAACCCTGCGAGTCTATCTCGAGGCCTACGAACCTGACCCGGAAAAGCAGAACCGTGAGACCGCCGGGGTGATGCAACCCCTGGTCGGGATTGCCGTGGGGATTGCAGAGATCGAGCCCCGTACAGGACGCAAGGAACCCACGGTAATCACCTGATCATGGTGCCCTGGAGAAGATTCAGCATGGCGAACAGGCTGCTGGATTCCTGCGTCACTGCGCAGGGACAGGATGCGATGCTACCCAGCCACCCGTAACCGGGAGCCAGGAGCAATAGTACACTCCTCTACCAGTACTCCTTCAAGATGATATTTCAGGGGCTAGCCGGAAGAGGTAACGGCGCGTTCAAAGCGCGCCTCGAGACTGCCTTGTGACTCCAACGGTACCGGGCCTGCCTGGTACCATGCCATTTGCAGATCCCGCAGCTGCTCATGAGGGGAGCGCGTTTCCTCCAGTTGGTGATGCATGGCATCTGCAAGCCGTGATACCTGGTACTGCATACGCGCCTGGGTAAACTCCGCCGGTGAATCGATCCCGGCGGCGATCTCGATTTGCAGACAGAGTTCCAGACGCCTTTTCAGATTCTGCGGCAACCCGTCGAACAGGCTCTGCCGGGCTTGCTCGTCTCCGCCCAGCGCCCGACTGGCAAAATCGAGGCGTTCGCGCAAAACTTTTTCGTACCGCGCGTCCAGCGCAGCGAGCGCCTCCCATGCCTGACGGGTTTCTTCCACTAGCGCCAGGTGAGCCGCTGCATCCATAGTCGATTCCAGCATCTCGGCCTCCAGGCGTTGACAGAGCAGGGAACGCGCCCGCATTCCCTGCAACAGCAACGCCTCGGTCGCCTTCGCCTCCTGCTGCTGGCGCTGCAAGAAGCGTTTTTCCAGCGCCTCATAGCGCGTCCGCATGCTCCGCTCCAGCTTGCGCGGAACGTTACCGATGCCGGCCCACTCAGTGTGCGACTTGCCGAAACGTTGTGCGATCTTCCCAAATTCGATATCCGCATCCTCAAGCAGGGCTTCAAGCTCAGCGCACAGGGCCGTTTTGAGCTCGAGATTCAGCTGCTGCTCGGCGTCAGCCGTCTCTTGCTGCGCCCTGGTGTGTTTGAATACAGCATCGCAGGCACTACGAAACTGCTTCCATAACGACTGCTCCACCTGCCGGGTAGCCTGCACCGTAGGCTTCCATACTGTCTGGGCCGCCTTCACCTCGCGGACTGCGGCCCGCGAATCAGCGGCCGTTGCAAGCTGCTCCACTGCCCTGATCAGGGCACGGCGACGCTGCAATTCCCGCTCCCGTTCCTTGCCGAGATGAGATTCCAGGCGTTCGAGTACTTCATGATAGTTTTTCTCCAGGGACTTGCGCGCTTTTGCCGGGACAGCTCCGATGCGCCGCCAGCGCTCGCGGGCCTTGCGGACCCGCATGTCTGCCGCATGCCAGTCGACCTGTTTCCAGTCAGTGTCGCGTTCAAACGCATCCAGCTCGAGGCACAGGGCGTGCTTCTGCTCATAATGCGCCACACGCCGCGCAGCCTGTGCACGCCGCTCCTGCTGGTAGGGCTCGTAGGCACGGGTACACGCCTGATCGAATCGTTGCCAAAGCGCTTCCCCGGCCGGACCTTCGGCATGATCGATACGCTTCCAGGCATCACGGGCATTGCGCACCCGGGCGGCCACCTCCTCTGCACTCAGGACACTGTCCGCCAGGGCCTCGATTTCGGTACACAGCCGCAGCCGCGCCTTTCCGCCCCCCCAGTGTCGCCATTGCCTGAGTTCCTCAAGCCGTGGCTGCATGCCCTGCAGCTGTTCCTGCAAGGCGAGGCGCTTGCGCTCGTCAACACCGCGCGCAGTTTTAAGCAGGTGGCGCAAGCGGTCGCGCAGTGACAGGGCGCGCTCCAGTTCACCCTCACTCAGCGCTGATTCCAGTTCCGCCAGCAAGCTTGCCGCAGTATCGAGTGCCTGCTGACGCTGTCTGCGCTGCCGGTCAAGTCGTTCCCGCAGCACCTGCAGGGCACTATCAAAATCGTGTTGCAGCGCTTCCGCCAGTGACCTGGAATCAGGCTGCTCGAGTGCTGCCCAGCGACTTTCCAGCTGTTTGATGCGGGCCTCATCGAGTTTGGCCGGCTCCTCACCCAGCGCCCCGGCCTGCTGCACCAGCGCCTGCAAACGGACAGCACATGCACGATCCCTGACCAGTCGTTTCGCTGCCAGCCGGACCTGCGCGACCAGTCCGGCATAACGCTGGGCCAGCGGATCGTTGTTATCCGCTGCAGCCGCTTGCGCCTGCCAGCGGCCCATGACGTTGTCCAGGCTGACAAGAAGATCTTCCGCGGATGGCACATTACTCCCATCAGTGTCATTCATTCCGGCCAGCAGGCTCTCGAGGTCCGCACAGATGGCCCGCCGTTTAGCTTGCAGCGCCTCGAGTTGCTCAATCCCGGCCATAACCTGTTCACGTGCACGCTGGTAACGCACGGTGAGTTGCGGTGGGCTTACGGATTGCAATGGTTTCCATTGACCGTCAAGGCGCCTGATGTGCCTGGCGTCTTCGGCTTGCAGCGGACCGGCCAGTAACGCTTCCATTTCCTGGCACAGCCGCTCGGTGTTCTCGCGGTCAGCGCGGGCCTGCTGCCAGGCATCCAGGCGCTCACGGGCAAGGCGGCTGACCTGTTTGTCCCTGTTACGGGTTTCCCGGGCGATTGTTTCCCAGGCCTGCGGATCCTCGATCCGTTCCAGGGCCGCGCGCCGCACTGCTGCCACCGGGTCCTCAATGGCGACGGCACACAGTACGGCGGTCTCTTTCACCTGTTCCAGGGCCGCCGTGCGGATCTCTGCAACCTGTGCCTGACGGACCAGGAACACACCAAGCCCGGGCGCGGACACCTGACGCAAGTTTTCCAAACGGGTCTCCAGCGACGGCCCGGCCTGCAGTGGACCAGCCAGCAGTGCACGCTGCCGGTGAATTGCAACTGCCCTCACGTCAGGCACCGGTTCTGTAGCCAGGAGCACGGCAAGCAGCGCAAGATCATCCAGACGTTCCACGGCGCAACGACGTACCTCTGGATCTTCATCCTCCTGCGCCGCTTTCGCAACTGCATCCGCAGGTGCGGCACCGGACTCCAGTGCCTGGCGACGAATGCGGGGATCGGCATGTTCCCACTTGGGAGTAAATAAACGAGTAAACATATTACAGGGTCAACCGCAGGCAACCCGGGGACGTGCGCACGCTGGCTGCTCCAGAAGGAGGTCCGCCCCCGATTGTTTAAGACACTTAAAATTTTTCATCCTGCAAGGATATCATCCGTTGCCTTAAGGTGGTGAATTTACCTCTGACTGCGGGATAGCCACGAACTGTGATCATCTGGCAGGAGCTTATTGTATGGCAGCCTGAATTGCAGTTGCAGCAGAGTTCTCTCTGCCGGGAATTATTCCGGCTCAACCAGGGGTAGCTCCCTTGACTGTGCAAGTCGCCGGGTCTCTGTGTGCATGGTTTCGAGGTAGTCCTCGCGATAGACATCCTTGTCGACATCATCCGGGGCGAGTCCGCAATGATCAAGCGCCTCCCTGAAATCAGCAAGATATTCAAGCCGGTCCCAGTCGACAGCACCAGCATCGACAGGTTTGTGAAACCGGTCAAAATATAATGCGGCAGAGGCCAGCGCCAGCCTGCTCAGCACCTCTGCAAACTCCTTGTCAGAAACGAACACACGGGCCTCGTGCTCACCTGCACCCTCACCAGGCTTCCATTCACCCAGTTTTACCTGCAGTTTGCCGAGGGCAGTAATTTCCTCGACAAGAGCCGACTCGGGAATGGTCAGCCCCTTGCCGTTATCCGAGACCTGGATCGGTATATTGTGCCTGAATTCCACGTCGAAACCGCTGGGCAGGCGTTTCCAGCCATTTTGTACCGTAACACTCGTCATAGTGAATTCCTCCTGTTGCAAATATGGTTTATCTGGTTCCATGGCTTTAAGTGTAGAACCAAGGCACATCAGGGTCAGCATGTTTAGAGAGCGGTACGGCGTTCTTTATGGTTATGCGCCTTATGATGCTCCAGTCGCACCGCAAGCTGCTCCGGCAGCTGCACAGTAAGCAAGCTTTGCAACCAGACAGTCAATTGGGGGCGGCTTGCAAGAGTCACCCCCGTTGTGTCAATGGTGCCTGACAATTTTATCAGAGATCCAGACTCCCCAGCCCAGTACAAGCCCACACAGGAATCCCGCCGCATGTACGCTCGGCACGCTCGGCACGCTCGGCCATGCAGTATGGCTCAGGAGGGTCTGACCGGCATACATTTCCACGGAGATCTTCACAGCCGCGCCCACACCTGTCAACAGAATCAGGGGATGGCGCAGGTCACGCCAATGCTGCAGGAGACCCACGATCAAGAGGCTGTTCAAAATACCGGACAGTCCACAGTAATAGCGCAGCACAGGATAGCCCCACCACAGCCAGGCATCGACACCGACGGTACCTATCAACAAGGCTAACGGGAGCCGCCACTGCAACCGGACCTCGAACAGTGCTCCGAGCAACAACAGCGCGGTGACATCCCAGCCGGCATGCGCCAGATCACTGTGCACCCAATGTGCGGTAATCAATCGCCACCACTCACCCTGAGTAATCGCCACCCGGTCGAACACCCAGGCCTCGGGCGCTGCGCCAGGGACCAGATAAGCGAGCACAGCTCCCAGACCCAGCAGGATGGAACGCCATGGCAGCGTGCTGCCACCACCGCGCCCATCCGCCTGAAAGGCTGCGCCCACTAGTGAGTCACGCTCGCCTGACGGCGACGCAAGGTGTGCCACACCAGAGGCAGGAACAGCAACAGGTTCCACGCATCCAGTGCTCCGCCGCCGCTGTGGCTGGCACAGCTTGATGAGTACATGGGCTGATGGCTGTCGACCCGACGTGATACAGCCGGGCGCTGTGCACGTTGCTGCCGTGCCGCTTCTTCAATCGCCAGGCGTCCCTTGTTGCTGCGCCTGATGCCATGTGCATCGAAGACCTCTTCGCGCACGACTACCATGGCGGTGTAATCGGTCACCAGGCCATACTCGACACCCAGATCGGTGATGGCCTGTTTCAGGTCAGCATCTTCACCGAAGTCGTTGATCTCCTGTAATGCTTCCTCGACACATGCGTACGCCCACAGGCGCTCAACCTCCGGGTTATCAGTCGCTACCGCCGGGAAGGCAAACCGTGTCTGGTAGGTCTTGTGTTCACCCGAGATACGCCCGGTGAGCCGGATGTCAGCCATACCCTCACCCCAGTAATGTCCAAAGACCACAAGTTGCTGGCCCCGATACAGGCTGCCGATCTGACCGGGGGTAAGATCGGCTGTCTTGATACCATCAATCCTGATTTTCACACCGTGCAGGGCTTCATGCGTCACCCTGGAAGTTGCCGCCAGTAACTGTCCCACGATGTCGTCACTGTTGGAGATATTCATGGCAAAACCGCCCGAGGCCCGGGTGAGTGCTTCCAGTAATGGACGGTTGGCGCTGTTACCCAGCACAAAGGTGAACAATCGGACGTCGCCAAATACTTTTCTTACCCGTTTGCCTGTTCATATCTGACTCCTTAATTATCGAACGTTGCTCAATTAATGCCTGCAAATGAGCCCGGGAAGCTAATAGATCGCTGGATGGACCATGATAAACACTGTTCAATATAATTACCGAGAAAACCCACTCGCTGAAAATGAGTGGGGTGCTTGTACTATGAACAGCGTTCAATTAAAATCCAGCACGAGACTGAACACTGTTCAATAATATTTTTCGACACTGCCCTGTCGGCAGCTAATCAAAGGTCCAGGGCATGGCACGACGCAGCGATCACAGCCGTGAAGAACTCCGGGAAATGGCCATCACGGCCGCGGAACAAATTGTAGTGGAACAGGGATATGCAGGCCTGAGCGCCCGCAAGGTAGCAACGGCTATTGGCTACACCGTTGGGACACTGTACCTGGTCTTCGAAAACCTCGATGACCTCATTCTGCACATCAATGCACGCACCCTCGACCGCCTGCATGCGCGCATGACCGAGTCACAGGCACAGTGTAACGATGCCAGCGACTGCCTGCTGCAACTGGGACGGGTCTATATTCGCTTTGCCGATGAAGACCCGCACCGCTGGGCAATGGTTTTCGAACACCGCTTCTCCGATGATCAGCTTGTGCCGGCGTGGTACCAGGAAAAGATTGCGCGGATGTTTGCGCTGGTTGAAGAAGGACTCGAACCCCTCGCCAAACAGCATACACCTGATGAGATAACACAGGCATCACGGGCACTGTGGGGTGGCGTGCATGGCATCTGTATCCTGGCGCTTAACGACAACCTGGGCGTCACCGGTGTCGATTCGGTACAGGATCTAACAAAAACACTGATCACTCACTATCTCAAGGGCTTCACCGATAACTGATCTGTTAGTAATGCCCCACGGAAAACCGTGATCGCGTAACGTACTCCACAGCAACAGGAACAACACAGGTCAGCAACCATGGACAAACTGTTCAAACTAACGGGATTTATCCCGTTCATAGTGATTATTTTCCTGAATGCCTTTGTCGATCTGGGACACAAGATCCTGATCCAGAATACCGTCTTCAAGACCTATGATGGCCAGACCCAGATCATCCTGACGGCCATTGTGAACGGTCTGATATTGCTGCCGTTCGTGCTGCTGTTCTCCCCCGCCGGCTATCTTTCCGACAAACACCAGAAGCCCCTGATCATGAAAGTCAGTGCAGCTATTGCCGTCGGTCTGACACTGCTGATCACCCTCTCCTACTACCTTGGCTGGTTCCACTTTTCCTTCGCCATGACCTTTCTGCTGGCAGCACAAAGCGCCTTCTACTCACCGGCAAAGTACGGCTACATCAAGGAACTGACAGGCAAGGAGCAACTGGCCACTGCCAATGCCGTCGTACAAGCAGTGACCATTGTGGCCATCCTGTTTGGCATCTTCGCCTTCTCGGTATTTTTTGAACGGGGCCTGGCCGGGGTGAGCTATGAAAACGAGTCACAATTACTAGAGGCGATCGCACCGCTTGGCTGGATTCTGGTGATCTGTGCATCGCTGGAATTGATGTTTGCCATGCGATTGCCAGCCCGTGAGGCAGCCGCAGCCGAGCGGCACTTTGACGTAAAACTGTACAGCAAGGGGCACTACCTGCAGGACAATCTCAACAAGATCCTGGCAAACAGAACCATCTGGCTGTCGATTGTCGGTTTGTCTGTCTTCTGGGGAATCTCCCAGGTCGTACTGGCCACCTTCCCGGCCTTCGCCAAGGAGACCCTGGGTGAGGACAACACCGTTGTCATTCAGGGGATACTGGCCTGTTCCGGGTTCGGCATCATCATCGGCTCCCTGCTGGCCGGTCAGTCCTCGAAGCATCATATCGAAACGGGCCTCGTCCCGCTGGGCGCACTGGGTATCGTAGTCGCGCTGTTTTTCCTGCCACAACTGGACTCGCATACCTTGCTGGTAATGGATTTTCTGTTGCTGGGCGTCAGTGGCGGCATATTCATCGTGCCACTCAATGCATTGATTCAGTTCCATGCCCGGGATGACCAGCTGGGCACCGTGCTGGCAGGTAACAACTGGGTGCAAAACGTGGTCATGCTGGGATTTCTTTGCCTGACGGTCTTCTTTGCAATCTACGGCATCAGCAGTATCGGTCTATTCCATTTACTGACCATCACAGCCCTGGCAGGTGCACTCTATACCGTCTATCAGCTGCCACAGTCGCTGGTGCGTTATGTGATTGCGCGGGTATTCTCCAGCACCCATCGCATCACGGTGCTGGGATTTAAAAACCTGCCCGGCACCGGTGGTGTACTGATGCTGGGTAATCACATCAGCTGGCTCGACTGGGCAATGGTTCAGATCGCCTGCCCCCGGCCAGTTCGGTTTGTGATGCACAGGGCTATCTATGAACGCTGGTATCTGAAAGGTTTCATGGATTTCTTCGGCGTCATCCCGATTGCCGCCGGCCAGAGCAAAGAGGCACTGCAACAGATCAACGCACTGCTGCGCGCAGGCGAAGTCGTTTGCCTGTTCCCGGAAGGGACGATCAGCCGCAGCGGCCAGCTGGGTGAATTCAAACACGGCTATGAACGCACCGTTGAAGGGGTAGATGGCATTATCCTGCCGTTCTATTTGCGCGGCCTGTGGGGCAGCCGCTTCTCGCGCTCGAGCGAAAAACTGCGGGAGATCCGCAACACCCGCCTGCGCGGGGATGTCATCGTCGCCTTCGGCAAACCCCTGCCCATGGACACGCCGGCCCACGAACTGAAAAGACAGGTACTCGAACTCTCGATAGACACCTGGGAACACCATACACAAACGCTGGACCCCATTCCTTTGGCGTGGTTGCACAGCGCAAAACGACGCGGCAATGAACCCTGCCTGGCAGATGCCAGTGCCACGACCACGCTTTCCGGCTACAAAGCACTGACCGCCGTCATCGCTTTCTCCCGTCTCATCCGCAAGCGCAGTCTGCAGCAGAATATCGGTCTGCTCCTGCCAACCAGCAATCCTGGCATCATTACCAACATGGCGGCTTTGCTGTTAAACAAGACCGTGGTTAACCTGAACTACACGGCCAGCCTGCAGTCACTGCTTGCTGCCGTGGAAAAGGCGGAGATTAGCAGCCTCTATACATCCAAGCGCTTTGTCAAGAAGCTGGCGCAGCGTGGCGTCAACCTGGATGAACTGCTGGCCCGGGTTCAGGTACATTATCTTGAAGATCTGAAAGAAGCGATTGGCACCTTTACCCGGATTGCTCTGCTGATCTCTGCGGTCGTGCTGCCGGCAAGAGTACTCTACGCACTGTTCGGCCGACGTGCCGGCATTGATCAACCCGCCGCCATCCTCTTTTCAAGTGGCAGCGAGGGGGAACCCAAGGGGGTCGTCCTCAGCCACCGCAACATCATGGCCAATATCCGCCAGGTCTCGGATGTCCTCGACGTACGCGACGAAGACACCATTATGGCGACCCTGCCCCTGTTTCATGCCTTCGGTCTTACCATAACAGGACTCATGCCACTGGTTGAGGGTATCCCGGTCATCTTCCATCCGGACCCGACTGACGTCTTGACGATTGCAAAGGCCATCGCCAAACATCAGGCCACCGTGTATTGCAGTACCTCAACCTTTCTGCGGTTGTTTAACCGGAACCGGCATATCCACCCGTTGATGCTGGAGTCATTGCGGGTTGTCGTGTCCGGTGCCGAAAGGCTGAACCCGGAGGTGCGCGATGCCTTCAAGCTCAAGTTCAACAAGGAGATCTACGAAGGTTACGGCACCACGGAAACCACCCCGGTCGCCAGCGTCAACATCCCGGACCGGATAGACCAAAGGAACTGGCAGGTCCAGCAAGGGAACAAGCCGGGTACCGTTGGCATGCCTCTGCCGGGTGGCAGTTTCCGCATTGTTGACCCGGACACGCTCGCATCGCTGCCGGTTGGTGAAGATGGCCTGATCCTGTTCGGTGGCTCACAGGTCATGCTGGGCTACCTCAACGATCCGGAGATGACCGCTGATGTCATTGTGGAGATAGATGGCAAGCGCTGGTACAAGACCGGCGACAAGGGTCATCTCGACCAGGACGGCTTCCTCACTATTGTTGACCGCTACTCGCGCTTTGCGAAAATCGGCGGCGAAATGATCAGCCTCGGCGCTATCGAAGGCGCCATTGGTAAAGTGCTGCCGGAAAACATCGAGGTACTCACCACGGCGCTCCCGGACGGCAAGAAGGGAGAAAAAGTGATTCTCCTGATGACTGGTGACATTGACCAGGATGAAATGAAGAAACTTATTGAGCAGTCGGGGCTCAACCCGTTAATGCGGCCTGCGGCATTAATCCATGTAGAGGCAATTCCGAAACTCGGAAGCGGCAAGAATGATTTTAGCCGGGCAAGGCAAATGGCAATGGAGGCGTGTGCCTGATGAAGACGCTGGTGCGATTATAGAAAAAGCTTGCAGGAGCGCAGCCACCCGTGCGAGTCACGCCAGGACTCAGCGAATCACGACCTCTTCAATCCAGTCGCCTTGTATGCTTTTATACGCCGATCAGGGAGCATCCTGCGAAATACCTTTATTGTTGCCCCGCTACTGTCCTTGAATGGGACACCGGGCGTTTTATTTTTCTGCCGCCTGATCGCCAACCTGGAACCGCTTATTTCCCACGTTCCCGCTCCTCGGCTTTGATACGCTTATAGATTTCTTCGCGATGAACAGCAATCTCTCTTGGTGCTTT
>Ga0316194_10000318_pt1 | contig 29449 bp, 20 predicted proteins | sample CroRivsedime1_MG_FD_204936 | JGI IMG/M metagenome (GOLD analysis project Ga0316194, IMG submission 204936) | Coastal sediment microbial communities from Maine, United States - Cross River sediment 1 | ecosystem: Environmental > Aquatic > Marine > Coastal > Sediment | place: USA: Maine...
CGTGTCATTGAATGGCGAGCGGCTTATGCCAACGAGCTGATGATGTGCGAATCCGGCATGTCGATGGAAGAAGAGCTGGAGTCTCTGCTTACCAATGGTATTCAGGCTAATAATCGCTGGGTATACCAACACCGGCTGCGAAGCCTCGAGGCCAAGTCCCGCGATGGAGCCTGGAGCAGTAATGCCGGGGAGGTATTCCGATTACAGCTGCAAGATCTGCTTCGCCTTTTGCCAGGCGACGAAGCGTTCCAGGCGGACGAATCGGAACATCGGGCACGTGAAGCCGTTTCCCGGTTTGCCCATGCACTTCGTGCCAGCCACCAGGATGCTTTGTTTGCAGCACTGGATTCCCTGCTTTCGTTGTACCGGCATGATGAACCGTTCCGGGCCTTCGAGGACAGTTGCAGCTTGCGGCTGGAACTGGAAAGCCTGGTCGGCGACGGTGCCTTCCCCAGCCAGCGCTACCTGCTGCACCAATTGGATTGCGTTCTGGAAGAGCTCGGTTTTTTTGCCCTCAGGCACGTCGCATCGGGCTACCAGGAAAACGGCGTAGATCTCGAGGAATGTCTGCAAATCGTATTCATGTGCGCCGGCAACCTGCGGCACGACGGCCTGTTCTCGAGAGAGCTCTGGGATCTGGCCGTGATGCTGGTCAATCCCAGGCGCACATCAAACGAATTACTCGACGCGCTGGAGCAGATTCAACGCAACTATCATCGACTGGTATTGCGGGTTAGCGAAGCCTATGACGTGATGGCGGAGCACCTGGGTTACAGCATGGATGAAATGCGCGCCGTGCAGGGAAATTTTCAGCGCACCATGCACGACCTGAATAACCTGGTTCACTTCTCCGACCTGGCGCGGGCGCACGTAACCGAACGGCGTACTGAAGGCCGTGATAAAGGTAAGGGCGCGTTAGGTACTGATCCCTGGGATTTTGTTCACCTTTCACACCTGGATGATCTGACCCGGCGCGTCGAAGACTGGTCGGCCGTCAGTCTCCAGGCACGTTATGGCGGCAAGGGTTCAGGGCTGGTCTACATTTCATACCTGGGTATCCCGACGCGTGATGCATTTATCGTCCCGAACGTATTGCCGCGTTTAAACCTGCACCGGACCGAAAAAGATCGATTCGAACGGGAGATACTGGAACACGTCAGGGTACTGGAACGGGATGTTTCGAAAAATGATGGCGAACCCCTGAGGTTCGGGGATCCCGACGCACCTCTTTTGCTGGCGGTTCGCGGTGGTTCCGTATTTTCCATGCCGGGCATGTTATCAACCGTGGTTTTCGCCGGGATGACCAATGCGATAGCAGAGAAGCTGGCGCTGAAGGATGAGTGGTTTGCCTGGGACGCTTACCGCCGATTCCTGGCCTCATATGCCGCCGCTGTGTGGCACATCGACCTGGAAGAGTGGGACCTGGTGGAAAAAGCCAAGTGCGCGCTTGGTGTAAAGCTCAAAACTGACTTGCCGGGAAGCGTGATGAAGGAAGTCGTGAAAGCGACCAAAGCGGTGATCCGGGATCTGGGATACGGTGAACCGCTTGACCGGCTACTCAATGACCCCGAACTTCAATTAATCAACGCGGTGCGGGCGGTGCACGATTCCTGGAATGCCGAACGGGCCTGCAGATACCGGGACATTAAACACATGAGTGACAGCTGGCATACCGCGGTAATTGTTCAGCAGATGGCATGCGGCAATCGTTCGAATGAGGAGGAACTCAAGCCGGGAATGGATGAAATGGGCATCTCTCTGACCGGAGTCATTCCCAATACACGTATGACTACTTCGGGTTTCCGGGTCTTTACCGGCGATGTCAAGTTCAGCGCATGCGGCGATGACCTGGTAGGGGGGCTCACTGCTGCACAGTCCTTCGAGCCGGTGCAGGAACTGCGGGCGCAGGCTCCCATGCTGGAACGGAAGCTCAATCACATCAGCGCGCGTTTGCGACGTTACCTGGGTTCTGACACAGAAATTGAATTCACGGTTGAGCGCGGTGTATTGAGCATCCTGCAGACGCGAAGCGCCCAGACGGAGCACTATCTCAGCCCCCGTACATTCAGGAACCCGGGACCGGCTGCCGGGCAGGGCATCGGAATCAGTGGCGGTGCTTTTCGTGGCGCGGTGGCTTTTAACGAAGACGACGTTACACAATTAAGGAAGTCGGGAGCGGATGATCAGCCAGGTGTAGATGGCATACTGCTGTTGCTGGAAAATCCGATACCGGATGAAATACCCTTGATCCTGTCCGTTGACGGTCTGCTATGTGCCAGGGGGGGGTCGACATCCCATGCGGCGGTAGCTGTCCATGGGATCGACGATAAACCTTATACTGCTGTCATGGGCGTGTCAGAATTGCGCCTGTCAGGCCGTGAGGCGGAGCTTGTGCCCCCTGGCGGACAATCCGCTCATCGCATCAGAACCGGAGATGTGATTTCGATTCACGGGCAGACAGGAGACGTGTTCAAGGGGTCTCTCGAAGTGATGACTGTGACCGTTTCAGAACCCGAAGGAGAGTCATGCCAGTGACTCAATATTTTGCCCCCACCGCGTGAATACTCACTCCGTCCCGTTAACGGGTACGTTAACGGGCAGAAAATCTTCACCAAATAAAACCATCTTTTCGATTTCACCTGTCGGACCGATGCGGAATTCTGCGAACTCGCGCAAGCCCCAGGGCTCGTGCTCTATGAGAAAGGTGTCGAGGTGCCAGTGGCTCATGGGCATTTCCACTTTCTTGGTCTTGAGGACCCAATCGCGTCCACTTTTTTCGATGACGATCTCGCCCATGGCTTCACTTACCCAGGCTCCCTGGTAATTGTCGACCGGAAGGCTGAGCCGGGTTTTCTTCAGTCGCTGTTTTTCAGTTTCCGCCCAGTTTTCACCGCCATCGCCCGCCAGGTTGGTGTAAAGATCAAAGATTTCCTGGTTCCAGTCCCGGGCGCTGTCCGCTGCGTCGTTGTCCATCACTTCCCACAGCACCGCATGGCGCATTTCAGCGTGGTCCCGATTACCCAGTACAACAACAGCCCGGTCTCCAGACCGGTCCAGGCCGATAATAGCGATCAGGCCCGACAGGCTGCCGGTATGGAAATCGATTTTTCGCCCCTGGAAGTTCTGCTGAAACCAGCCCAGCCCGTAGCTGGTCCAGTCCGGTTGGGTCAGTGCGGTGGTCGGATAATAGTCTTCCCAATCGATCAGGATCTGGGGCTTGAACATTTCATCAAAACTTTCTTCGGTGATAAGCCGCACGCCGTCGGTGGTCACTCCGCCGCGAAGCAGGAATTGCGCCCACAGGCCCATGTCGTGGATTGATGTCCAGGCTGAGCCGGCGGCGTCGGCCAGGTCGGCCGGAAAATCCCACTCGGCTGCTGTGAGTTCTTCATCACTGTAAAAATAGGGCTGAACGTGAGACTGGCCGGCTTTGATATCGCCGCGAGTGCCATAGGTCTCCAGCATGCCGATGGGCTTCCAAAGGCGCTCGGTCAGAAAACGGTCCCAGCGCTGACCACTCAGGCGTTCGATGACCAGGCCGGCCAGTTCATACATCGTGTTCTGGTATATGTGCCGGCTTCGCAGTGGGGCTGCCGCCGGGACGGCACTGAGCCGCCGGATCTGTTCATCCAGCGGCATTTCCTGGAAAAAAGTCCAGCCATCCGTGCTGGGCAGGCCGGTCCGGTGGACCAGCAGGTCCCTGATGGTCAACTGTCCGGTCAAAAGCGGGTCGTTGAAATGCAATTCCGGAATATGACTGATAATGGTGTCATCCAGCGACAACCTGTCTTCATCAGCCAGCATCAGGATACCAGCAGCCACCATGGCCTTGGTGGTCGAGGCATTGGCAAACAGGGTGTGATTGTCCACGGCCTTCCCGCCACCTGCTTCAGTTTGGCCAAAACCCTTCTGATACATTACCTCTGAACGGGAGACGACCGTTACCGCCATTCCGGGAACATGCCACATTTCCATACCACGATCCACGAACGCATCCAGCCGTTCCCATTCGCTGCCGGCCAGCAGGGTGGTACTGGCGAAACATAGAAGCAGTGCAGTCAGAGCCGCATTGAAAAATCGGTGAGGAAGAGGGGTCATGTGCATTTCCTGATGTTTGGCGGTTTTGAATGGATGGACGTTACTACATTGCAGTGCAGATTGCCTCAGGTACTGCTAGAGTAAGTCTTTCCCGAAACATCATTCATGGTGAAAAGTCATGGCGTCCGATTCCAGCACGAGCCTCAAACAGTCACTGGGCGAACTTCTCGGCCTCGCACGCGGCCTGATGGCCGATCAGGAGCTGACCAACAGCGAGATCAGGTTCCTGAATGAGTGGCTCGAAGAGCGGTATGTGATGACCTCATCGTTTCCGGGCAATGTCATTCATGAGCGGATCAAGGAAGTGCTGGCGGATGGTGTGATTACTGAAGAAGAGCGCAGCCACCTGGTTGAGACATTGAACCTGCTGATCGAAGACCGCCTGGAAGACCTGGCCGAACAGGTCGACCTGACGGAATTGTGGTTCGACGAGGTTGGCCTGATCGAATTCCAACAGGCCCGTTTTTGCCTCACCGGCAATTTTGTCTATGGGCCCAAGGATGTATGCAAGACGGTGATTGAGCAGCGTGGCGGCATCGTCAAGTCAAAAGTGGGTGATGAAATCCAGTTCCTGGTGGTAGGTGGCCTGGGTGTAGATGAATGGCGGACGGGCGGCCTGGGCACCGAAATCGAACAGGCGATGAGACTCCGGGCCACCGGCAAAAAGGTGAAAATTATCCCCGAAGACTCCTGGGTGGAGCTGCTCTAACGGTTCACGATTTGTCTTTGGCAACCTGCACGATCAATTTGCCGAAATTTTTGCCCCGGAACAACCAGTTGAAATATTCAGGCGCTTTCTCCAGGCCTTTGACGATAGTTTCCCGGTACTTGATTTTGCCTTCAGCTACCCATTCGGTCAGTTTCCGGTTGGCTTCGGCATACTCGGAGACATAATTGAAGACCAGGAAGAACTGGTGCCAGGGCGGATTCTCCAGTTCGCCGAAAATCTGGAAGGGTGTCCGGGTTTCTGCGATCTTTTCCGCGTTGTAACTGGAGATGTAGCCGCAAATGGGAACCCGGGCGCCCGGATTGAGTTGCTTTGCCACCGCTTCGGATAGTGCTCCGCCCACGGACTCGAAATAGATATCTATGCCGTCAGGGCATGCCTCTGTCAGGGCCTCATCGAGATGGCCGGCCTTGTAATCAATGCACTCGTCAAAGCCCAGTTCTTTCCTGACCCAGTCACACTTTTCCTGGCCGCCGGCAACACCAACAACGCGCAGCCGTTCCATTTTCGCAATCTGGCCGACCACTGAACCCACTGCGCCGGAAGCGGCGGATACCACGATGGTCTCACCTGCGCTGGGCTTACCTTCCCGCAGCAACCCGAAATATGCGGTTCTTCCCGGCATGCCACAGACGCCAAGATAGGTGGAAAGTGGCACGCGGGTGGGGTCAACGGGATAGACCATCAGGTCGTTTTCTTCAGCAATGAAATGGCTTTGCCACCCGGATGGGCAGCAGACATATTCGCCTTCAGCGAAGCGCAGGGACCTGGACTTGATAACAACACCGGCGGTTTCGCCTGTTATGACCCCATCGATCGGCACCGGGTCGGCATAGGACTTCTCTTTACTCATCCGTCCCCGCATATAGGGATCCAGCGACAGATAGATCACTTTGATCAGCACCTGGCCCTTCTTCAATTTGGGTACGGGTTCTTTTTCAATCCTGAAGTTTTTCGCTACCGGCTCGCCCGCAGGGCGGCTGGCCAGCACGATACGGGTATTTTCAATGGACATTGACTTGCGCTCGACAGGGATCAGATTGTGTAATGATAACCGAAGGAACCGTATTCGGAATAATCGGAGAACCAGAATGAACTTCAACCTGAAAGCAGCCATGTTCACTGGCTTGTTAGTGATCAGCGGGGCCGTTATGGCAGGCACAGACGAAGGAGTCGCTTCCTATTATGCGGATTCTCTGGATGGCAATAAGACTGCCAGTGGAGAGCCCTATGACAAAAATGCCATGACGGCTGCCCACAGAACACTGCCGTTCGGGACGCAGGTAAAAGTGACCAACCTGTCCAACCAGAAAGAGGTGACGGTCCGGATCAATGATCGGGGGCCGCACGCAAAGGGACGTATCATCGACGTGTCCGGCGCGGCCGCGAAGAAGCTGGGGTTGATGGATTCAGGAACGGCAAAAGTCCGCATCACTTATACCGATTAGACGTCCCATGGCACAGCCGGAAATTCTGATTCTGACTCACGATGCACCGGAATACCCCCTGTTGCTCGATACCCTGTCCGGCGAGGGCGTCGTCATGACGGTCGCCACAACGGTGTCAGAAGCCCTGGAACTCTCCAGCAGGCCGACGATTATTCTGGGTGAGCCGGACCTCGTAGCAGAACTGTTGGTGGATTGGCCGGAGGTTCACTGGGTGCAATCGAGTTGGGCGGGCGTTACGCCCTTGCTTGACTGCGGCCGGCAGGACTTTCTGTTGACCGGAATCAAGGATGCCTTCGGCCCCCAGATGTCTGAGTACGTGTTGGCCTACCTGCTGGCACGGGAGGTCAGATTATTCGAGCGGCTCGGCCGGCAGGCCAACCGTAGCTGGTGGAATGAGCCTTCGGGAAGCCTTCGAGGTAAAACACTCGGTGTCATGGGCACGGGTTCGATCGGTAGCGACATTGCCCGCGCCGCCGGAGGTTTTGGCATGAGGCTGTTGGGATTCAGCAGGACCGGCAAGCCAGTGGACCCTTTTGAAACCATTTTTGCAGGCGATCAACTGGCGGAGTTCCTGCCGCCATTGGATTACCTGGTCGCCGTGCTGCCCGACACGCCGGAGACCAGGAGGCTTCTGGGGGCACCGGAATTTGCCCTGCTGAAAAAAGACTGTTACCTCGTGAATGTCGGCCGGGGTTCACTGATTGACGAAGCCGCATTGAGTGTTGCGTTGGCGGCGGGTGAACTGGCGGGTGCGGTACTTGATGTATTTGAAACAGAACCGCTGGGCGATGACAATCCGCTGTGGCATTCGCCCAACCTGCTGGTGACCGGGCATATCGCGGCGATCAGTCATCCGCGGGAAATAGCGGGAATCTTTGAACGGAATTACCGAAAATACTGTGAGGGCGAATCCCTGGAATACCGGATCGACTTCGCCCGGGGCTATTGAATCAACTGGAATGGGTGGATAAACAAATGGCAGGTGTAGAAGGACGGGTGGCGCTGGTGACGGGCGCAGGGCGCGGAATCGGACGGGAAGCGGCGCAACTGCTTGCGGGGCGCGGTGCCAGGGTCATGGCCGTCGCCCGCAGCGAAAGCGAACTGGCAGCGCTGGGCATGGATTACGTAGTGGCGGACCTCGGTACCGCCGAGGGATGTTCCCATGCCGTGGAGCAGACACGGCAGCGTCTGGGGCCCATTGAAATTTTTGTCTGCAATCACGGCATAGGCTCAGCCCATGAAAAAGTCATCTGGGACCAGGATCCACAGCTGTGGGACGAAACCATCCGGATCAACCTCGACGGGCCGTTCCACCTGTCCAGGCTGATCACCGCCGGAATGGTTGCCCAGGGATACGGGCGGATCGTTTATACCAGTTCAACGGCCGGCGAGGTGGCTGAGCCGGCCTCCGCGGCCTACAACAGCTCCAAACATGGACTGCTGGGCCTGATGCGTTCTGTGGCGGTTGACGGAGGAATCCACGGAATCACATCCAATGCCGTGCTGCCAGGCTGGGTGCGCACAGAAATGGCTGAAAATTCGGCCGTAGCCGAAGCTCAGGAGCGCGGAATCAGTACGGAAGAAGTGTGGGCGGAGCGGGCGTTGCTCTACCCGGCGGGCCGGGTAGCGACCCCGAAGGAAGTGGCGGAGATGATCGCTTTCCTGGCGTCGGAGGAATCCAGCGGAGTCAGCGGCCAGGCGGTCACCGTGGCACTGGGTGGCATCTACTAGGGCTTAGCCAGCGCTCTTTTCCGGCAGGTAGTGAATGACGCGGATATCCTCCAGCGTCACCAGGCCGCCACTGTTGGCGTCTTCTATCAGCGCTGAAAGCGTCGGCTGGAACGCTTCGATTTTTGCTTCCTCATCGACGATCTCAACCACCATCGACAGATCCGCTGAAAGGTCCAGGATCTTTGTGGTACGGATATGATCGGTGGCGCCGTAACCCAGAACACCTTTGAGCACCGTGGCGCCAGCCAGCCCGGCCTCGCGGGCTTTCTGCACGATCACTTCATGCAAGGGGTGATGCCCCACCTTGTCACTTTCCCCGATGAATATTCTCAACAATACGGCTTGTCCGGAAATTTCCATGCTTACCTCATGATGAATTCTATGATCAGCAGACCCAGCGCAAAGGCCAGGGCGGCGCCGGCCAGCGTCGCAGCGAAGTAGGTGGATGCAAAGAAGTATTCCTTGTCCTGCACGAACTGTCCTAATTCATAAATGAACGAAGACATGGTGGTGAATCCACCGCAGAAACCGGTGGCCAGCAGCAGCCTCATTTCCGTTGACATCAATTCGGACTTGCCGCTGATCCCTGCAATCACACCGATCACCAGGCAACCGGCCAGGTTGGAGACCAGCGTGCCATACGGCAGGCTGAATGCGGACAGGTTTTGCGTGGCCAGCGTCAGGCCATAGCGGCTGACACCCCCCAGCATGCTGCCGGCGCTCACAAAAACCAGTGCAATGAAAGTCTGCATCGTCGAAACTCTACCACTATGCAGCTGCGCTGGGAAACGTCCACGAGCGAAGCCTTGCGTTCCTTGAACAGCAGGGTTCGAACTCCCTATACTTTGCTGAAAATGCGGGTTTATTTCCAGTACATAAAACGGTATCTGTCCTGGTAAACCAGAGGCACGGGTCATCTTTCTCATGTTCACGGAGCAATCAGTCATGCAGACCGGAAAACAATACAGGCTCTTTCCAGGCGCAAAGAGTGTATTCATCATTGCGGTTCTGGCTACATTTCTCAGCACGGCCGTATCTGCAGATGTGGAGGATCTGCGAGAGCGGGTTGATCGCATGGAAAAGGCGATTTTGCAGCAACAGGCCGACCTCGATGCACAGCTAAAGAAACTGGATGAGCAATACACAGAGTTCAGACAACTGAAGAGTGAGCTGAACAATCTGGAAGAGGCGCAAACCTCGCCGAAACCCCCGGTCGAGTCCGGACCGGTGGACACCTATGCACAGCAGGGATCAGCGGCGGATATAACGGAGCCAGTTGCAGAAGAAGAAACGGCAGCAGAGCCTTCGGTGGATGCTGATGGTGGCCAGCAAGCCGCCGTGGCCGAACTGGCCCGTCGAGAGGAGGCAGGAACTGCGGAGCGCAAGGTCGATTCAGCGGCCACCCTTTATGACCCATCCAACACTCTCTATGATCCGGACTTCCCTGGCGCATGGCATTTGCCCGGGACCACCGCGGCGATGAAGATTGGCGGCTATGCGAACCTCGCCGTGGTGCACAATTTCGATCCGTTGCTGGCGACGGACAGTTTTATCGTGGGCTCCATTCCGCCCAAAGGCTCGGACGTTCCCGATGCCCGCGAGGGCACCATCGTTACGGCGGATCAGACCCGGCTCAACTTTGAGGTTCGGGAACAGACGACCCGGGGCCCGATGCGTGCTTTCATCGAAGGGGATTTCAAGGGTAATGGCAGCAGTTTTCGTTTGCGCCATGCGTTTGGCCAGTTCGGCTGGCTGCTTGCTGGCAAGACCTGGTCAGCTTTTGCCAATATCGAAGCTCTGCCGGAAGAGGTAGACACTGAAGGCGTCAATGGCGCCATTCTGCAACGTCAGTCACAACTTCGCTTTTTCCCCCGGCTGGGTGAGAACTACAATCTGATGTTCTCGGTCGAGGATCCACAGACTGAAATCCAGAATGGCGTCGGCGGCCAGGGGAACGGTGATCTTGTGCTAAGTGTCGACCGTTTACCGCTGGGCGGGTTGGGAGAATGGAAGGCCAAGGTTGCCGTCATTTCCCGCGACCTGAAGGGTCAGTTCGTCGACAATGAGATCGAAGGCTCGGCGGACGAAGACAGCACCCGGGGTTGGGGTATCACGACCAGCGGACGAAAGCCGTTAACTTTCTGGGGTGATGATGACTTCGTGCTGTGGCAAATTACCTATGGGAAAGGGCTGGGACATTACATCAACGACCTGTCCACCATAGGCAACAACGATGCGGTATTCGATCCACAAGGCAAACTGCACGCCTTGCCGGTTTTCGCCGGTTTGCTGTCTTACAGCCACACCTGGGCCAGCAAGCCATGGTTTCTGAAAGACTGGCCGGGCATATTTCGCTCGAACATCATGATCAGCTGGGTCAATATCGAAAACTTCGAATTCCAGGACGATGAGGCATACGACCGTACCTGGCGGGCTTCGACGAACCTGTTTTACTTCCCGGCGCAGAACGTCCGGCTGGGCGCTGAATTGCTTTGGGGCGAGCGTACCAACAAGGACGGCTCCAAAGGTGACGCAACCCAGCTCCAGGTTTCAGCGAGGTATAGTTTTTAGGTTAAAATGGCTCAGTGCTGCATCAGCTGTCCTCGCGCACAAAACTCCAGGCGATGGTTGACAGGGCCAGGCTGGCCGCCGAAATGATGAAGATGATGCTTTTGTCCGGAGCCCGGCTGATCATCAGGGCAACCCCCAGGCTGACCACCAGTTGTGGCAACACTACCGACAGGTTGAACAGGCCCATGTAGAGTCCCATCCTTGACTGGCTGACTTTCTGGGACACGATGGCGAAAGGCAGGCTGACCATCGCCGCCCAGCCGATACCCAGCACGGCCATAAATAAATAGATGCGCATCGGGCTGACACCATATCCATAGAGCCCGATATAACCGGCTGCCATGAACGCCATGCAGATCACGTGTGTCCTGATCCGGCCAATCCGGTGCGCCAGGGGCAGCAGAACCAATGCCGGTAACAGTGCCCCCACGGCGTTCAGCACCAGGAAGCTCATCGAGCCGACCCTGCCCTGGTCGATATCCGTCATCTCGGGCAGTTGCTGTTGCAGATAAGGAAAGAGAAACACGAAAGTCGTTTGTATGCCTACCCAGCTGAATGAATGCGCCGCGATGACTTTGCGAAAAGAAGTCAGGCTGCACTGACCTGGTTTGTCTTTTTCGAGCAGCGTCTGGGCGACCAGCAGGATGGTGACCACGGCGCAGGCGATCTCCGCATAATAGCTCGCCGGTTCGATGCCGGCAATGCGGCGGCCCATGGCGTATACGTCATACACCAGGAATCCCCACAGGGGCCGGATCGCGATCAGCATGCTGAGAAAAGAATCCTCGCCCCTGGCGCTGCCACCTGTCACGGACTTCTCTGCGACGGCATCCGGCTCGAGTTCACGGGGTTCGGTAATGAACAGCGGAGGAATAATGGAAAACAGCAGCACAATCACCGAGCCGGCATAAATCAGCACATAGTTGTTGAACACCGCACCAACAGCGTAAGCCAGAACGCCGAAAGTGCCCGAAATGCTCTGCATCCAGGTGTAGCCCTTGGTGCGTTCGTCACCTTCGTCTGTTACATCAGCGATGATGGACCGAGTAGGGTTAAAGCTGACGTTGATAGCCAGGTCCAGGGTCAAAGCCACCGCTATGGCGACGCCCAGAATTCCTCCAACCCCCATGCTGGAAGAGATGATATCCAGGTTGGGCAGCGCGAGCAGCATCAGTGCGGCCAGCAGGCCACCAATCAGGATGAAAGGCCGCCGCCGGCCGTTCCAGAACCAGACCTTGTCGCTAATCACCCCGATAAGGACCTGCCCGATAATGCCAGCCAGCGGGCCCGCGGCCCAGACCAGGCCCACATCATGAATGTCGAGATTGTACTGGGTGGTCAGGATCCAGCTCAGCGCCGAAATCTGGATGGACAGTGCAAAGCCCATCGCCGTGGACGGCAGGCTGAGCAGGGCGAAAAAGGAATGGCTCTTGGATTGCTGAAATTTACGCATGTGGCAGAACCATAGTGCTTTTAAGGTGACTTTGCCCGTTTTGAACGCCTGAATACGAATTCAGGCGGAGTCGTTCAGGGCTTGCGGCCACCGCAGGATCCGCGGACCTCGAGGGACATGGGCAACTGGCGTGAATGAACTTCTTCGCCATTGATGATTCCGATCAGGTTTTTGACCAGGGCCTCGGCAGCCAGCCGGGTATCCTGCCGTATCGTGGTGAGAGAAGGACTGAAGTAGGATGCCGCAGGAAGGTCGTCGAATCCCACGACGGAGACATCTTGTGGAACCTTGATGCCGCTCTTTCTGAGGCATTTCAGAGCGCCGAAAGCGATCAGGTCGGTAACGGCAAACAGCGCGTCGAATTCCAGGCCGCTTTCAAGCAGCCTTGCAACGGCCTCGTATCCCGCGGTTTCCTGATTTTTGGCATTCACCAATAACTGCCTGTCGACAGGAAGGCCGGCTTCCCGCAACGCCTGGCAGTAACCCTCGTAACGCAATTTGAATTCCGGATGTTCATCGTTGGCATCGCCCAGGAACACGATGCGCTTGCGGCCCAGGCCGACCAGGTGCCGCGTGGCAAGCTCACCACCTTCCAGGTTATGGCCGCAGATGGTGTGTCCACCGAGCTCTGCGGTAGACAGGCCGAAGATCATGAAACGGGCGCCTTCATCGGCCAGTTTCACCAGCTTGGGAGCCAGGTGTGCGAAATTGCCGTAGCCAAGGAGAATCATTCCGTCGGCACGGTTGCTGGCCTGATATTCATACAACCAGTCTTCACTGAGTTGCTGGAATGACATCAGGACATCGTACTTGTGCGCCGCGGCGATCCGCGTGATATGACCGAGCATTGACAGGAAAAACGGGTTGATTTGCGAGTCGTCCGTGGTGGGGTCCTCGTAGAGCAGCAGCGCGATGGTCTTGCTCTGCTGTGAACGGAGTCCTGCCGCGCTGCGGTCGACCCGGTAGTTCAGTTCCCTGGCGATCTTCTTGATGTGTTCGCGGGTTTTTGGATTCACCAGGGGGCTATCTCTCAGGGCACGCGACACAGTGGCCTGGGACACGCCAGCCTTGTGAGCAATATCGAAAGAAGTGGTCTTGCCGGAACCCATGAATTCAGACCTTTTTTCGCTTCGGGTTCACGATCGAAAACCCTGCCCTACATCATATCATTCCGATTAATGAATTATTGAATACGATTGCATAAATTTGCAGAGAAAAAGGCACATCTATAGGGTGTTCCGACTATTAGCGTGGTAACACACGCTGTAATGGGCACACTATCTACTCGACTTGGAGAGATCATGAATTCTAAAAAGTATTTCCGGCGCAAGGAACTGGCCGTCACCATCTCTCTGCTACTGGCTTCATATCCCGTATATGCGGACGACCAGGCGCAGGATTCAACCGACCAGACCGCTTCTGATAGCACAGAGGAAATGGTCATGGAGGAGGTCATCGTCACTGGCCGATTCCGCGCAAGCCTGATCGATGCACTGGGAACCAAGCGCGAAAATACCTCGATCGTGGAGGCGATTTCTGCTGAGGACATCGGCAAACTCCCCGACCCCAGTATCGCAGACGCACTGGCAAGAATGCCCGGCGTGTCCGGCGAGCGCCGTAACGGCCGCGTCAGTGGTATTTCCGTACGTGGCTTCAAGGAAGACTACGTTGGAACCACGATGAACGGACGCGAGCTGCTGGGTATGGGTGACAACCGCGGTGTTGAATACGATCTGTATCCTGCGGAAATCGTCACCGGCATGGTCGTCTACAAAACCCCGGACGCCACACAGTTTACCCAGGGCATCGGTGGTATCGTCGACCTGCGCACGATCCGACCGCTGGAAAGTGACCGCATCCTCGCGATCGGCGGTGTTTACGAACAGAATGGAAAAGACTCTGCCAACCCGGATTACGATGACAATGGTTACCGGCTCTCACTGACCTACTCGGATGTGTTCGCCGATGAGACGGTTGGTATTTCTTTCGTAGCCGCCACGACCGATTCTCCAAGCCAGGAAGAGCAGTTCCGTGCCTGGGGCTACCCGGGAGTGAATGTCGATAACGCAGGGGAAGGCGTCAATCTGAATGGTGACGAGGTCATCCTCGGTGGTCAGGACTCTTTCGTCCGTTCGGCCAAGCTGAAACGCGACACCCTTTCAGGTGTGATCCAGTGGGCTCCGAATGATGATGTCACGGTCACCCTCGATGGTTTGTACATCGACTTCGAAGAAGACAAGGTATTTCGTGGTATGGAAGAAGGCCTCGCCGAATGGGGCTCCGGTGACTACACGGTTCTGGGCGCTGAGCCCGGTTTTGTGACCGAAGTCGATTTCACCGGCGGTTTCCGTTCTGTGATCCGCAACGACGCTGAGCGTAAAAAAGCCAAGCTGAAAACGTTCGGCCTGAATGTTGACTGGGACCTGAGCCAGAACTGGAACCTGAACTTCGACGGCGCGCACAGCAAAGTCGACAAGACGATCACTAATGTTGAAAGTTATTCAGGTGTCGGCCGCGCAGGCCTGATGAGCCAGGGCCCGGCTACCACCCGTTCATGGGTAATGACGCCGGACGGTGCCCTGTTTGGTCCAAGTTCTGCGGGTGCCCCGGTGGATCTGACGGACTTCGACCTGATCAGGCTGGCAGGTCCGCAGGCCTGGGGTGGCGCTCTTGCTCCGGTAGATCAGTTTGCCGAAGTGACGCTGCCCGATGGTTCAAAGATCGGTCCGCCGCAGGCGCAGGACGGATTTGTGAACCAGCCGGAATTCGAAGAGAAACTGACCACGCTCCGCCTGGAAGCCTCTACCATGTTTGATGGCGTTTTCATGAAAGAGCTGACGTTCGGTGTCGATTATAAAGACCGCAAAAAGACCAAGGACAACGGTGGCTTCTTCCTTACGGCTCCAACCTGGCCGCTCGATGGACCGATTCCCGAGGAATTCCGGGAAGGTACAGCCGCGCTTGATTTCATCGGCGTCGATGGAGTGGTTGCCTATGACAGCCTGGGTATGTTTTTCAATGGTTTCTACAATGCGACGGATGCCCAATTGCTGGAAACGAAACGTTTTGGCGACACTTACGAGGTCAAAGAGAAGCTGACGACTGCGTATGCGAAGCTGGACTTCGACGTGGATGTCTGGCGCGGCATGCTCTACGGTAATGTCGGCCTGCAATATGTTCATTCGGATCAGGAGTCGCAGGGTTTCGGTTCACAGACCGGGCCGGACCTGTTTGTCCAGGCAACGCCTCTGGATGACGGAGACGACTATAACGAGTGGTTGCCGAGCCTGAACGCAGCCTATGATTTCGATAATGGGCACATCATCCGCATGGCGGCATCCAAGACGATCAGCCGGCCGCGTATGGATGACATGCGCGTCAACCAGCAGGTTTCGTTTTTCTTCAACCTGGCCAACGTGACGTCTACCGATCCGCAGCAGAGCGCATGGAGCGGCAGCGCGGGCAATCCGAGATTGCGTCCGCTGGAAGCCAAGCAGTTTGACGTGGCGTGGGACTGGTACTTTGCTGAAGATGGACTGTTCTCTGCAGCCTACTTCTACAAGGACCTGACCAACTGGCACCGGGCGGGTTCGTTTGTCGCCGACTTCAGCGAGTTTTACATCCCCGGCTATCACCAGGTGGACGACGAAAACGGTAACCCGGTCACTCCGGCGACCTTTGACGGCCTGGTCAGCTTCCGTGAGGATGGCCTGACGGGTTCCGTCAATGGTTGGGAACTGCAGACCGTCTTCCCATTCCGCATTTTGTGGGACAAGCTGGATGGGGTGGGTGCAATCGCCACGGCAACTTTCCTGGACGGCTCACTGGACGACGGCACCAACGTGCCGGGTCTATCGGACGAGAACTACTCTTTTATCCTGTTCTACGAAAGAGGCGGATTCGACGCCCGTGTGGCCTGGACCAAGCGTAGCAAATACTCGACGGAAGTCCGTGGTGAAAGCCTGTCGCTGGTGCAGACCTTCGACCAGGGCGCCACGCTGGTTGATGCGCAGATCAGCTATGACTTCGGCGCCAATGGCCGAGCTGACTGGCTGGGCGGACTGTCTATCGCACTTCAGGGCCAGAACCTGACGGATGAAGACACGGTTCAGACCAACGATGACGCACGCCAGGTAACGCAGTATCAGAGCTTCGGCCGCAACTACCTGTTGAGCGCCATCTACAAGTTCTGGTAACAGCCACTGGTATGATCAAGAAACCCTGCTAGAGTATCTGGCAGGGTTTTTTTTTGGCGGCAGAGTCCCATGAACAAAAAAATCAGGAAAGTGGTCGTGGTCGGCGGTGGAACCGCCGGCTGGATGTCAGCAGCACTGTTGAAACGGGTGCTGGGCAAGCAAGTGGACATCGAGCTTGTGGAGTCCGAGCAAATTGGCATTGTGGGTGTTGGCGAGGCCACCATCCCGCCGATTCAGCACGTCAATGCGGTGCTGGGTCTGGACGAAGCCGAGTTTTTGCGGGAAACGAAGTCCACCATCAAGCTCGCAATCCGGTTCGAAAACTGGCGGCAGCAGGGCGACAGCTACTACCACACCTTCGGCGCCCCTGGAAAGGGCCAGGCTTTTTGTCAGTTCCACCATTTCTGGACCCGTGCACAGCAGGCTGGGGACACCTCGAGCCTGTGGGATTATGATCTGAACTACCTGTGCGCCGAAGCGGGTAAGTTCGCCAAGCTCAAGGTCGATGATTCCATGTGGGACCTGCCCTACGCCTATCATTTCGATGCTTCGCTTTATGGCCGTTTTCTGCGTAAATACAGCGAACGACTGGGGGTTGTCCGAACCGAGGGGCTGGTCGAACAGGTCAATATTCACCCGGAAAATGGTCACGTTGAATCGCTGGTACTCAAAGGCGGAAAAGCGATTGCCGGCGACTTCTTCGTCGATTGTTCCGGTATCCGGGGCTTATTAATACACCAGAAGCTGGGGACCGGTTACGAAGACTGGGGTCACTGGCTGCCTTGCGACCGCGCCATGGCCGTGCCCTCGGAGCGATTTGAGGAAACATTGCCGTACACCCGGTCTATCGCCCATTCGGCCGGCTGGCAATGGCGGATCCCGCTGCAGCACCGTAATGGCAATGGCCTGGTCTACAGCAGCAACCACTACAGCGACGACCAGGCGGCAGATATTCTGCTGAACAATCTCGATTCCGAAGCCCAGGCTGAGCCAAAAATCATTCCGTTCAGAACCGGGCGTACACGCAAACAATGGAACCGGAACGTCGTTGCAGTGGGCTTGTCCAGCGGGTTCCTGGAGCCCCTGGAATCGACCAGTATCTACTTGATCCAGTCCGCTGTCGTGCGACTCATTCACCTGTTCCCTCATGCTGGAGTCACCTCCGGCCTGATGGACGAGTACAACCGCCAATCTCAGCGTGAGTACGAGTTGATCCGGGACTTCATCATCCTGCACTACTATCTCAACGAACGTGATGACAGCCAGTTCTGGCGCGATACGCGAAACATGGACGTACCTGACCGCCTGAAGGAGAAAATCGACCTGTTCAGATCGAGCGGGGGGTTGGTGCAGGACCAGCTGGATATCTTCCTCGAGGCTTCCTGGTTACAGGTCATGCTCGGGCAGGGCGTGATGCCGCGTGACTATCACCCGATTGCTGACAGCCTTACTGACGCTCAGCTGAAGGAGAAGCTGGCCAACACTAAGAAACTGAAAACGGAGCCATTACCCAAAATTCCCAGTCACGACCAGTTCCTGGAGATGTTCTGCGGCCAAACGGGCTAGCGCAGTTCCAGCACGAGCACCGAGCGCGGCGGCAGGTTCAGCGAACCTGAAAGCGGCTGGCTTTGGCCTGTGATCACATCGTGAGCACTGGAAAAACCTTCCAGTCGTTCCGCAAACCGGGACAGGTCCAGTTCCGTCGCTTCGGCATTCTTGCTCATGACCACCATGACGCTGTCATCTGCATCGTGACGGAAATAAACATAGGTCCCGTTTTCCGGCACGAAATGGGTCAGTTTTCCGGAATGTATCACTTTCTTGTCAAGCCGCCAGTTCAGCAGCCTTTTCAGAAACGACTGGGCCTCGAGTTCTCTGGCGGTTAGTCCTTTACCGGTGAACGCATTGCTTTGATCTCCATCCCAGCCGCCTGGAAAATCGCCACGAATGATGCCATGGTCCTCGGCTTCGCGGTTGTGCATCAGGATCTCGGTGCCGTAGTACAGGTGGGGAACGCCGCGCATGGTCAGGATATAGGCCATGGCCATGCGAAACAGGTCGTAGTCCTCACCCAGCTGCGTATAGATCCGCGTGATGTCGTGGTTGTCCGGAAAAATCACCAGGGCCCCGGGATCCGGGTACAGGAAGTCATTGGCCAGCATGCGGTACAGATATAAAAAGCCACCGGGCCGCAGGTCTTCCATGGTGCTGCCTTCTTTGGTCACCAGACCCCACCGCAGCGCGCTTTGCAGTGGGAAATCCATCAGGCTGGGCAGCCAGGATACGTAGCCGTCCCGATTGCTTTTTCCCGCCTGCCAGTAAGAAACAGCGGCCGGGTTGTCGGTCCATTCCTCGCCCACGATATTGAATTGAGGGTACTCCTCCATCAGCCGGCGGCTCCACTCAGCCATGTAATGCTTGTCCGGGTAAGGGTAGGTATCCATCCGGATGCCGGCCAGCCCCAGGTATTCGATCCACCAAAGCGCGTTTTGGGTCAGGTAGTCCGCCAGCAAGGGGTTCCGCTGGTTCAGGTCGGGCATGGTTTCCACGAACCAGCCATCTGAGTATTGGCGCCTGTCGTACTCCGAAGCGTATGGGTCCTGCTCGGTGATGTGCTCATGCGAGGTGATCACCGGCGCTCCCTGGTTATTCAGCCAGTCATCTGTTGGCAGGTCCTTCATCCACCAATGCTCGCTGCCGATGTGGTTGACGATCATGTCCATGATGATGCCGATGCCTTTTGACCGCGCCGTGGCTGCCAGCTCACGATACTGTTCATTGGTTCCATAGCGTGCATCGACCCGGTAAAAATCCGTGCTTGAGTAGCCGTGATAGGAGTAGGAAGGCATCCGGTTTTCTACCAGTGGATTCAGCCATACAGCGGTGAAACCCATATCTGAAATGTAATCGAGGTGATCGGCGATTCCCTTGAGGTCACCGCCATGACGGCCACCGGGTGCGCCGCGGTCCGCCGGGTCACCCATGCCCTCAATGTTGTCATTCCCGGGATCACCGTTTGCAAAGCGATCCGGCGTGACCAGGTATATGTTGTCAGCGGTTGAGAATCCCCCGGTGTATTTCGGGTCCGGATTTTTTTCCTTCAGCAGGTAGGAATGGGTGACCGGTGTGTCAGCACCGGAAAAGACGATGTCAAATTCGCCCTGTCGGGTGGTGTCGCCAATATCGAGATAGATAAACAGGTAATTGGGGCTTTTCACACGTTCAACGCGGGCAACCGACACGCCCGGATAGTCCACCTGCGGGTTAAGCCGGGAAATGCCTTCGCCATAAACCATTAACTGCAGTTCATTTTCCTTGAACCCGGTCCACCAGAAGGGTGGTTCGACGCGGGCAAGCGGAGATGAATCCGACCAGGCGGTCAGTGAGAGGGAAAGCAGAATTACACTCAATAGATGCTTCATGACATGGGATTTTATGCAAACACGTTGGTAACTGATACTCCTGCAAACGTATTCACAGCTTTCATTGTGGCAACATGGCCCCGGCTGGATTAGTTTCACTGTCCCGGCGTGCATCGCAGCTGCACTCGTTAGATTTCGAGAAAAATGAGCCTGATTCGTACCGCAATCATTGGTCTGTTACTCCTGTTGGCCTCCGATGGTCTTCTCGCCGAGGCCATGGTGGCATCGCCGGACGGGCGGATCGTGTTTACGGTTCAGGTCAATGACCGACACGAACTGCGCTATTCAGTCCGTCTGGGTGATGAGCAGCTGATCAGGGATTCAGCACTGGGTCTGAGATTCCGTGACCAGCCTGGTTTCGACACCGGTTTCGATATCCTGGAAGCTGCACTGGGGACCCGGGATGAGCACTGGGAACAGCCCTGGGGTGAAAGGCGCCTGGTTCGGGATCGCCACAACCAGATGCTGTTGACCCTGGGGGACGAGGCCGGTCGCCGCTTCAATCTCCGCATCCGGGTGTTCAACGACGGGATTGGCTTTCGCTACGAGGTGCCCGCCCAGCAGGGATTCGAAGCGGTCCACATCGTGGATGAGCTGACGGAGTTTCATCTGCCTGCGCAATCAACAGCCTGGTGGATACCGGGCAGCGGCTATAACCGCTATGAATATCTCTACCGCACAGGCACGCTCGATGAAATTGAGACGGCGCATTCCCCGCTGACTCTGCGCACGCCCGCAGGAACCCACCTGAGCATCCATGAAGCAGCGCTGGTGGACTACTCGGCTTTTATACTCAACCAGCGCAGGGACAACGTTTTCAAAACCCGGTTACGGCCCTGGTCCGACGGCATTCTGGTCAAAACAAGCGCGCCCTTCAAAACCCCCTGGCGTACCCTGCAGATATCAAAAGACGCCATCGGCCTGTTAAATTCGGACCTGGTACTCAACCTCAATGAGCCGAACGTGCTGGGCGATGTGTCCTGGGTGGATCCGGGCAAGTACGTGGGCATCTGGTGGGCCATGCACATCAAGACCCATACCTGGGGTTCCGGGCCAAGCCATGGCGCAACGACGGCTGAAACAAAGCGGTACATGGATTTTGCTGCTAAATATGGTTTTGACGGCGTGCTGGTCGAAGGCTGGAACATGGGCTGGGATGGCGAATGGTTTTACAACGGTGATGTTTTCAGTTTCACTGAACCCTATCCCGATTTTGATATCCGGACCGTGGCCGACTATGGCCGTGAGAAGGGTGTGAGACTGATCGGACATCATGAAACCTCCGGTAACCCGGTCAACTACTCCCGGCAAATGAAGGGGGCTTTTGATCTGTACGAATCGCTGGGGGTGCGCCAGGTCAAAACGGGTTATGTCGCGGATGCGGGCAAAATCAAACGGGTCGATGACAAAGGTATCGCGCATCACGAGTGGCACGATGGCCAGTATATGGCGGGGGAATACCTGCGTTCCGTGCAGGAAGCAGCGAAGCGAAAAATCAGTATCAACACCCACGAACCGATCAAGGACACGGGCTTGCGCCGGACCTACCCTAACTGGATTTCGCGGGAAGGCGCGCGCGGCCAGGAATTCAATGCCTGGGGCGTTCCGCCCAACCCGCCGGAGCACACGGCGATCCTGCCTTTTACCCGGATGCTGTCGGGACCGATGGATTTTACCCCCGGTATTTTTGACCTGACATTCAACGGACAGGAATCGGAACAGCGCGTATCGACCACTCTGGCCAAGCAGTTGGCGCTTTACGTGACGATATACAGCCCCATTCAGATGGCGGCAGATTTACCCGAGAACTATGAAAAGCGTCCCGATGCGTTCCGGTTCATTGTCGATGTGCCGACGGACTGGGAACAAAGTATCGCCGTTGCAGGAGCGGTTGGCGACTACGTGGCGTTCGCCAGGCAGGCGCGTGGTGGCGACCACTGGTACCTGGGCGCGGTGACTGATGAACAGGCCCGTAAACTGGACATTCCCCTGGACTTCCTCGAGAAGGGGGTCCGCTATTCCGCGCAGATATACCGCGATGGACCGGATGCCCACTGGCTGACCAACCCTTACGCCATCACAATTGAAGAGAAAGTCTTTCAGCAGGGAGATGTTCTTGCCCTGCCGCTGGCCCCCGGCGGCGGCGCGGCTGTTCGCTTCACTCCAGGAGCCGAACAGTGAAACAGAAACCACAACTCAGTTTCTGGCAAATATGGAATATGTGCTTCGGCTTCCTGGGCATACAGTTCGGTTTTGCCCTGCAGAATGCGAACGTCAGCCGCATCTTCCAGACGCTTGGCGCTGAAATAGAAGACCTTCCCATCCTGTGGGTCGCCGCGCCTGTTACCGGCCTGATCGTTCAGCCGATCATCGGTTACATGAGTGACCGCACGTGGAACCGCCTGGGGCGGCGCAGGCCTTTCTTCCTGTTTGGCGCCATCCTGGCTTCGCTGGCGCTGTTTGCGATGCCCAATTCACCCTACCTGTGGGTGGCGGCGGGCATGCTGTGGATCATGGATGCCAGTATCAATATCTCGATGGAACCGTTTCGCGCATTTGTCGGCGACAACCTGCCAAAGCAACAGCGCACGCTGGGGTTCGCGATGCAGAGTTTCTTTATCGGCATCGGCGCGATTGTCGCATCGGCATTACCCTGGATGATGACCAACTGGTTCGATGTCAGTAATACAGCGGCTGCCGGTCAGATTCCCGATTCAGTGAAGTGGTCGTTTTACCTGGGGGGCGTGGTGTTTCTGCTGGCTGTTCTGTGGACGGTCTTTGCCAGCAAGGAGTATTCACCGGAGGAGATTGCAGAGTTCGAGGAAAATGAAGGTTCGGCGGGCGATGCATCTGAGCCGCCATTGCGATCGGTTTCCAGTTATCGGAAAGGCGGCCTGGCCTGGGTTCTCGTTGGAGCTGTTTTCACCACCTGGGTGGCGGCAGGCGATCTCGATAAACAGCTTTATATCCTGGCCATCGGCGTGACCGCTTTCGGCTTACTGCAGTGGCTGGCGGGATCCCTGCAGACCAGGGGACAGGTAGACAATGGTTTGTACCGGATCGTTGAGGACCTGTTCCACATGCCACGGGTCATGAAACAGCTGGCTGTCGTACAGTTTTTTTCCTGGTTCGCACTGTTTGCCATGTGGATCTACAGCACCGCGGCGGTGACGGCTTTCCACTTCGGCGCCACCGATGCCAGCAGTGAGGCCTATAACGAAGGCGCCAATTGGGTCGGTGTCCTGTTTGCATCCTATAACGGTTTTGCCGCCCTGGCTGCCATTGCCATTCCGTTGCTGGCGCGGCTACTGGGCTGTCGCTGGAGTCACCTTGTCAATCTCACGATCGGCGGAGTCAGCCTGATCAGTTTCTGGTTTATTCGTGACCCTGTCTGGTTGATCGTGCCAATGATAGGCGTGGGCATCGCCTGGGCTTCGATCCTGTCGCTGCCTTACGCGCTGCTGTCCGATGTGCTGCCCACCGCAAAAATGGGCATTTACATGGGTATTTTCAATTTCTTCATTGTCATCCCGCAGTTGATAGCGGCATCCGTGCTGGGGCTCGTTCTGCGGGAGTTCTTTGACGGGCAGGGTATCTTTGGGCTGGTGATCGGCGGAATCCTGATGATCCTTGCCGGGATGACCACACTATTGGTGGATAAAAATGCAGAACCCTAAAGCAGTTATTCCAGGTTTCCAGTTTGGATTCGTTTTGGCTGGACTGGCGCTCGTCATCGGGCTGTCGGCGCAGACCGCCAGGAGTGATGTTGTGGAAAAAAATTACGAACCTTCGCCTTACGTCCAGATCACTCATCCCGAATGGAGCCGTGATGCGGTCATTTATGAGCTGAACACGAGACAGTTTACGCCGGAGGGCACCTTTACCGCGGCGGCGAAACAACTGCCGCGCTTGAAAGAACTGGGTATCGACATTGTCTGGCTGATGCCGGTTCAGCCGATTGGGGAAAAGAACCGGAAAGGAACATTGGGGAGCCCTTACTCAATCAAAGATTACCTGGTAGTCAGCCCTGAGCTGGGTAACCTGGACAGCCTCAGGCAGTTCGTGAAAGATGCTCACGACCTGGGTATGTACGTCATCCTTGACTGGGTGGCCAACCACACAGCGTGGGATAATCCACTGGTCGAACAACACCCGGAATGGTACTCGCGGAACTGGAAAGGCGAAATGCACTCGCCCACCTGGACCGACTGGTCTGATGTGGTGACGCTGGATTACAGCCGGCCCGGACTGCGCAAATACATGACCGATGCCATGAAGTACTGGGTGGAGGAAGTCGGTATGGATGGCTTTCGCTGCGACGTCGCCGGTTTCGTGCCGCTGGATTTCTGGGAAAACCTGCGGCGGGAGCTCGATGCGATCCGCCCCGTATTCATGCTGGCTGAATGGGACGAACGCGATTTACATGCACGCGCTTTCGACATGACGTACTCCTGGGATTTCAATGACACGCTGCATCGAATTGCAATGGGCAAAGCCGATGCCGGTTCACTGAACGGTTACTACTACCGCGTGACCAATACGTGGCCGCGCGATGGCATGCGCATGGTGTTCGTCAGTAACCACGACAAGAACGCCTGGGATGGAACCCAGTTTGAAATGTATGGGGATGCTCTGGAAAACTCGATTGTACTGTCCGTGGTGAGCGAGGGAATGCCGCTGATTTATAACGGTCAGGAAGCCGGTAACCCCAAACGCCTGGCGTTTTTTGAGAAAGATCCCATTGAGTGGCGTGAACATCCCATCGGCGATCTCTACCAGAAGCTGTTTGCACTCAAGAAAAGCAATTCGGCACTGTGGAACGGCGCCTGGGGCGCTGCAATGGTGCCGGTGTTCAACAGCGCCCCGCAACAGGTGTTCAGTTTTATTCGTGCGAACGCTGAAGACAGCGTTTTCGCCGTCTTTAATTTTTCCGCAGATGCAGTTTCCGTGACTTTTCAGGACCGTCTTTACCATGGCGAATGGCGGGATTTTTTAACCGGAGAATCCGAAGCGCTGGATGATTCCACCGTATTTGAAATGCAGCCGTGGTCCTATCGTGTGTTTACCAACGAGAATAAAGAATGAATCAAATGAACAACGATAAGCGGGCCGGGGTAGGCATGCACATCAGTTCCCTGCCCGGCAAACACGGTATCGGTGATATCGCCGACAGTTCGCTGGCGTTCCTGGACAACCTGTCAGCGATGGAACTGGGGGTCTGGCAATTCCTGCCCACCGGGCCGACCGCTTATGGCGATTCACCTTACCAGCCGCTTTCGGCTTTCGCCGGTAATGCAAACCTGGTTGGCCTGACACCCCTGGTTGAACTTGGGCTGTTGGACAGACCGGACCTGGACCCCCTGGAAGGTCTCGCCCGGGAATTCGTCGACTATGGGCGCCTGATCCCCATCAAACGTCAACTGCTGCAAAAAGCGGCGCGCAGATTCCTCAGCCGAACAGCCAACGGTTTGCGTTCGGAGTATGAGTCGTTTTTACATGAGCATGCTGAACACTGGCTTGATGATTATGCACTGTTCCGCGTGTTGAAAACCCGGCATGGAGAACGTCCGTGGCCCGAATGGGATAAGGTTTTTGTCCGCCGTTATCCCGAGGCCCTGGAGAATGCCAGGAACGAACATCGTGACGAGATCGAGTGCACACGGATCACGCAATTCCTGTTCTGGACTCAATGGAAGAAACTGCGGGAAGCCGCCAGCGAAAAGGGCATCCGCCTGTTCGGCGATATGCCGATCTATATTGCCCTGGACAGCGCAGATGCCTGGTCTCATCCCGAGATGCTGCTGGTCAACGAGGACGGTGTACCGTCACAGATTGCCGGGGTGCCGCCAGATTATTTCAGTGAGGACGGCCAGCTGTGGGGAAATCCGCTGTATGACTGGGCGTATCACGCGGAAACAGGTTATCAGTGGTGGATCGAACGAATGCAGCATGCTGCAAGCATCAATGACCTGGTTCGAATTGACCATTTCCGGGGGTTCGAGTCTTTCTGGTCAGTACCGTATGGTTCTGAAACGGCGCGCAATGGTGAATGGGTGCCCGGACCGGGTGATGCCCTGTTTGAAGCGTTGAATGGCGCGCTGGGCCGTTTACCGATCGTGGCAGAAGACCTGGGTGTAATTACGCCTGAGGTTGATGCGTTGCGACTTAATCGGGACATTCCCGGCATGGTTGTTCTGCAATTCGAGGTTGGCGATCCCGGGTTTGATATCGGGAATGTCGAAGAGAATAGTGTTTGTTACACCGGCACGCATGACAACGATACGACGGTCGGCTGGTTTAACGGGACCGGTGAAGACACGCGGACTGAGGATGAAATCCTGACAACACAAAAACGCGCGTTGGAATTGACAGGCGGGACGGAAGAGACTATTCACCTCGACATGATCAACCTCGCCCTGTCCAGTAAAGCAGACCTTGCCATTGCCCCCATGCAGGATTTTCTCGGCCTGGGATCCGCCGCCAGGCTCAACATCCCCGGCACAACCCTGAACAACTGGCGTTGGCGGATGCTGGACGATCAGTTATCACCGGGGCTTGAGCAGTCAGCAGGCCGGATGGTCAGTGATGCTTCACGCGCTCTTTCATTGAGACTAGACTGCACTGCATGATGCAGGAAGGCTCGACAGACCGTCTCGGCGCGTGGCTGGAAGACGACGGTATCAATTTTGCTTTGTATGCGGGCGCTGCCGAGGCGGTAGAGCTTTGTCTCTACGACGCCAGTCGGCAGGAGGTGGCAAGGCATTTTCTGCCAGGCCAGAAAGAGGGTGTCTGGCATGGCTTTCTCCCTGGTGGATCAGCCGGCCAGCGCTACGGTTACCGGGTGCATGGCCCGTGGGCGCCGGATCTCGGGTTGAGACACAACGCCGCGAAGTTGCTGATCGATCCTTATACGCGCCGTCTCGATGGTGATTTTCACTGGAATCCTGCAGTTTATGACTTCATCCAGGACCCGGGCGAAGAGGATTGGCAGAAAAGTGACCTGGACAGTGCGCCTTACATACCGCTGAGCACCGTCAACCAGGCCAGGGAAAGGAAAGGCAGCAGCAGCGCATGGGTGCCCTGGGCAGAAATGGTTCTTTATGAAGCCAATGTGCGCGGCTATACCATGCGTCACCCTGGATTGACGGAAAGCGAGCGCGGCAAATTCACCGGGCTGAAGAACGGCCAGGTGCTCGATTATCTCAAGGCGCTGGGGATCACTTCCGTCGAATTGATGCCGGTGCACGCAATGATCGACGAAGCGTTCCTGGTCGATAAAGGCCTACGCAACCTCTGGGGTTACAACAGCGTGCAGTTTTTTACGCCCGATGGCCGCTTTGGCGTGGTCGATCCGGTGGCGGAATTCAGGGAGATGGCGGAGGCCATTCACGAAGCAGGTCTGGAAGTCATCCTGGATGTGGTTTACAACCACACCGGTGAAGGCAGCGAGCACGGGCCAACCCTGAGTTTCCGCGGAATTGACAGCCAGGCATACTACCGTCATGAACCTGTAAATCCTGACCGGTACATCAATGACACGGGATGCGGAAACACCATAAACGCAGATCATCCGCGGGTTCAGGACCTGGTATTGAATAGCCTGGTTTACTGGCATCGTGAAATGGGTGTTGACGGCTTTCGCTTTGACCTGGCCACCGTGCTGGGGCGAACCGGTCATGGTTTCAGCCGCAACCACCCCTTGCTCACGCGTATGAGTATTGAACCTGAACTTTACCGGGCAAAATTGATTGCCGAACCCTGGGATCCGGGTCCGGGTGGCTATCAATTGGGTCAGTTTCCCATCGAATGGGCGGAGTTGAATGATCGCTACCGGGATACGGCCAGGCGCTACTGGCGCGGCGATGCCGGTCAGTCCAGCGAGTTTGCCCGCCGCATCCATGGCTCGGCTGACCTGTTTGAACGCAGCGGTCGCGACCCGGTTGCCAGCGTCAACCTGGTCAGCAGTCACGATGGATTTACGCTTTACGATACCGTCAGTTATGAAAACCGCAACAACCAGGCCAACCAGGAAAATAACCGGGATGGTCATGCGCATAACTTCAGCTGCAATTATGGCGCCGAAGGTGAGACCGATGATGCCGCAATCAACGCGCTACGACGGCAGCAGCGGCTCAACCTGCTTGCGACACTGCTTTTTTCACAGGGAACACCGATGATCCTGGCCGGAGATGAATTCGGCAATAGCCAGGGCGGAAACAATAATGCTTACGCCCAGGATAATGAAACCGGTTGGGTGGATTGGAGAGGGCTGGAAGAAGATCCGGATTTCACTGAAAAAGTACGTCAGTTGATCCGCTTGAGACGTAATCTGCCGTTGCTGCGCCAGCCCCGTTATGTGCATGGCCGGATGCCAACAGACCAGGGCTTTTGTGACATTACCTGGCTACATTCGGATGGACGCCCCATGGAGGAAAGCGACTGGAGCGATGGGCAACAGGTCGCCCTGTTTTTTACCTGCCACGAAGAGCAGCATGAATACTCTCCGGTGATGCACGCGATTGCCATTTTGTACAACGCTTCGCCCGAAGAAACCGAGTTTCGCTTGCCGGTGGGCCTGATTGCCGAGTGGGAATTACGATTTTACAGCTGCGGGCAGACAAGTCTTGAACGCAGCACGGGCAGCGTGAGCCTGCCTGGGCGTTCAATGGCGCTGGCAACCATGGGCCTGGATGTCTGAACGATTCCTGACTTTAGTGCGCTAACCGGTAGAAGCGCACCGCGTTGGACCAGAAGACACGCTCCACGGCCTGCTCTCCCAGTGAATCACCGACCAGTTGGTAATCCCGGTCCGAGAAGGGGCGTTTTGCTCGGGTTGACGGTAAGTCCGTACCAAACATCAGGCAGACGGGATTGGCCGCGTACAAGGCTTTCAGGGCTTCGCTGACGTCGAAGTCGACGCGACCAAAACCGGTGGCTTTAACCTGGACTCCCTGTTCGGCCAGGTTCAGCAAAATTTTGAAACCCTTTGCTGACAGACCGAGGTGGTCAATGCAGACGGCAGGCAGTGCAGTCAGTACCGGCACCAGGTCTTCCAGGTCACCGGCGTCGGCGTACAATTCGGTATGCCATCCAGACAGTTCGTGGACCCTGCGTGCCAGGCTGTCCAGGTAAGAGACGCTTTCCGATCCTCCTCGTTTCAGATTGAAACGAACGGCCCTGACGCCCGCCTTGTCCAGCTCCAGGATTTCTTCATCACTGACAGTGACGGGTAACTGGGTGACGCCGACAAAACCCGGTCCCAGGTGCGATAAGGCATCGACCAGGTAATCCTGGTCAAAAGCCTGGAAGGAACCCGAGACAAGGGCGCCCCCTCGAATGTCATATTCCTTGGTGCGGTCCCGGTAATCATTGATGGTGTATCTATCAGGAAGGTATCCCCGGTTTGGCACGAGCGGAAAACGCGGATCAATGATGTGAAAGTGCGCATCGAAAATCTTTTGATTTCTGAATGCCATGATTCCTAGGGTAATCGGAATTCAATGGCAGGCACATGACACAGGTAAGCAAAATGCCGCGATAGTATCCTGCGCGGTCGACTCGCCGCCCCTTGCCGGCGAGTTCCCTGTCCAGAGAGCGGTTAAACGCTTCTGGTCGCCAGCGCCGGCGGAATATTGGCTGCCCGCCGGGCAGGTAGCAGGACCGCAAGCTGCCCCAGTAGCCACAGCGCAAGCATGCCGACCGGCAGGTACCACAAGGGCACACGGCCAACTTCGTATTGCGTGTCCAGGAACCAGTTCAGGCCAATGGAGCCAACCAGGCCAACCGCCAGCCCGGCGGAAGTG